>Ga0315902_10006385_pt1 | contig 16334 bp, 8 predicted proteins | sample LakEriMetagenome_9_FD_203523 | JGI IMG/M metagenome (GOLD analysis project Ga0315902, IMG submission 203523) | Freshwater fungal communities from buoy surface, Lake Erie, Ohio, United States - Buoy 12 MA117 | ecosystem: Environmental > Aquatic > Freshwater > Lake > Lake biofilm | place: USA...
CACCAGCGATGCAAAGCGGTCCTTTTTCATCACAAATCATCAAATCTTCTTCGTGCAAAGTTCTTTCTACATCGTCTAATGTGACGAACTTTGTTCCGGCCTCCACTGTTTTAACAATAATTTTTCCGTTGATTTTGGAAGCATCAAAAGCATGTAATGGTTGTCCTAAATCATGTAGAATATAATTAGTAACGTCTACAATATTGTTTTTTGGAGTCAAACCAATAGCTTTCAAACGATTTTGGAGCCATGTAGGTGATGATTTTACTGTAATGCCAGAAATGGTTACGCCGCAATATCTAGGCGCTAGTTTATTGTCTTTAACATCTACATCAATCTTTAGAGTTCTTTTATCAATTCGGAATGTACTCACCGTTGGTGTGATTAACTCGATGCTGCTGTTTTTTTGTAATAAACTGGCGCGTAAATCACGAGCCACACCATAATGTGACATAGCATCTGCGCGGTTTGGTGTTAAACCAATTTCGAAGACTTCGTCGTTCTCAACATTAAAAACTTTAGCTGCAGGCGTTCCCGGTTTTAGAGAAGCATCCAAAATCATAATTCCGTCATGACTTGTTCCTAAACCTAATTCGTCTTCGGCACAAATCATTCCGTGACTTTCCTGTCCACGGATTTTTCCTTTTTTGATTTCAAACTCAACACCTTCTTTGTCAAACAATTTGGTTCCGATAGTGGCGACAGGGACTTTTTGTCCTTTGGCAACATTGCTGGCGCCACAAACAATTTGAACTGGATTCCCATCTCCTAAATCAACAGTCGTTATGCTTAATCTATCGGCATCAGGATGCTTTTCACAAGTCAATACATGACCAACAACAACGCCTTCTAATCCACCGCGAACGGATTGGTATTTTTCTACAACTTCCACTTCCAAACCTAAATCGGTCAATAGGCTTGCAGTTTCTTCTGATTTTAAATCTATTTTAATGAATTGTTTTAACCAATTGTATGAAATCTTCATATGTGTTTATTTGATTTTGCAAGGTGCAAAGATAATTATCAATTGTCAATTATCAATTATTAATTAACTGATATAATTCCAGATGTTTTTCTTTTTTGATAGCTCTATAAAAACACTTCTTAGAGCTTGATGTTCAGGCAAAGTCATTGATGGATCTTTCTTCAATAGTTTTAAAGCTTCATTTCGAGCAACCAAAAGAATGTCTTTATCTCTAACTAAATCAGCAATCTGAAGTTGTAAAACACCACTTTGTTGTTTTCCCATAATATCACCTGGTCCGCGGAGTTTTAAATCGACTTCGGCAATTTCAAAACCATCATTGGTTTGGCACATGGTTTCCAATCGCACTTTACTATCACTCGATAATTTAAACGAAGTCATTAATATGCAATAACTCTGTTCAGCTCCTCGACCCACGCGTCCTCGCAACTGATGCAATTGAGACAAACCAAAACGTTCTGCACTTTCAATAATCATTACGCTCGCATTCGGAATATTTACGCCAACTTCAATGACAGTTGTAGCCACCATAATATTCGTTTTTCCTTCTGCGAAACGTTTCATTTCAGCATCTTTGTCTGCTGGTTTCATTTTGCCGTGAACGATGGAAATGCTGTATTGCGGCAACGGAAAATCTCTAGAAATGCTTTCATATCCATCCATCAAATCCTTATAATCCATAGTTTCACTTTCTTGGATTAATGGATAAACAATATAGATTTGCCTTCCTTTTGCAATTTCATCTTTTATAAATTTCCAAACGTTCAAACGGTTACTGTCATAGCGATGTACGGTTTGTATTGGTTTTCGTCCAGGTGGCAATTCGTCAATTACCGAAATATCTAAATCGCCATACAAACTCATGGCCAACGTTCGTGGAATTGGAGTTGCTGTCATCACCAAAATGTGTGGTGGAATGTCATTTTTTTTCCACAATTTAGAACGTTGCTCTACGCCAAAACGATGTTGCTCATCAATGATGGCTAAACCTAAATTATGGAATTGTACTTTGTCTTCGAGCAAAGCATGTGTGCCAATAAGAATGTGCAGACTTCCGTTTTCCAATTCTTCGTGGATGATTTTTCTATCTGCAGTTTTGGTTGAGCCAGTTAGTATTTTTATATTGATATTTAAATGTTTAGCCAATTCGGTTAAACCGTTAAAATGTTGGTTTGCCAAAATTTCTGTTGGTGCCATCAAGCAACTTTGGAAGCCATTGTCCAGGGCAATTAGCATTGCCATTAAGGCCACAATTGTTTTTCCTGAACCAACATCACCTTGCAAAAGTCGATTCATCTGAGCATTGGTTCCCATGTCATTTCGGATTTCTTTGAGTACTTTTTTCTGAGCATTCGTTAGTTCGAATGGTAAATGATTTTGAAAGAAATTATTAAAATATTCGCCAACAACCGTAAATGGATGTCCTTTTATTTTATGTTTTCGAACCAAATTTTTAGTAATCAAATGCAATTGAATGAAGAACAATTCTTCAAATTTTAATCGGAATTGTGCTTTGGATAATAACTCTTGACTTTTAGGAAAATGAATATTAAATAAGGCAGCATTTTTCGGAATCAGTTTTAATTCATCTATTAAATTTAGAGGTAATGTTTCGGCAAATTTAGCTTGTGTTTCTAGGAAAATTTGCTGCATCATTTTATTGACAACCCGATTGGAAATGCCACGATTAGTCAAAGTTTCCGTAGATGGATAAACAGGCTGCATCGCTGAGCGAAGGCTTTGTTCGTGTTCGGTGAGCAATTCCATTTCGGGATGCGCCATATTGAAAGTGTTTCCAAAAGAAGCTACTTTTCCAAAAATCACATACGAAACATTGAGTTTCAAACTATCGCGAATCCATTTATGCCCTTGAAACCATGTAAGTTCAATTTGGCCAGTTTCATCCACGAAAGTGGCCACCAATCTTTTTTTGGCTTTACCAAATTCAACTGTTTTGATGTGAATGATTTTACCAATAATTTGGACTTCGCTGTCATTCTTTTGCAACTCGTTAATTTTGTAATAACGCGTTCTATCAATATATCGATTCGGAAAAAAATTGACTAAATCATCATAGCGATGAATTCCCAATTCCTTGCGCAGCAACTCACCACGTTGAGGACCAACGCCTTTAAGGTATTCGATTGGAGTTTGCAGCAGTGAGTTTGACATTTTTTGAGATAATAGATAATAGACTGATAGATCTAGACTGTCTTTCATCTTTTCGTCTATTATCTCTTAATCTTTTACTAAAGCGAAGATAGTTTTTTAATTTGAAAATTTGAAAAGGAGTGAATTTGAAAATGATTATATTCGTATCAGATATTGTATTTCAATGCGACATTTATTTTTCTTTCTTTTTACCGTTTTCACTTTTGCACAACAAAATCAAAAAGTAGATTTTAAAACGGCGTATGGAAATATTTCGATAAACCCAATCGAGAGGAAAGTTTCAGGTTCTGTACGTTATGTTTTTGAAATTAAACAAGCTATCGATACCATCAAAATTGATGCGCAAAAGATGGTAGTAACCAATGTTAAAATTAATAATAAAACGGTAAAATTCACCAATACAGGAAAAGCAATAAATCTTTTTGAAGGCTTTAAATCAGGGAAAAACACAGTAGATTTTAACTATGAAGCTACTCCAAAACAGACTATGTATTTTAATGGCGATTTTACCTGTGAAAGCTGCACTAATCAGCAAGTCTGGACGCAAGGTCAAGGGAAATATACCAGCCATTGGTTTCCGAGTTTTGATGATGTGAATGAAAAAGTGGTTTTTAATATGAATATTACATTTGATAAAGAATATAATGTTCTCTCAAACGGCGTATTGAAAGATGTATATAGCTTCAATAACAAAAAGATATGGAAGTATGAAATGTATAAACCCATGAGTTCTTATTTGTTAGTTATAGCTATTGCAGATTTTATGAACAAAACACTAGCGTCTGATTCGAGCATTCCACTTCAGCTTTTTATTCAGCCTAAAGACACAGCCAAATTTGAACCGACCTATCGCTATTCAAAACAAATATTTGATTACCTTGAAAAAGAAATAGGAGTGAAGTATCCTTGGAAAATCTACAAGCAAATTCCGGTTGAAGATTTCCTCTATGCCGGAATGGAAAATACTTCAGCAACAATTTTCGCGCAAGATTATGTTGTAGATGCTATTGGGTTTAATGATAGAAATTATGTCAATGTCAATGCACATGAGTTAGCGCATCAGTGGTTTGGCAATTTGGTTACTGCAAAATCTGGGAAGCATCATTGGTTACAGGAAGGTTTTGCAACTTATTATGCTTTGCTAGCAGAGCGACAGATTTTTGGTGATGATTATTTTTATCATCAATTATACAGAAGTTCTTTGCAGCTTAGAAATGCTGCCAAAACAGATACTATTCCGGTAATGAATGAAAAAGCCAGCTCATTTTCATTTTATCAAAAAGGTGCTTGGTCTTTGCACTTAATTCGGGAAACTATTGGACCAAAATTGTTTCAGAAAGCAGTCATCAACTATTTAAAAAAATACCAATATCAAAATGCAGAAACGGATGATTTTTTAGCAGAAGTTAGAAAAGTATCCGATTTTGATACCGAAACATTTAAAAAAGTATGGTTAGAAGATTATCGTTTCCGGAGTGATGAAGCCAATGCATTACTAAAGAAAAATATATTTATTCAGACACTTTTTGAAACACAAAAAATGCGTTTGAAACCATTTGCTGATAATAAGGAACGGTTTGCGACTTTACTGCAGTCCACTGTTTTTTATCCGGTTAAAACAGAGATTCTGTATCAGTTAAAAGACATTTCATTTGTGGATAAAAAAGAATTATTGCTTTTGGCGTTACAGACAAATGATATCAAAGTGCGTCAGTCTGTGGCTGAGTTTACCGATGAAATTCCGTTTGAATTTAAAGCCAATTATGAAACCTTACTGGACGATGCTTCTTATGATACCAGAGAAATTGCCTTTATGAATTTGTGGAAAAACTTTCCGGAAAGCCGGAATATTTATTTAGCGAAAGCTCAAAATTGGATTGGTGGTAACGATAAAAGTTTAAGGACTTTATTCTTGACTTTTTCCATTGAAAATAATAGCCCCGAAAAAGAGAAGTATTACAACGAGTTGCTTGATTATACTTCGTCAAAGTATGAAAGTTCTGTTCGTCAAAATGCGATTATCAATGCGTTAGCAATAGATGATAATAATCCGACAGTTTTGAAAAATTTGGTCAATGCAACTACACATTACAAATGGCAATTCACAAAATTTGCCCGAGATAAAATCAGAGAGTTGTTGGTTGAAGGTGCAAAATCACAATTTCAAGCCATTTATTCGACGCTTACTGAAAAAGAAAAGCTTCAATTAGATAAACTTTTAGAAGAAAAAAAATGAGAGCATTAGTTATTTCTGGTGGTGGAAGCAAAGGTGCTTTTGGTGGTGGAGTTGCTCAATATTTGATGCAAGAAAATGGCTGTGAATATGATATTCTAATAGGAAGTTCCACCGGAAGCTTGCTGATACCTCATTTAGCATTGGGCAAAGTTGACAAAATTTATTCAATTTATTCAAATGTTAATATGCGCAGTATTTTTGACATTAGCCCATTTGTAGTCAAAAATATAAATACTCCCAATGAAAGCGTTTCTATAAATCACTGGAATGTTTTTAAGCAATTTTTAAACGGGAAACGAACTTTTGGTGAAAGTCATAAATTGTTAGAATATATTAAAGAAAATTTCACTAAAGAAGAGTATAATGAACTCAAAGCATCGCCATGTGATGTTATTGTTACGGTTACCAACCTTTCAAAAAACGAAGTAGAATATAAATCGATTGACGATTTTGATTATGACGAATTTTGTGAATGGATATGGATTTCCTGCAATTATATTCCGTTTATGAGTTTGGTTACTAAAAATGGATTTGAATATGGTGATGGTGGATTTTCGAGTTTGGTTCCTATACGAGAAGCAATAAATCGAGGTGCGACAGAAGTAGATGTAATTATTTTGGAAACCGAAGTACAATTACAACCTAGAAAAATAGGTAGAAATCCATTTTCATTAATGATTGATTTGTTTCAAACGTTACTTACTCAAGTAGAGAAGCATAATATCACGATTGGTAAATTGGCGGCTAAAAATAAGAACGTTAAACTTAATTTATACTACACTCCAACCCAACTTACCGATAACGCCTTAATCTTCAACAAAGAAAAAATGAAAGATTGGTGGCATAAAGGCTATGAATACGCTAAGAACAAGAGTGAATTAATGAGTGATAATTTGCAGTAAATAGGAAAATATTTTACTAAAAATGTACACTTTTTGTATACTTTTTCTTTAAATTTTTACGCTATTTTTAGTTTTTAAATGCTAAAAATGTTAGTAAAAGTTTTTGGAAGTGCTGTATTTGGAGTGGAAGCCACAACAATTACAGTTGAAGTCAACATCGATAAAGGTGTTGGATATCATTTGGTAGGTTTGCCTGATAATGCCATCAAAGAAAGTAGTTTTAGAATAGTCGCGGCGTTAAAAAATAACGGATACAATTTACCAGTAAAAAAAATCATAATTAATATGGCACCTGCCGATTTGCGAAAAGAAGGTTCTGCTTATGACTTGACTTTGGCTATCGGAATTTTGGCAGCATCAGGCCAAATAAATGCTGATGAAGTTGGCCGGTATTTGATTATGGGAGAAATGTCTTTGGATGGTGGTTTGCAACCTATAAAAGGAGCACTTTCTATTGCAATTAAAGCTAAAGAAGAAGGTTTTAAAGGTTTCTTTCTTCCAATTCAAAATGCAAAAGAGGCCGCTATTGTTGAAGGATTAGATGTTTATGCGGTTGAAAATGTTTTGCAGGTAATTGATTTCTTTGAAGGAAAAGGCACTTTGGAGCCAACTACTATAAACACTAGCGAAGAGTTTAATAAAACCTTAGATTTTCCCGAATTTGATTTTTCAGATGTCAAAGGGCAGGAAAGTATCAAACGCTGTATGGAAATTGCCGCAGCTGGTGGGCATAATATTATTTTAATTGGTCCACCAGGTTCAGGAAAGACGATGTTGGCTAAGCGAATGCCTAGTATTTTACCACCAATGACCATGCACGAAGCATTAGAAACTACTAAAATTCACAGTGTTGCCGGAAAAGTTAAAGACACAGGACTAATGAACCAACGACCATTTAGGAGTCCGCATCACACAGCTTCTTCGGTTTCTTTAGTTGGTGGTGGGAGTTATCCCCAACCGGGAGAAATTTCTTTGGCGCACAATGGTGTTTTGTTTTTGGATGAATTGCCCGAGTTTAAACGAGAAGTGTTGGAAGTAATGAGACAGCCATTGGAAGACAGAGAAGTCACAATATCTAGAGCCAAATTCACGATTACCTATCCGTCATCGTTTATGTTAGTGGCGAGCATGAATCCGAGTCCGAGTGGTTATTTTAATGATAGTGACTCGCCAGTTAGTTCATCACCAGCGGAAATGCAACGTTATTTGAGTAAAATTTCGGGACCATTATTAGACCGAATTGACATTCATATTGAAGTTACTCCAGTTCCTTTTGACAAACTTACCGAAACCCGAAAAGGGGAAAGCAGCACAACAATTAGAAAACGCGTAACATCCGCAAGAGAAATACAGTCAAAACGTTTTGCAGCGTTGGAAAGTATTCATTACAATGCACAAATGAGTTCCAAGCAAATTCGGGAATATTGTGCATTAGAAGAAACGTCGTTACAGCTTTTAAAAACGGCTATGGAACGTTTAAATCTATCGGCAAGAGCTTTTGACAGAATTTTGAAAGTATCGAGAACGATTGCCGATTTAGATGGTTCAGAAATTGTGAATTCTAACCATATTGCTGAAGCTATTCAGTATCGAAGTTTAGATAGAGATGGATGGTTGGGCTAATCAAATTTATAATATCTCGCGCCAACTAACACTTGATTTTCTTTCTCAATGTTATCCAAATAAAACTCATTTTTTGGAGCAATGACTGATTGCTTTAATTCTTTTTTATGGAGTTTTTCATAAGTAGAAAAATCAATGGCTGTACAGTTTTCAAGAGTTTCAAATAAATTTATTTTTTCAATTTGGTTCTTCCAATTCACAGAAACTTCGGCTTCAAATACTTTTGATTTAGATCCGCTTCCATAAGCAACAAAACCAAATTTGGCATTAGTTAAATCTGATTTTTGTTGGAAATGATAACACAAAGTAGATAACAATCCCAAGAAAATAGATCCGGTATAAATGTTGCCAATTTGCCCTGAAGCGATTTCAGATGGATAGATTTTTTCATTTACAAGAGCTAAATATTCTGAACTTTTAGCTAATGCTTTGATTTTGTCTTTGGTAGTTTCGCCAGTTTGAGATTCTAAAAGCGATGGGTTTTCTTTAGCAAAAATATCTATAAAAGTGCGTCGACCTTGAAAACAGTATGGAAGATGCATTAGTATGTTTGACCAATTTTCATAAAGTTTCCCTTTTTGATTGCTTTCCGATTTATAATGTTCGTAAGCTTCGGTAATTCTATTGATATAACACTGATTGGAATACTGTCCGTCAAAAACAGGTTGCTCTTTGTATATGGTAATTTCATTTTCTAAAATCCCATTCCATTCCGGATTATTTTCGAGTTGCAACGCTTCTTCTTTAGTGAAATACCGTCGCGGTTTAAAGAAGTCAAAAACGCCTTGAGTTGATATGCCAACTTCGTTGTAAAAACATACTATTCTTGGATTGGCAGTGATTAACATCGCAATAGAACCAGCGCCTTGAGTATATTCGCCAGTGGAATTTAAATCATATTTCGCATTGTCGGAAGCAATTACAATGGCTTTTTTTGTTGGGTTCAACCGAATGTAATCCATACAGTTTTGCAATGCATCAATAGCACCAATACAGGCAAAAGTCAAATCGACTACATCGCAATTTCTGAAACTTGCTTGTCCAAAAATCATTTCCAGATTTGATAAAACATAAGACGCAACAGGCTTTGAACTATCGACACCGCTTTCGGTTCCTAAATAAATTCTGTTTATTTCAGATGGATTTAAATTTTCCTGTTGTATGAGTTTCAAAGCAGCATTTGAAGCCATAGTTACAACATCCTGATGCATATCTAGAAAACTCATTTTATGCAAACCTAAACCTTTGATAAGTTTGTCAGCTTCAATGTTACGGTTTTCTGCTAAAGAGGTTATGGGTAAATATAGTTGTGGTATATCGAATGAGAAACTGTCAATGCCTACTTTCATTTTCTTATTTTTTGCTATGCAAAATTAAAAAAGACAACTTCATTTTACATTTAAAACACTACTAAAATTATAGAGTTGAATGCGATTTATGATAAATTCAAAAAACACTTTATTATATTTTTGAATTGTGAATATTACTAAAAATAACTGCGATTTTAATCCATTAATGCTGAAAAAGTATCACCTTGTTTTATATCGCCAGAAATAAATCCTTTTTTAAACCAATACATTCGTTGTTCGGAAGTTCCGTGTGTGAAGGTGTCAGGTTGCACCTGTCCGCTCATCTTGCTTTGAATAGCATCATCACCAACTGCATTGGCTGCACTCAACGCTTCTTCAATATCACCTTCCTCTAAAAGTTCTTTGTTGTAATGTGCCCAAACTCCTGCATAAAAATCGGCCTGTAATTCTAGGCAAACAGAAAGTTTATTGGCTTCAGTTTCACTTTTATTTTGTTGTAACTGACGCACTTTTCCTGACGTTCCAAGAACAGTTTGTATATGATGTCCCATTTCGTGAGCAATAACATAAGCAATAGCAAAATCGCCACCTTGAGCTCCAAATCTTGTTTTTAATTCTTCAAAAAAACGTAAATCCATATAGATTTTTTTATCACCTGGACAATAAAATGGGCCAGCAGCTGAGGTTGCACTACCACAACTTGTTTCAACACCATCGTCAAATAAAACCATTCCCGGTTCTTCAAACGTCATATTGTTTTCATCAAAAATGGTTGTCCATGTTTTAGTATTGTAGACAAAACATGATTCTGCAAAATCACCTAATTCTTTTTCTTCGGCAGATAATTCCCTTGTTTTTGTCTGTTCTCCTGTTTCGGTTCCTTGTGTTTGTTGTAAGATGTTACCAATACTTTGCCCGGTTTCACCGCCAAATATGTTAAGTAGTATAATTATAATACCAATTGCTCCGCCGCCAAGAATTGCTTTTCCTCCGCCTGACATTCCTCTTCTGTCTTCAAAATTTCCGCTGTCTTGTTTAAGCCATTTCATGAATATAAAATTTTAATTAGTAGTTAACCATTGGCTAACAATTTTAATTAAAAAATCTTTATCAATTGGTTTTGGAATGTAATCATTCATGCCAAATTGTATGCATTTTTCTTTTTCGCCAACAATGGTTCCGGCAGTTAGTGCAATTATTGGGATTTTTTGGGCTTCTGGAATTTTTCTGATTTCCACTGTTGCATCATAGCCATTCATTATAGGCATTTGTATATCCATCAAAATCAAATCGGGCAATATGTTTTTAGTTTTTTCTAAAGCATCTTTTCCATTTTCTAATTCAAAAATAGTGGCATTTGGGATAATGTTTTTCATCAAAGTCTTTGCTAAAAGCATGTTTATTTTATTGTCTTCAACAATAAAAATGGTCTTTTTATCAGTTGTTACTATATTATTTTCAGATGATATTTTTGAAACAATTGGATTTGTTTTTTCTAATGATTGTTCATTTGAATATGGAACTTCTAATACAAAACTAAAAATACTTCCATTACCAAATTCACTTTCAAGCTCTAAATGACTATTCATTAAACTTAGCAATTTATTTGAGATAGAAAGTCCTAAACCTGTTCCCCCGAATTTTTTAGTTGTTGAATTATCTTCTTGTGAGAAGGCTTCAAATATTTTTAATTGGTTAATCTTTTTAATCCCAACTCCAGTATCTTTTACTGAAAACTTCAGCTTAATATTTTTATCATCAATTGATTCAAAAACAGAAATTACTAATTCAATTGAACCTTTTTCTGTAAATTTAATAGCATTGCTTAACAAGTTAATTAGTATTTGTTTTAATCTAATATAATCTACTTCAATATGTTTAGGTACATTTTTATCAATACTTGATTTTATAGAAAGTTTTTTTAAATCAGCTTCATATTTTATTAGATCTACCACTAGATTGGTAATTTCACTCAGGTTTACTTTTTCAATATTGAGTTCTAATTTTCCGGATTCTATTTTAGAAAAATCAAGAATGTTATTTATAACTTCCATCAAAGAATTGGCCGATTGATTAATAGTATCCATGTATTTCTTTTGGATATCTTCTAGGTTTGAATTCATCAAAAGCTCTGTAAATCCAATTATACCGTTTAATGGAGTTCGAATTTCGTGACTCATATTTGCCAAAAATTCTGATTTTGCTTTGTTGGCAGCCTGTGCATAATTTTTTTCTTTGATTGCTTCTTCTGCTTCAATTCTTTGTGTAATGTCTATAAAAATTCCAACGATATATTCAATTTCATTATCTTTAAAAATAGGGTCTCCAAATTCTTCTACCCATATAAAGTGTCCGTCTTTATGAATAATTCTATAGATTAGATGTATCTTTTGTTTGTTTTTAAAAAGTTCATCTGCTTTGGCTTTAACAATTATTAAATCTTCAGGATGAACTAAATCTATAAAGTAGATTTTATTTTGAAGAAAATCATCTTTTGAATACCCTGTAAGCTTTTTAATTTCATCATTTAAATATACTTTGGTCCATTTTTCATCATATTTAGAGAGATGAACTGTTCCGGGAATATTGCTTGCTAATAGGCGGAATTTTTCTTCACTTTCTTTGATAATTGCTTCATTTAAATTACGTTCAATTGCATAGGAAATATTTGTAGCCAGTGTTTGAAGTGTTCCAATTTCATCTTGAATCCATTCTCTTTCGTTTGTTTTTACAGTAAACACAATTAAACCATAAAATTCATTTTTTACAAAAATGGGTAAAAACAGTGTAGACTTTGTATCTAAAGAAATAAAAAATTCTCGCGTAATATCATTTTTAATTTTTCGTGTAATTGCATAATATGGTTTATTTGCGAGCATGTTTTCCATCACATCTGAAATTTGGGTGTATGGAACTTCAAGAATTAATGGGTTTAGTTCTGATAATGATTTTGTTTCGCTCGACCAACGATATTTTTGAAGTAGTTTTTGCTCTCCGGAGACATTCTCATAAAACGACAAGAGATCAACTTGAGTTACATTACCAATGGTATCTAAAATCCCTTGAAATATTTCATCTGTATTTTTAGACATCAAAAACTTTTGAGTGTTTTTGTTTATAACTGTTAAGATTTCACTTTTATAGGATAATTGCTTGTCAGATTCTTGAAGTAATTGTGATTCAATTGCAATAGCTATCAAATCGGCAATAGAGCGAGCAAAATTAATGTCTTCATTGTCCCATTCTGTAGCAATTTCTACTTTTTCAAAACACAAAGTTCCAGCTATATTCCCATTTAAAAAGATTGGAGTATCTAGTAATGATTTTATGTTGTTTTTTGGAAAATACTCAAAACAAAGTTCTTGCACCATATTATTGTCATAAACATTTGAAGCAACAATTTGATTTCCGCTTTCAAAGTTTTTGAAATAAATAGGATACTCTTCTTTTGATATAAAAAAGTTTTTTTCAAAGCGATTAGTATTATAATAATAAATACTTTCACATTTGATACCTTGTTTAGTGCCTTCTTTTACATTTGACCAGTAACTTACTCTATCCAATGCACAATTAGTACCTGCTAATTTTAATATGTTTTTGAGAATAACATAAAAAGTTTCATTATTGGAATAGCTTTGTGAAGTTAATTTTTTAAGTGTTTCTGTATGTAATCTAACTTTTTTACTTCTGTTGTAATGTTCTATTTCTAGATTTTTCACAAGCGTAATATCTCTCGCAATAGCTGAAAAACCTACAACTTCATCATTTTGGTTTTTCTTTAATGTAACTTTCTGAGAAACCCAAATAGTTTCTTTGTCTTTTTTTAGTATTGGAAAAACAGCATCAGAATATTGATTGTTATCTTTAGGGATTCCGTAATAAAATGCTTTAATATAATCGATATAATCCTCTCGAACAAATTTAGTAAAATTACTATTTACAATTTCATTTTTACTATATCCTAATGTTGTTTCAGTAAAATTATTGGCGTAGGTTATTTTAGAATTCATATCAATTTCATAAATCAAATCGGCTGCTGATTCGATTAGACTTCTGTATTGACTTTCTATATTTACTTGTTCGGTTACATCCTGACCAATACCAATAATAATGTCGTCGGAGTATTTTTTATCTTTCCATTGAATGTATTTATAGCTACCATTTTTGCATTTAAGTTTTCTAACATACAATCGTTCATCTACATAATTATTGTGATACTCTTCTCCAATAAATTCTTTATCTTGAGTAAGTTCCCAATATCCGTATCCTAAAATTTCTTCAACGTCATATCCTAAGATACTTTTTATAGATTCGCTGCAAAAGGAGACTTCTCCCTTTTTATTTGTAGTTAAAATCAAAGAATTTCCATTATTTACTACGATATTAGAAAAAACGAATTTATTTCTAATTTCAACAAATGCTAAATATCTTGAAATATGGATAGCTATAATTACAATATAGGCACATGTCATTATAATGATGTACTTACTTTGTATATAATTTAATTGATAAAAAACAGCAAGTAATAGTAGAATAGCAACTACAAAAAACCAATAATGTTTTATACTTTCAATAACAAAATAGGAAAGAAAAAACAGGATAATTAATGTAATAAACGAGACAATTTCAAAAGGGTTGAAAAAGACAGTGTAAGAAATAAATAAGAAATAAATGAAATATAAAATTGTGAAAATTAAATTGATATTTTTTAAAAAATAACGATAACTATTGCACAAGAAATAGAATAAAAGAAATACACCTCCAATGATATAATTAATAACCAAATAACTTTCTGTTCGGATTTTAAAAACTTCAAGTAAAGTCTCTGTTAATGGAATTGTAATTCCAAAAAAAAGATAATATATTCTGAATTGATCTTCTTTTGGTTCAAATTCAGTATACTCAACTTTTAGTGTCAGATTATTTTGAAAAGTTTTCCAAATGGCTAGAGAAAGTAAGATAAGAACAGTTATTATTAAAATAATTATTAAAGAGAGATTAGCAATATGAAATAAAAGTAAATTGTTCAATTTTTACAAATAGTATTTGGTTATTTTGATTTTGGTATAAAATTCAACACCTTAAAAATATGAAAATATGTTTTATAATTAGCTAAGCTATATTTTTTTAAGATAGCCATTTTAATAACAGTCTCAAATTTTTTAATTTTCCTTTGTAAGGTGCATATCTTATAGGCACATCAAGCCAATTGCCTTTTTTTATTATGGATTTTTGATGAGAAAAAGTATCAAAACTTCGTTTCCCATGATAGGCTCCTATGCCGCTATGACCAACACCACCAAATGGCAGTCGTTTATTTGCAAAGTAAATTACAGTATCATTAATACAGCCACCACCAAAAGAATAATTTTGAATAATATTTTTGGTAAAACCTTTATTATTACTAAAAATATAAAGTGACAATGGTTTTTCATATCTTGAAAGAATAGAATCTATATCAGCTTTATATTCGTAAGATAGAATGGGAAGAATAGGTCCAAAAATTTCATCTTTCATTACTAAACTATCCAAACTTGGTTCGTCAATTAATGTAGGAGCAAGGTAATAATCAAGGCTGTTTGTTTTTCCGCCGGCAATTATATTTTCATTTGTTAACATTTCTGTTAGCCTTTTCCAGTTTTTTTCGTTTATAATTCTAGCAAAATCAGTGGAAACCTCCGGATTTTCTCCATAAGCATTGATGATTTCTGTTTTTAATAATTCAATAAAAGTGGTCTTTACTTTTTTGGAAACCAATAGATAATCAGGTGCAATACAAGTTTGACCAGCATTAAGAAATTTGCCCCAAACGATTCTTTTGGCGGCTAGTTTTAAATTGGCTGTTTCATCAATAATGCAAGGGTTTTTTCCGCCTAATTCTAGTGTAACTGGAGTTAAGTTTTCTGCGGCAGCTTTTGCTACTATTTTACCAACAGCAACACTACCAGTAAAGAAAATATAATCCCAGTGTTGTGATAATAATTCTTTAGCTACTTCTGCATTACCTTCAATACATTCTACATGATTCTTATCAAATACTTCGTTAATTATTTTAGCAACAATTTTAGAAGTATTCGGAGTTAATTCAGAAGGCTTAACTACCACTTGATTACCTGCTGCAACAGCTGCAATTAAAGGGCATAAAGCCAATTGATAAGGATAATTCCAAGGCGCAAGTATCAATACTTTGCCATAAGGTTCTTTATAGATATAATCGGTAGAAGGAAAATTTAAAAGAGAAGGCAAAACCAATTGCGGTTTTGCCCATGAATTGATGTTTTTAATTGTCTGATTTAGTTCAGAAATAATATAAGATGTTTCACTTATTATTACTTCGAATTCAGATTTTTTGAAATCTTTATAAAGTGCGTCTATGATATCTTGCTCATGCAAAATAACAGAATTAAGCAACTTTATTAGTGACCGTTTTCGGTAATTTATATCGGTTTTAAAATTCATAACTTGACTGAATTGGTTCAGCAATTTTAGTCTTTAACGTTTATAATTCAACTTTAATATTTTATAAAAATGCAAATCGATAGCCGGTATAAATATTAGCTTGTTTTCCATCTGCTAAGGAAGTGATGATGGAATTGGATCCAAGATAAAAACCAGCTAATCTAAAACCGAAACCAACATTAGTTCCTGAAACATCATCTGTGGAAACAGGAAGATAGGCCTCGAAAAAGCCTAAGTTAACTCTTGGAGTAACAGAAAAAATATTGCGTGCTGTAATTTGGTCGTTGCCATCATCTTTTTTCATTTTTTGCTGCAAATAACCAGTAACAAAAACTTTTGAAACAATTTTAAAATCGGCATACATCGTTAACAATGTTGGTAAATTTACTCTAAAGTCGGTTTTATTTTGATTATTTATACTGAGATAATTATTGTTAAATAGTACGTCTTCAACCTCACTCAAATTATTAATGTTTTCAAATAAACTTAAATCTAAAGGATTACTAGAAGGAATCGAAAGAGTGTAATTTGTATTGTAATTATTATCATCTTTAAAAGTCATACTACCAATGTTTCTTATAGCAAGTCCTGCTTTAATTTTATATTTGTCTTTACCATCTTTCCATTGATAGTTAAATCCAATATCT
>Ga0315902_10006386_pt1 | contig 16333 bp, 9 predicted proteins | sample LakEriMetagenome_9_FD_203523 | JGI IMG/M metagenome (GOLD analysis project Ga0315902, IMG submission 203523) | Freshwater fungal communities from buoy surface, Lake Erie, Ohio, United States - Buoy 12 MA117 | ecosystem: Environmental > Aquatic > Freshwater > Lake > Lake biofilm | place: USA...
AGGGAAATCGATCTGTCGCCGGACTCCGTGGTCCGTGTGTTCCGGCTACGCCGGGACACACGGGCGGAAGGCTTACTGTGGCCGCTCGCCACTGACTCGGGCAAGATACAAGGGAATACGCGTCGCTGCACCCAAAGCCAGCCCGCACCCCCTCGGCTCACGCCTCGGGCTTCAAGGGCGCGGGAGCGGAACCCCGGATCGCTGACAGTGCTCTCCCCTGTAGCGGCGGTCTCTGACCGTCGAATCCGGTCTGCGTCTCCACACCCTGCATTCGCAAGCCTGGAGGCTTGCGCCACGGAGCGGCGGTCTCCGAACGGAACGGGAATGCGCCGATCCGCGCAACATCACAACTCACGCCTCGGGCTTCAAGGGCATCCGCAATGCCGCTGGTCGATGTGCCATCGACAGCCTCCTCCCGCCGTCAGCCGCGGGGATGAAACTTCGTGTGAATCGACTTGAGGCGGCCGGCATCCACGTGCGTGTACCGCTGGGTCGTGGCGATGCTGGCATGGCCGAGCATCTCCTGCACGTGCCGCAGGTCCACCCCGCCGGCCACGAGGTGCGTGGCGAAGCTGTGCCGCAGCGTGTGCGGGCCGATGTCGGGTGGGATGCCGGCGGCGGCGGCGTGCTCGCGCACGACCTCCCAGATCCGCATCCGCGACAGGCGGTTGCCGCGGGCCGAGAGGATCGCCCACGACGGGGCTCCCCCGGCCCGGGCGGCGAACGCCTTCCGCGGCCCCTCCAGCCAGGCCCGCAGCGCCGCCACCGCCCGGCGGCCGAGCGGCACGACCCGCTCCTTGTCGCCCTTGCCGCGACAGGTGCAAAAGCTCTCGGCGAGATGCAGGTCGGCCAGCCCCATCGCCGAGACCTCCGAGGCCCGACAGCCGGTGGCGTAGAGCAGCTCGAGCAGCGCCCGGTCGCGGATTCCGACGGCCGAGCGGCCGTCGGGGGCGGCCAGAAGCCGATCGACCTGCTCGGGCGACAGCGTGCCCGGCATGGCGTCGTCCCGCCGCGCGGATGTGATCAACTCCGCCGGGCTCTCCGCCACCACACCTTCGAGTTGGAGGAACGCGTAGAACGTCTTCAGGGTGGCCGCCTGGCGGGCGATGCTCGCCCGGGCGAGACCCTTTTTCGCCAGGAAGGCGAAGTAGTCGCCGAGATCGCGAACGGACAGGCCCGCGGCGGCCCGCCCGGCGAGCCAGCCGCTGAAGTCGCGGAGGTCGCGGCGGTAGGCGGCCTGGGTGTTGGCGGCGAGCGCCCGTTCGTGGCGGACGTAGTCGAGGAACCGCTCCACCTGCAGACTCGTGGCCGCCGGCGCCGCCTCGACCGCGCCGCCGTCGAGCACGACCCGCCGCGTCCGCGGCCTTTTCTTCCCCTCCCCTTCAGCCGCAGAGCGAGATCCGAGACTCATCACCGGCCTCTTCATCACGGATCAGGCAAGGCGATGGGATCGGCGTGAGGATGCGGAGCGTGGCGGACCTTCGCCAGCGACGCAACTCATGCCGTCCCGTCGCCGGGTTGGGCTCGCGAACGATCAAGTCCGCGATCGGTCACGGATCGTAGCCGAGGTTCGGCGCCAGCCACTTTTCGACTTCAGCGACGGGCATCCCCTTCCGGGCCGCGTAGGCCTCGACCTGCTCGCGGGTGATCCGATCCACCGCGAAGTATCGGCTTTCCGGATGGGCGAAGTAGAGCCCGCTGACGCTCGCGGCCGGCAGCATCGCGCAACTCTCCGTGAGCGTCATTCCCGCCCCCGCCCCCGCACCCAGCCAGGCGAACAGCGACCGCTTCTCGGTGTGGTCCGGGCAGGCCGGGTAGCCGGGGGCCGGACGGATGCCGCGATACCGCTCCTCGATCAGGTCCTCGGGCGAAAGTTTCTCCTGCCGGCCGAAGCCCCATTCGCGGCGGACGCGGGCGTGCAGCCACTCGGCACAGGCCTCCGCCAGCCGGTCGGCCACCGCCTTGGCCATGATCGAGGCGTAGTCGTCGTGGTCGCGGTCATACCTCCGGCACAACTCCTCGCAGCCGTGCCCGGCCGTGCAGGCGAAGGCGCCGAGGTAATCCTTCCGCCCGCTCTCCACGGGGGCCACGAAGTCGGCCAGGGCATGGAACACGTCCTGGCCCTGCCGTTCCCATTGCTGTCGCAGGGTGTGCACGCGGCCGCGCTCGGTCGTCCGCGACTCGTCGGTGTAGAGGATGATGTCGTCGCCGGCGGCGTTGGCCGGGAAGAAGCCATAGGCCGCCTTCGCCACCAGGGCATCACCGCGGACGATCTCGTCGAGCATCCGCAGGGCGTCCGCGTGGAGCTTCCGCGCCTCTTCGCCGACCACGGGGTCGGCGAAGATCGCCGGGTGCTTGCCCTTGAGCTCCCACGACAGGAAGAAGGGCGACCAGTCGATGAACGGGATCAGTTCCTCGAGCGGGATCTTCTCCAGCGCGCGGACGCCGAGGAACTCCGGCACGTCGATCGGGGCCGTGGCCCAGTCGGTGGTCCACCGCTTCGCACACGCCGCAGCGTAGGAAACGAGCTTCGTCTCCTGGCGGCGTTTGAAGTTCTCCAGATCCCGGGCCTGGGCCTCGCGGGTGGACCGCACGAACGCGTCGCGGAGCGTGGGGCTCAAGAGCTTGTCCACCACGCCGGCGGCCCGCGAGGCGTCGTTCACATGGACGACCGCCCCGGAATACTTCGGGGCGATCTTCACCGCCGTGTGCCGGGCCGAGGTCGTGGCCCCGCCGATCAACAGCGGCATCTTCAGGCCCGCGTGCTCCAGCTCCTGGGCGACCTGCACCATCTCGTCGAGGCTCGGTGTGATCAGACCCGAGAGGCCGACGATGTCCACCTCGTTGCGGATCGCCTCGTCGATGATCTTCGTGCAGGGCACCATGACGCCGAGGTCGACCACCTCGTAGTTGTTGCAGCCGAGCACCACGCCGACGATGTTCTTGCCGATGTCGTGGACGTCACCCTTGACGGTGGCCATCAGCACCTTGCCCCGCTTGGCCTGGGTGGTGCCCGCGGCCAGCCGCTCGGCCTCCATGTGCGGCAGCAGGTAGTTCACCGCCTTCTTCATCACGCGGGCGCTCTTCACGACCTGTGGCAGGAACATCTTCCCCGCACCGAACAGGTCGCCGACCGTCTGCATGCCCCGCATCAGCGGGCCCTCGATGATCTCCAGGCTCTTGTCGTAGCACGCCCGGGCGGCCTCCACGTCTTCTTCGATGAAGTCCACGATTCCCTTGACCAACGCGTGCGCCAGCCGGGCCTCGACATCGAGGCTCCGCCAGGCGTCGGCCTGGGCCGCCCCACCCCCATCCTGCTTCTTCACGGTCTCGGCGAACTCGACCAGCCGCTCGGTGGCGTCCGGTCGCCGGTCGAAGAGCACGTCCTCGATCCGCTCCTTGAGCTCCGGCTCGATTTCCTCGTAGACGGCGAGCTGGCCGGCGTTCACGATCCCCATCTCCATGCCGGCGCGGATCGCGTGGTAGAGAAAGCAGGAGTGCATCGCCTCGCGGACCACCTCGTTGCCCCGGAAGGAGAAGGAGATGTTGCTCACGCCTCCCGAGACCTTGACCGCCGGCATCGCCTCCTTGATCTGCCGCGTGGCCTCCAGGAAGTTGACAGCGTAGCGGTTGTGCTCCTCGATACCCGTGGCCACGGTGAGGATGTTGGGGTCGAAGATGATGTCCTCGGGCGGGAACCCGGCCCGCTCCGTGAGCAGCCGGTAGGCCCGCTTGCAGATCGACACCCGGCGGTCGACGTCGGTCGCCTGCCCCTCCTCGTCGAACGCCATGACCACGACCGCCGCCCCATGGCTGCGCACGATGGCCGCGTGCTCGAGGAACTTGTCCTCCCCTTCCTTGAGGCTGATCGAGTTGACGATCCCTTTGCCCTGGATGCACTTCAGCCCCGCCTCCAGGACCTCGAACCGCGAGGAGTCGATCATGATCGGCACGCGGGAGATCTCGGGCTCGCTGGAGAGGAGCGTGAGGAACTTCGTCATCACCTTGACGCCGTCGAGCATCCCCTCGTCGACGTTGATGTCGATGATGTTGGCGCCGTTCTCCACCTGCTGCCGGGCGACGCCGAGGGCCTCCTCGTACCGCTCCTCCTTGATGAGGCGGGCGAAGGCCCGGGAGCCGGTGACATTCGTCCGCTCGCCCACGATCGTGAAGCTGCTCTCGGGGCGGATCTCCAGCATCTCCAGGCCGGAGTAGCGGCTCCGCCGCGGCGGGGCGACCGGCTGTCGCGGCGGATAGTTCCGCATCACGTCGGCGATGGCCGCGATGTGGGCCGGCGTCGTGCCGCAGCAGCCGCCCACGATGTTGAGCCAGCCGGCCTCGGCGAACTCCCGGAGCACGGAGGCCATCATCTCCGGCGTCTCGTCGAAGCCCCCCAGGGCGTTGGGCAGACCGGCATTGGGATAGCAACTCACCAGCCGCGGCGTGATCCGGGAGAGGTCGGCGACATGGGTCCGGAGCTTCTCGGGGCCGAGGGCGCAGTTGATGCCCGCCGACAGGAGGTCGATGTGGGAAATGCTCGTCCAGCAGGCCTCGACCGTCTGGGCGGAGAGCGTGCGGCCCCCTTCGAAGATCGTGAACGAGGCCATCACCGGCAGCGTGCGGCCGAGATCGGAGAACACCTGCTCGATCGCGTGCAGGCAGGCCTTGAGGACGAGCGTGTCGAAGGCCGTCTCCGCGAGGAGGAGATCCACGCCGCCGTCGATGAGGGCCTCGATCTGCTCGCGGTAGGCCGCCACCATCTGGTCGAAGGTCACGTCGCGGTGGCCGGGATCGGCCACGTTGCCGGAAATGGAGAGCTGCTTGTTGGTCGGGCCGATCGAGCCGGCCACGAACCGCGGCCGGTCGGGCGTCTTGGCCGTGGCCGCGTCGGCCGCCGCGCGTGCCAGCGAGGCCGCGACCAGGTTCATCTCCCGGGTGTGATGCTGGAGGCCGAAGTCGGCCAAGGCCACGCTCGTGGCGCCGAACGTGTTGGTCTCGACGATGTCGGCGCCCGCCTCCAGGTAGGCGGCATGGATGCCGCGGATCGCGTCTCCCTGGGTGAGCGTGAGGACGTCGATGCAGTTCTTCAGGTCGCGGTGGTGGTCGGCGAACCGGGCGCCGCGAAAGCCGGCCTCGTCGAGCGCCAACTGGTGCACCATCGTGCCCATGGCGCCGTCGAGAATGGCGATGCGGTCGGCGAGGATGGAACGGAGCAGATCGGCACGGCTGGAGGCTGGCATCGACGGTCCGGAAACGACGGGAAAGCGGATGAATCGCGGCCCAGGGCCGCATTCCAAGCATCATAGGCGACTGGGGGTTTGGGGCATATGGCGAAGAGTGTCATGGCCTTGCGGGCGGCGTCCGCGTCGACGTCGCATGCTGCGCCGGCCCCCGAACGGCCGCTCAAGCGCGCGAGCGGGGCGGGACGATGGTTCACGGCGAATGGGGGACGCCATGGAGACGATCGCGCGGATTCCGGACCTCGGCCCGTCTGTGCCCGCAGAGCCCGCCGCGGCCACGGAGCGGGCTCCGGTCGGCAGGCCCGTCATTGCGCCGGGGGCGGGTCGGCGGCGGCCGCCGTTCCCCGTCTGGTCGGTCGCCACCCTGGCGGTGATCGCAGCGATCGCCTGGACGCTCGCAACCTGGCACGAGCAGGAGCGGCTCGCGCGTCAGCGGCGGCCGGATCGGCTCGCCGTTCAGCCGCCGGCAACCGCGCGGGAGTCCATCGTGCCATGACCCTCGACACGCTCGATGCCGCGTTTCTGCGCCGCTGGCAGGCGTTGCCTCCGCGACCGCCCCAGCCGACCGACATGCCCATCGCGGCGCCGCCCTGCACGGCCCCGGCCCCGCCGCCCGCACCCATGGCGCAGTCCGAGCCGCCCTCCCCGCCCCGCGACGATCGCCAGCCGGATGTTCCGCGCGATGAATCGTCCATCGTGGAGCGGTTGCTCGCGGAGGCGGCGCCGCAGTGGCAGGCCATCGCCGACCGCGTCGAGGCGGCGCGCAGCCGCGGCCGCCGGGTGATCGCAGTCGCCGGCTGCGAACGGGGCGAGGGCCGGACGACGATCGTCGCCACGCTCGTCCGGGTGCTGCGGTCCCGCGGCCGCGACGTCGTCGTCGGCGAGCCGGGAACTGCGGCGGCGGGGCCGACGCACGACAAGCGGATCGTCCTGGTGGACGCCGGCGTCTGGTTCCCACCCGGGCCGATCCGCCGCGCCCGCCTCCTCGTCGCGAGTTACGGCTGCGAGGCCGCGATCCTCGTCCGCCGGGCCGACCGCCCCGCCGCGGGGGCGATCGAGGCGGCGTTGGAGGCGATCGGCATCGAGTCACTCGGAGAAGTGGTGACGTTCGCGACTGCCGGGGCCGAGACGGAGATCGAGCCATGAGCGGACTGGAACCCGACCATCTCACCGCCGCCCAGCGGGCGGCCGTCGCGAAACTCGCCTGCGGCTGCGAGCAGGCGGGCGGCATCGCGCTGCTGTGCGGGCCAGGCGGCGTCGGCAAGACGACGGTGCTGGCGGAACTGGCGGCGGCGATCGGTCCCCGACGGTCGGTCGGGCTGGAAGACACGGCTCGCTGGGCGGAGGCCGCCATGCTGCCGGACGTCGTGCTCGTCGACGACGCCCACCTGGCCGACGAGACGACCCTCGCCCGCCTCCTCCAGCGGTGCCGCGACCGGAAGCCGCCCGCCTGCCTCGTGCTTGCCGGCGAAGGACGGCTGTTCACGCTCATGACGCGCGACACGCGGCTGGAGCAGGCCATTCGCATCCGCGTGGCGCTGCCGGCGTTCACGGCCGCGGAGACGCGGGGCCTGCTCGAGGCCACCCTCGCAGCCATCGCCGGTCGGCCGGTCGCCGTGGCCGAGCCACCAGCCCGCGCCGTCCACGAAATCTCGGGCGGCGCCGCGGCGGCGGTGATCCGGCTCGCGGAGCTCGCCGGCGTCCTGGCGGCGGATCGTCCGGACGAGACCCTGTCGGCGGACGACATCGAGGCGATTCACGGCCGGCTGTCACCGGCCGCCGCCTGACGGGGCCGTTCAGCGACTGCTGCGCAGGGTGGCGATCCGCATCGGCGCTGGCAGGCCCGTCGATCCCGAGAGCGTGCTCGAGACGCCGCCCGATGGCGCGGTGTTCTTCCGCACACCGAACGTCTTCCCGCCGGTTCCCTGCACACTGAAGATGTTCGCGTCATCGAGGGCCGCCGACCAGACTGCCGCCCGGGCCCCGGCGCCGCCGAAGGCGGCGAACGATGCGGCGGGCACCTTGCCCACACCGGCATACGTCTCCACCTTGGAGCCGCCGGCGGTGCCGGCGGTGACGAGAACCCGATCGGCCGCGACGGAGGACGACGGCAGCGCGGCGACGCCCACCCCCCGGTTGAAACCCGGGGCGATCGGCTGCACGGAGTTCACGAGGACGACCGGCGCAGGCACGGCATTGAAGGTGTGTACCGTGGCCCTGATGCCCGGCCCGCTGCCCACCACCAATTCCGCGATCCCGTCCGGCGCGGCCGACACGAATGTCCGCCCCACGAACGTGCCGACGTCGGCCGTCGTCACGCGAGCACCGCCCCGGAACTTGGGGCCGAAGGGCTGGATTTGCCGCGCCGGTAAATTGGCGACCGGGTCGGCCGCGCCGGGGGAGACCGTGAACGTGCGCACGAGACTGCCCTGCGAGCCCTGGGCGGCGACGAGATCCATCTTGCCGTCGCCCGTCACGTCGCCCGCCGCCACCTCGACGCCGCCGGTAAAGCCGGGGCCGAAGGGAAACGTCCGGTAGGCCGGCAGCTCCGCTCCGTCCTGGGTGAACACCTTCACGAGACCGGGCCGGCCCGGGCCGGGTGCGGTGATGATCTCGGGAATGCCGTCGCCGGTGAGGTCGGCCCCGAAGACGCGGACCCCGCCGCGGAAGCGCGGCTCGTAAGCGTAGAACTGCGTCCGCACCACCCCGGTGACCGGGTCGAGCACGCGAACCAAGGGCGCGGAGTCGCAGCCGATGTCGGGAGCCACGACGATCGCCGGCGTGAAGTCGGGCGTGTCGACGTCGGTCGATGTCTCATTGCCCGGGTTCGGATCGATGACCCCGTTCGGCGGTGTCACGGTCGCCGTGTTGACGAGGCTGGTGACGGCCGTGGAACTCACGATCGCGACGAGCGTGTAGACGGCGCTGCCACCGGGCGCGAGGTCGATCACCTCGTCGATGCCCCCCGCGCCACTGGTCGCCCCCGCGCCACCCGAGAACGCGGCCGTCCACGAGGCCGTGGTCACGATGCCGGGCAGGACGTCGCGGACCCGGGCACCGGTGACGGCGCTGGGGCCGGCGTTCGACACGGTGATCGTGTAGGTCACCGACCGGCCCGGCACGTAGGTCGTCGTGCCGTCGGACTTGACGATCGACAGGTCGGCGGTGGGCACCGGCGTGGTCGTGATCGTGGAGGTCTGGTCGTCGGGATTGGGATCAGGCAGGCCGTCTGTGGGCGTGACCGTCGCGGTGTTGACCAGCGCGGCCGTCGCGGCCGGGTCGGTCTGGGCGACTACGGTGAACGTCACAGTGCCGCCCGCGGGGAGCGTGACGCTCGTGGCGACGTCGCCGCTGCCGCTCGCATCGGCGACACTCGCCCCGCCGGCGACCACGGCGGTCCAACTCGCCGCGGTGACACCCGCGGGCAGCGTGTCTTGGACCGTGGCGTTGTTCGACGTGCTGGGGCCGGCGTTGCTGACGACGATCCTCCACGTGAGCGGGCTACCGGGCACGTACGTCGTCGGGCCGGTTTTGGCGATCGCCAGGTCAGCGCCCGGCGGCGTGACCACGCCCACCGAATCGGCGTCCGCGAGCGGCTGGCCGCTCGTCTGGCCCGTGCCCGTGGCCGTGGCGGTGTTGGTGATCACCGTGCCGGCCGGAGTGCCGTCATTCACGGTCACGTCGAACGTCACCGTCGCCGACTGGCCGGCCGCGATGGTCCCGAGCGTGCCGCTCACACCACTCCCCTGGCTGCCGGCCACCGACCCCTGCGTCGTGGTCAGGTTGCCCGCATAGGTGGTGTTCGCAGGGATGAGGTCGGCGAGCGTGACGTCGATCGCGGCCTCTCGGTCCGGAGTGCCGGCGGGGTTCGAGACCACGATCGTATAGCGGAGGGTGTCGCCATCGACGACGAAGTCGCCGTTGAGATCCGCGACCGACTTCACGACGTCGAGCGCCGCGGGGAGCAGGACCGTGTCGGTGTCGGTGGCCGTGTTGTTGCCCGGGTTCGGGTCGTTCGAGAGGTTCGACGGCTGCACGACGACCGTGTTGACGAGGCTGGCAGTGGCCGTGGGCAGCGTCTGGGCGACGATCGTGTAGGTCGCCGTGCCGCCGGCCGCGAGATCGATGATCTCGCCGAGCGACCCGCTGCCGGACGGGGCCCCAGTCGAGCCGGTCCCGGTGAACACGGCGGTCCACGCAGCCGACGAGATGATCGCCGGATCGAGCGTGTCGACCACCGAGACCTGACGCGCGAAGCTCGGTCCGGAGTTGGTGACCACGATCGTGTAGGTCACGGGCGATCCTGGCACGTACTGCGTGCGGCCGTCGGTCTTGGTCACGGACAGGTCGGTGACGGCCCGCACGTCGGTGACGACGGTCGAGGTGTTGTCGTCCGGATTCGGGTCGGGCACGCCGCCTGGGTTCTGGACCGTGGCCGTGTTCGCGATCGTGCCGGGAGCGAGCAGCGTGGCATCCGCGTCGGCCTGGATCGTGAACCGCGCCACCCCGCCGACCGGCAGGTTGACGCTCGCATTCAAGCTGCCTGCGCCAGAGGCCGGCCCGGATCCGCCCCCCGCATACGTGGCCGTCCAGGTCGCGTTGGAAAGCCCGGCGGGAAGCACGTCTGTGACCGTCGCACCGGTCACGGGCGACGGGCCGGCATTGGCGACCACCAGCACGTAGGTCACCCGCGTTCCGGCGATGAACTCGGCCGCCGACTGCTTCACGATCCGCAGGTCCGCCGCGATCGGCGTGGCGATGCCCACGCTGCCGCTGCCCGTGAGCGGCAGCCCCGAGACGGCTCCCGTGCCGGTCGCGGTGGCGGTGTTGGTGATCACGGTGCTCGGCGGAAGGCCCGCGTTGACGGTCACCTCGAAGGTCACCGTCGTGGTCTGGCCGGCGGCGAGCGTTCCCCCCACGGGCACGCCCGTGCCGGCCCCGGCCCCGGCGCCGAGTTGGAACCGAATCGTGCTGGAGCCGGAGATGAACTCGCCCTGATCTGCGTCCACCGCGTCGGTCTTCTCGCCCGCGTTGGGGCCGGACGTGATCACGAGCGAACCTGGCCGGTAGGTGGTGTTTGCCGGGATCACGTCGTCGAGAATCACGTTCGCAGCCGCCTCGGCGATGCCCGTGACCGCGTTGCCGACCGTGATCGTGTAACGGAGCACGTCGCCGGCGACCACGAAGCCGCCGTTGAGGTCGCGAACGCTCTTGCTCACCTCCAAGGCCGCCGGCGCCAGGAAACTGTCGGTGTCGGTGGCGACGTTGTTCGTTGGATCGGGATCGGGCAGCCCGACCGGCGGCGTGACGACCACCGTGTTCGTGATGTCGCCGAACGCCTCGGCACGGATCGGGGCCGTGACGGTAAACGTCGCCGTCCCGCCGGCGTCGAGATCGACGAGCTCGTCGATGTCGCCGCTGCCGGACGCCGGGCCGCTGCCACCGGCGTAGACCGCCGTCCAGGTCGGGGCGGCGAACTCCGCCGGCATCACGTCTCGCACGCGCACTCCCGTGGCGGCAGCGGGCCCCTGGTTCGTGACCACGATCGTGTAGGTGCTCGTCGTGCCGGGCACGTACTGCGTCTGGCCGTCGGTCTTCGTGACGGCGAGGTCCACGAAGTCGGGCGTGGCGATGTTCGCGAAGTCGGTGGCCGTGAGGTTGAAGCCGCTGGTCTGGCCGGTGTAGGTGACGTTCGCCACGTTTTCGATCAGCGTGGCAGCGGGAATGCCGGCGTCGACGACGACCTCGAAGGTGATCGTGGTCGACCCGCCCGGGGCCAGCCGGCCGCCGCTGGTGCCGGCGCCTCCCGCCCCGCTTCCAAGCTGGAACCGCACGGCGGCGGAGCCCCCGAGGAACTCGCCCTGGTCGCCGTCGGCGGCGTCGGTCTTGGGGCCGGTGTTCGGGCCCGCGGTGACGACCAAACTCCCCGGCCGGTAGGTCGTGAACGCGGGAATCGCGTCGGTGAGCAGGACGTTCACGGCGGCATCGAGGGCGTCGGCCGCGTTGGACACGGTGACCGTGTACCGGAGGACGTCGCCCGCCTGGACATCGCCGCCGTTGACGTCCAGGACCGTCTTCACGACCTCGACCTCGGGGGCGAAGAGCTCGATCGCGCTGGTGACGACACCGGGATAATAGGTTTCGTCGCTCGTCGTCAGGCGGATCGTGGCGCTGGTCGCGGAGTTGGCGATCACCCCGTTGGCCGCGACCAGGTCGGCGTCGAATCCGAACTGATTGACGTCGTTCGGATCCTTGGTCGGAACGAGGCTGCCGCGGTTCGAGATCGTGCTGTTGAAGAAGTTGGTGGCGGGGTTGGCGGGGTTGGACAACCGCACGGGGCCGAGTCCGCCGTCGAAGAACACCTGGTCGCCCTTGTAGCCCAGGTCGCCCTCGTAGGCGATGAAGCCGAGCGTGGCGTTCACCGGTCCCGACGGGGGCGCCTTGAAGCCGGCGATCGACAGCGTCACGTCGGGATCGCTGCTGCTCACGGAACCGTAGCCGTCGAACACGGTGAGGTTGCGGGCGGGCTCACCTGGAGCACGGTAGGCAACCACGAGGGACCAGCCGGCATATTTGTCGTCCGTCTCGGCGATCGCCTGCACGTTGGCGACCGTGTACACGCCCGCCCCCTGGGCCGCCACCGTGGCCGTGACGTCCTCGAAGGCCTGGTAGCTGCTCGACGTCGTGCCGATCGTCGTGCCGGTCAGAGCCGCGTAGTCCGTGTCGTCTGGCCCCCTGAAGAGCACGTTGTTCCGCTGGGATGTGAGGCCCGTGGGATAACTGCTGTTGGTGCGGCCGCTCCAATACAGCCCCGCGAACAGCACCTGTGACCCCGCCGGCATGACGAGGCCGGCCGCACTGGAGTTGAACGTCGTCGGGTCCGCGTCGATGTCGACGTAGACCATGTCGAAGTCGTTGTTGTTGAGCTCGGTGCCGACGCCGTTACGGGCGTTGTCACCGTCGGGCGTGGCGGGCGCCGTCATCAGCGTGTTGGCGGCGAAGGTGATGTCGCCCGTGTCGTTGGTCGTGAACCGCACGGTGAAGGGCGTGGCCACGGCCGGCGCCAGCCGGCGTTCGAGCGTTTCCGCATGGAGATGGCACCGGTTCACGGTCCGGCCCCGCCTGCTCCCACTCGCCGCGCGACGAAACAACCGGCCGACTTCCGCTGAACGCACGAAACGATCCTCCGACTTGCCGCGGTCGCGGTCGGCGGGGCGACGCCCCCGCAAACTCACCGCCGTCCCTCCAGACTACCCGACCGAATCTGCCGCGGCACGCGGCCGATTCGGTCGTGGAACTTTTTCGGGACCGGTCGTTCCGGCCGCATGCCTGGCACCGCCCACGCCGATGATTCCGCCGGAAACGGTCGCAACGGCATGGAGGCGGACATGGCGGGCACACCGAAACGACGGACGCATGCCTGGGCGGCGGCCGCCTGCCTGCTGGCGACGGCATGCTCGCCGTCCATGGCGGCATCCTGGGACGACGGCGAGAACGCCCTGGTGGCTCCCTGCCCGGAGGCGATGGGCGAAACGCCCCCCCTCCCCGACGACGCCTGCCTGGAGATGATCCGCGGCATCTGCTGCCCCGACTGGCGGCGGTATGCGGTGTTCGACGTGCTCTTCCTGCAGCGGAACAATCAGGCGGGCGACCAGACGCTGGTCTCCGACGCCGCCACGGGACTGCCGGTGATCACCACCCAGGATCTTCAGCCCGCGGTGGCGACCGGCTTCCGCGTCTTCTACGGCTCCCTCCTGACGGACGACCTCGGCTGGGAGATCGGCTACCTCGGCGTCTACGGGATGTTTGGCCAGGCGACGGCGACGGGCCCCGACACCCTGGAAATGACGCCGCCCCTCGGTCTGGCGGTGAACAACTTCAACACCGCCGAGTCGGCTCGCGCCACCTACTGGTCCACGCTCAACATGGCCGAGGTCAACCTGTTCCGTTCCGACTGCTGCCAGGAGTGCGGGCCGACGGGCTGTCGGCTCACGAACGGTCGATCGAACTGCCACTGCATCGACTGGCTGGCGGGCTTCGTCTGGGCGGGACTCGACGAGCAGGCATCGCTCTCGATGGCCTGCTGCTCGCCTCCCGAGCCGGCCGCGTACACCGTCCGCTCGACCACCAACCTCTTCGGCCCGCAGATCGGCATGCGCGGGCGGCGGCAGTGGGAACGGTGGGCGGTGGAGGGCTGGTGGAAGACGGCGGTCTGCGGCACCGCCGGCTCCCAGTCGGGCGACCCGATCGTCGGCACGATCAGCGGCCTCGAACGGCCGGCCGTGTCGGCGTCCGCCGTGGGCGTGGGGTTCATCGGCAACCTCAACGCCACGCTCATCTACCGGCTCACTGAAACGTGGGGCTTGCGGGCGGGCTACAACCTGATCTGGCTCACCAACGCCACCCTCGCCCCGACGCAGTGGGATTTCGGGACGGTCGCGGGCGCGGGCACCGGCATCAACGACAACGGCGGCCTATTCCTGCACGGCGCCAACCTCGGGCTCGAGGCCCGCTGGTGAAACTGCCCGGCCCCGGCGACGCCCGCCCGTCAAACGGATTCCGCGGCCGCACGGGCCAGGTATGCGGCGACGGAGTCGTCGCTCGGCAACGCCGGTGGGCGATCGGCCGCGAACGCTGCAGGGTCGATCATGGGCCGCTTCCCCTGGATCAGATCCGCGATCATCACGGCGGTGCCGGTCGATTGGTGGAGGCCGGCCCGAAAGTGCCCGGCAGCCACGAAGGCGTTGTCGAGCCCCGGCACGGCGCCGATCGTCGGCAGCCCGTCCGCCGTTCCCGGCCGCAGGCCGGCCCACGTGCGGGTCGGCTCCACGCGGGCCACGTCGCCGAGCAGGTCATGAGCCATCGTCCGGAGCCGGTCGATGACGGCGTCGGTCGTCGCGGGCACGAAGCCCGCATCCTCGAGCGTCGAGCCCACGAGCAGGTGACCGTCCTCGCGCGGGACGAGATATTGGAGTCCGAGATTCACGATCCGCGTCAGCACCGGCCGCGGCAGCTGGAGGAGCACGATCTGCCCGCGGATCGGCCGCGTCTCCAGCCGCAGGCCGAACTTCGCACCGAGCGCGCCCGTCCAGGCGCCCGCCGCGAGCACGAAGTGTCGCGCCCGCACCGTCTGGGCCGCTCCCGCCACCTCCGCCACGACGCCCTCGACGCCGTTGCCCGACCGCAGCACGTCCCGGACCTCCGCCTCGTGCGTGACGAGGGCGCCCCGCAGCCGGCACGAAGCCTCGAGGGCCTCGAGGTGCCGGGGCGAGCGGAACGACTGCTCGGCAGGCAGCAGGATCCCGCCGGCGACCACGCCGCGGCCGATGGCGTCGGCCAGCGCCGGCTCGCACGCCGCCAACCCGTGGGCGTCGAGTTCGTGGCATTCCGCTCCGCGGGCCCGCCAGTCCCGTGCCGCGGCACCCAGCCGATCCACGCCGGCGGCTGTCGCGACGTACAGGCCGCCGCACTGCCGCAGGCCGTTGTCGATCCCCGTCTCGGCCAGCAGCTCGATCGCCCATTGCCGATGCAGACGATCGCTCCAGGCGGTCAGCGCCGCGCACGATCCACAGCCCGCCCATTCGGGCGCCGGCGGAAAGATGCCCACCCCCGCCCAGGAAGCCGTGTCCCGGCGGCCGCCCCGGGCCAGCACGCGCACCCGCGCCCCGCGGCCGGCCAACTCGCGGGCGATCGACAGGCCGATGATTCCACCGCCGATGATGCAGCAATCGGTCATGAGGGACGCAGGCGGGTCAAGCGTTGGTGGGCACGTCGGGCGTGTCGGCGATGTTGACCCACACGTGCACGTGCGGCGCGCCACGGAAGTGCCAGACGAAGGCCGGGCCTTCCAGCCGCCAATTGTCCCAGACGTTATCGTGGCCGATGTCGCCGTCCTTGTAGAAGGCCAGCCGGCAGCGGTCGAGCCCGCCCTGCTTCGCGAGGCAGCCACGGACCTCGTCGCGGTCGCGGGTGCGATAGGGCGCGAGCAGAACGGCCAGCACCTTGTCCAACTCCGCCCGCTGGTCGGCCGAGAGCTCCGTCACGGCAATGCCCGCCGGAGCGCTTCCCGCGGCACGGAACGCGATGGCGTTTTCCTTGGGCAGCGGGGCGACGAGCGCCGCCGCCCGCTGCTTGCCGTCGAGCATCGCGTAGACCTTGTTGGCCGCGACCGCCTGCGGCCAGAAGACGTTGCCCTTGTGATCGGCTCCCTCGTTGAAACCGCCGGCGTCGTGGCCGTAGAAGATCGGGCCGCCGAAGGCGACGTGCTCGGCGGAGTCGCCGTCGCAGCGGAGCGTCATGTGGCGGCCGGTGAGCAGGAACTGGAACTTCCCGCTGCCCGGCTCGCCGAGCAGCGCGATCGACTGGTCATGCCCGAAGCCGCCGCAGTCGTCTTCCATCTGCTTGTCGAACCGCGCGTGCCAGTCGGGCTCGATGAGCCGCTCGAAGATCTCGCGGACGAGCCGCTGCTGATCCTTGGTAAAGAAGTCGCCGGCCACGGTCGGCTCGGTGGCGTTCCAGTTGGCGCCGACGCGAGTCCGCAGCAGGCCGAACTTCGGGTGCCGGTAGTCCCACGGAAAGCACACCTGCTCCCGCTGCGCCGGCGAGAGCGACGCGTGCAGGCGGCCGGCGAGCGTCTCGGCGGTGGCGGCCTGTGGCGGCTCGGCGCGGAGGTCGCCGATCGCGGCACTCCCAGCACAGGCGGCGGCCCCGGCGAGCAGCCGGCGGCGGGAGAGTGGCATGCGGGGCGCGGTCATGGATTGTGCTCCGATACGGCCGGAAGGAATGCCGGGAGTTTACCGTTTACAGACCCTTTGCACCTGGAATCGTCATCGTCACCGTTCCAAGAAGCCCCGGGTGGAAACCCGGGGACACCGGGCACGAAAACCACCCCGCCATCCATGCCGCACGGTGGCACGAGGTTTCCTGGTTCGCACCTGCATCACATGGCACCCGGGAAGTCATACCACCCGGAGTCCCCCGGCTTCCGCCGGGGGCTTTTTGTGGACGGCGCCAGGCCCGGAGGGCCGGGTTGACCGGTAGCGGGCGGAGGCCCGACAAGCGAACCGCGGCACGATGCCGCGGGTTCGCGTGAA
>Ga0315902_10006389_pt1 | contig 16330 bp, 16 predicted proteins | sample LakEriMetagenome_9_FD_203523 | JGI IMG/M metagenome (GOLD analysis project Ga0315902, IMG submission 203523) | Freshwater fungal communities from buoy surface, Lake Erie, Ohio, United States - Buoy 12 MA117 | ecosystem: Environmental > Aquatic > Freshwater > Lake > Lake biofilm | place: USA...
CAAATCATCTCCTGCGGGTTTGCCAGTAACGGCAGGATCTCCAAAAATTCCCAATAGGTCATCTCGAAGTTGGAATGCCTCTCCAAGTGGAAGACCGTATTCAGATAATCTCCACGTCAGCGGCGTGCGCAGTGCTGTATCCCTCAAAGCAATTGTTGCTCCTAGGTGTAATGGACGCTCAATGCTGTATTTACCGGACTTAAATCGCGCGATACGTAGTGATCGCTCAACGTTAAAACTTTTCTCACCAGCTTCGCGAACATCGAGATATTGGCCAGCCATTAACTCAATGCGCATCTCATCATGGACGACAAGTGCATCAAGTAATTGGTCTGATGAAATTCCAGATGTGTGAAGCATATGATCTGATTGCACAAGGGCAAGGTCTCCAAGCAATATTGCAGCGGCTGCACCGAATTGTTCAGATAAGCCTGCGAGTGCTTGTTCCTGGTGCAAGTTTTCAAACCGACGATGCATCGCAGGTTTTCCGCGGCGAGTATCGGATGCATCCATCAAATCATCATGAATTAGTGCGCAGGCTTGCAAGAATTCCAAACTCGCAAATGCGTTGATCTCTGAGGGCCCCACAGTTTTCCCTGCAGCTTTGTGGCCGGCATAGGCGAAGAGTGGACGGAGGCGCTTTCCACCATCGAGTATGAATTCTTCGAGACCATCGCATACTGGGGCTAACTGAGAACCAATAGTTGTGAGATGTGAGCGGGCTTGCGTTAGATATGTAGCCAGAGCTGCCTGTACTTGTTCGCGAACCGATACGAGTTCGTCCATTACCTGGCTATTCACGAGGGCAACGGTACCCTGACCGCGTGGAGATGCGACTTGAAAAGCGAATGTACTCATTTGAGTTCTTTCCTCCCAAAGATGTGGCGGGGGAAGAGCGCCTCTGGCAAGCCTTATCGAGCCTTGCCACACTTCACCCAGATTTTGTCGCGGTTACATATGGCGCAGGTGGCGGTACTCGAGATCGCACTATCCGGATTACATCAGAGATCACCGCGAGAACGAGCATTCCAACTGTTGCTCACTTAACTTGTGTTGGGTCAACACGGGACGAACTCATCGACATTCTTGGCAGATACACAGCGTCTGGAATTAAAAGTATTTTGGCACTACGCGGAGATCCTGTTGGTGGACCACGCGCACCATGGACACCAGTTGCTGGTGGCCTGACTCATACTGACGAACTGATCACTTTAGCGCGTGAACACGGTGACTTTACGATCGGTGTTGCAGCATTTCCTGACGGTCACCCCAACTCTGAAGGAGATTTTGGCAAAGATATCGATGTGCTCTTGCGCAAAGAATCTCTGGGTGCATCCTTTGCGACAACACAATTCTTCTTTGAAGTAGATAAGTGGAAGCGATTAGTTGATGCACTAGCAAAACGTGGATCAACAATGCCAATTATTGCAGGCGTACTTCCTGTTACAAATGTGAAATTGTTGACCAAGATGGCAGAACTTGGTGGCACGCCGATTCCAGATTCCATCGCTTCACGTTTTGCCGCAGTTGAAAATAATCCAGAAGATGTGCGCAAACTCGGAGTAGAGATCGCACTCAATCTCTGTAACGATTTGATCGATGCCGGAGTACCAGGAATTCACTTCTACACAATGAACAGCTCAACTGCCACAACTGAGATCTTTGAATCTTTGCAAGATCGGCGCTAGGCGATGAAACGCGAAGAGTTCTTTGCTGCATGGAGCAAGCTCCATCTTGATGCCGAAGTCAAGGGAATAGTTAAGGGTTGGTTGAGCATCTCCTATGTCATCGCCCGAGGTTTAAGTGCGCTTCGAATTACTCCCAACGTTCTTACCCTCTTAGGAGTACTCAGCGGTGTCGCGCTGCTCTACTATCCAGTTTCTGCAATTGGATTGATCTTTCTTGTGCTTTCACTCATCTTCGATGGTGTCGATGGCAGCGTTGCAATTGTCTCAGGCAAGGTAAGTCGATTTGGTGCAACCCTTGATGCCATCGCCGACCGCATCACAGAAGCGCTCTGGTTCTTTGCCCTGTATCAGTGGGGGATTGCGCCAGAGATATGTTTAGCGCTTTTCGCCCTGGCACTCACCCAAGAATATGCGCGAGCACGAATGTCATCCCTTGGCTTTCACGAAATCGGTGTTGTTACGATTGCAGAACGTCCAGTGCGGGCCAGTGCGATTGCAATCTTTATGGTCCTGGAACTACTGAGCTTTTCTTTTGCGCCATTTGCAATCTATATCTTTTCAGCGATGGCAACCTTTAGTGTCTATCAAGTGATGAGAGCTGCTCGCCGCCATCTTCAGTGATTATTGCTTGCGCAACAATCTCTGCACTTAGCCCAACAAGAGGCAGACCTCCGCCGGGATGAGCGCTTCCGCCAACGCAATACAAACCCTTGAGCGGACTGCGGTTCTTGGCGCGATTAAATGCACTCTCTGAACCATTGCTAGAAGTACCGTAGATCGAACCGCCAGGAGCTAAGACGCTCGCCTCTAAATCTGCCGGGGTGCGAATCTCCAATAGATCAAGACGGCTACGAATCTGTATTCCACGAGATTCAATACGATCAATAATCTTCTGCGCATATTGATCAGCAAATTTTCGATCACTCCAATCAAAGCCTTCGGCTCCGTGACGCGGTGCATTAACGAGAACAAACCATGCTTCATGGCCTTCTCTCTCAACCATGGTTTCATCATGTGGGGCACAAATGTAGATCGTTGGATCTTCCACCGGGACCTTCTGGTTAAAGATTGATTCAAACTCTTGATCATAATTTTCTGGAAACAAAACTGTGTGGTGCTCAAGCTTTGGCTCCGCCGATGGACGAAGTCCTAGCAAAAGCGAAAAACCAGCAAGTGAGGGTTCCATCTTTGCTATTGCGCGAGAAGCCCTACGGACAGATGCTGGCTGATTCTTAATGAGTTTTGAATAAATCATTCCTGCATCTGCATTTGCAACAACAGTTGTGGCAGAGATGTTGCGGCCATCTGTCAGAGCTATCCCTGTCACTCGACCGTCCTGGTGGGTGATCTCAGCAACTCGCGCGTTAAACTCAAAAATGACTCCTCGATCTAAACAACGTTGATAGAGAGCATCTCCTAACTTTCCGATTCCACCAGTGATATGCCAGGCACCGAAAGCTTCTTCAACGAATGCGATCGACGACAAGACGGCAGGTGCAACGCGTGGATCAGATCCGCTATAAGTGGCATAGCGATCAAGAATTTTGCGAAGGTGCGGACTCTTGATTGCGAGCCCACGGATTGATTTCCATGGAGCGATTACAAAGAGATCTTTAACAAGCGACTTACGCTTAAGGAGTGAGGCGATAGATTTCAATTCTGATTCGATAAAGGGCTCACGCGAAACATCCCACATTGCCTCAGCCCGGCGCATGATTTGATCCCATTCGAGCGATGCAGCAGCGCCATATGAATCTGAGATCGCTTCTAAGGTTTTCTTGCGAGAAAGATTGGCAAACTTCACAGATGTTCCGTCGTGAAAGCGATAATCAAATGAAGGATCTACCGGCTTTAGTTCGACGACCCTTCCAAGCACATCGCCTGTACGTTGAAAGAGATCGCGATAGACGGCAGGAAGCGTTAGTAGTGATGGACCCGTATCGAAGGCATAACCATTGATCCACTCTGTTCGACATTTGCCACCGTGGCGATCGCTCGCTTCAAAAACTTGAACGCGATAACCCTTTTTTGCAAGACGCGCAGCTGTTGCCATTCCGCCCATACCTGCGCCAATAACAACTACATCTTTCTTGTCGTTGCTCATACTGGTCGCCCCTTCCACATGATCTTTGAGCGGAAGAGATTTGAGTAGATCAGTAAGTAGATAAAGAGAAGTGCGGAGATGGGATGTAAGAGAGCATCAATAAGAAGTGATCGCGATGAAATAGCTGAGACTATTCGTGAGGCGATAATCATTAGCAAGGATGCTGTTGCTATAGGGGATCCTGCAATAGAACCAATGAATGGGAGAATTCCAGAGACTGCCATGACGAAAACAAGTGCTATCGAACCAAAGACTCCACCAAATCCTGTGGACATAGATTTTCCATACCCTGCACGGATTTCTTTAAAAGAGGAATACATTCGAGTAGATGCAATCGACGAACCATCACAGACGCCACCACGAAATCCGCTGTGAATTAATGCGCGTGCCAGATCAATATCATCAAGAACGCTCGACTTGATTGTCGCAAACCCACCACATGATTCGAGAGCACTCTTCTTCACCAAGAGAAATTGTCCGTTAGCAACAGCCAATGATGTACGTGAACTCTGCATTGCCAGACGAAGAGGAACCGTAGTCATCCACGTCCACTGCAAGAGTGGCTGAATTAATCTCTCGGAAAGTGTTACCGCTTCTTGGCACGGATAGGGAGAGAGAAAATCAGATCCTGTTCTTTGCAATACAGCATCCATGGCCGAGAGTGCGTGTGGCTCTAGTCGAACATCGGCATCGATGGTGACGATGTAATCGTGAGATGCATGGGTGAGCCCTTGCGATAAGGCCCAAGGTTTGCCCATCCAACCATCTGGAAGTTGGGCTGCACTAATTACCTTCATAGATGGGTGGCTAGCAATTGCTTGACGCAACAAATCTCCGGTGCCATCAGTTGAGTTGTCATCAATAAAGATCACTTCAAAGTTGGGATGATCAAGTGCGCCAAGTGAGGCCACAAGCTCTGTTGCGTTCTCAGCCTCATTGCGGCATGGAACTAGGAGAGAAAAACTCAAATTCTGCGAACTCTGCGAGCGTGGTCTAATGATTGTGATGGCATTAAAGATTGCCATACTTAAAAGAAATGCGTTGATTACAACCGACAAACTAAGAAGCGCGGACATATCAGTTAGCTACGGTTAAGCCACTGCGTAAAGAAATACGGAGCAAGGATTAAGCCGTAAATCAAGAACGCGATGACTGCAAGCCCTTGTCGACCAAAGAAGAAGAATTGCGCAATAAATCCGCCAACAAGACTCCACGCGAGATAAATATCGGCGACCATTGTGCTCGGTGCATCCTTGCGGCGCTCTGTTGGAAGAATAAAGTGCAAGATTGCAATTAACATAAGGCCGGAAAGCAACCACCCAAATGGATTCGACAGTGGAATCTCTGGTGCGTAAGGAAATGATGCGCCAGTAACTTCCCAGGTCCAACGTCCCGCGGCAACCATTTGAGGATCCAGGAAGAGATCCCAACCCATCAAGATGGCTCCGCCATAGAGAAAGACCCAACCGCGTGCGATGCGTCTCGCAGCAAGGAGAGCTGGGTAAGCCATCATCGTCCAAGCAAAGAGAACAACTAGTGGGACATCAAAGATAAAAACGCCAAGTGTTTTGCTGTATTCATATACGCCAAAGGGCCACCCAGTGTTAACGCCGACGGTTTCGATGATCCATGCAAATGTGGCAGTAATTCCAAGGTAGGTAAGAGCAAACTTATTTCCAAAACTTAATCGAGCATGTAGCAACATCGCCGCTGCACCGAAGTACACGGTGAGGAGTGTGAATATCTCGAGTGCTCTTCCATCCAAAAGTGGGTACGGGATCTGCAGCAAGATTGCTATGGCGAGGACTACAGCAAGAAAGATTTTTGAGCGCTGAGACTGCCCGCGACGGCGATTTGCTCGCGGTGTGAAATCTCTAATCGACATGGACTAAGTCTGCCCTACTAGAGTTTTCCACGCACATTACGTACTGCAAAGCGTGAAAACAACTCCTCGGCATACCAGTTGTACTGCGCTGTTGCCTCTATAGCCCTCTGATGTGCCTGACCTTTATAAGCAAAGTCACGTAGGACTTTTCCATTTTCCCAGAGAGAGAAAGTGCCCTGTAAACCAATTGGTGCTTCACCGATGCCGATCGCCGCAATTAACCCAGGGGATTGGTGCAGGTCTGCTGAAACTGGAGGCACTGCCTTCCAAAACCTAAAGTTCTGTAACCACTTAATGCGCGCACGCGTAATTGCGACAATTTGAGAATCTGCTGCTGGAGTAACGCTCCAATCAAATGGGTTCTTACCTGACCAGAAACCATGTGCCGAAATGGGATCAAGGACCAACCGGACTTCGTGCTCTGCTCGTTTATTCCATGATCGAACTACTGCAAGAGAATCGATTGAATCCAGCGCACTTTCATCAATAACAACGAGAGCGCCCCAACGTGTGAGGTCGGCATCACTCGGAGTGAAATTCTCACCAGTGCCAGTTCCTAACATCTTGGCAAAGTTCACGTCTTCAGATCTGCGCAGACGACCGCGATCTCGCGCCATCGAAAAGAGCGCAAAGGGAAGATTGGTTTTCTTGATGGTCCAAAAATATGCGACGACTACTTTATTCATTTCGCTCAATCAAATCCCATTTGTTGCCGTACTTATCTTTGAATACAACCACTTGGCCATAGGCCTCTTGACGAGGGGATTCGATAAATTCGATACCGCGTGATTTGTAGGCGTTGTAGGTTTGGTTAAAGTTGGTTGTGTACATGAAGAAAGCAACACGACCACCTGTCGAGTTTCCGATTGCAGCCTTCTGTGTGTCATTAGCAGCTTTAGCCAAAAGAATTCTTGCTCCATCGCTACTAGGGGCAACCACGACCCATCTCTTCTCTGGGGTCATCTCTTTATCTTCGATCAATGTAAAACCTAAGTCATTGGCGTAATGTGAAATTGCACGATCATAATCATCGATCACGATGGCGATCATCCCCAAAGTATTCATAATCTGCCTCGTATGGTTTCTAAAAGTTGCACGCTTTGACTACTTATCCCTTGTAATCGATTCAGTGTAAGTCTACAGTTTTGGCGTGAAGAGCTTCCTAACCACTCGATCAATGTTTGGGAAATCTCTCTTGCTGACAGCAAGTATTCTTTTCTTAACAACTAGTTGCTCGAGCGGCAATGAGAAGGCAAGTAGCGAGCCCACAGTAAGTCCTCCAACAGAGATCATCACTAGCTCACCTACGCCTGATCCCACACCCACACCCGCAGTAAGTCCTACAACTGCGCCTTCTGCGGTACCCGATCCCACGCCTACGACTTCGACTCAACCAAAGACTAAAGAGAGCAAGAGCGTTGCAACACCGTCGGCGGTTCCAACTCCAAAGAAGAGCAAAGCAAATTCAAAGCCATCACCTTCGACAAAGAAATTAACCAATGCCGAACTCGCACTTAAATATCCGCCCACTATCGGAACTCTGGTTCCATGGTATTTCCCAACTCCAGAGCAAGCGGGTAAGGCCTACACAGACCTCAAGCCTTACGAAACAGGCGAGACATACGCCCTCTATCAAGAAGATAACTCATTGCTATTAGTTTTTGCAAACGTTGGGACAACTTATTTGGATGGCGATACCGTGCTCTGGGAAGCCATACGGATAAATAGAATTAAAGCTGAAGAAATCACAATCGATGAAAATGGAGAAACTAGTTATGGAATGCAAATAATTAGTGTTTTAGTCTGTGAAGGCGCATCTTGTCATGCGAAAATTAGTAGAAATAATATGCACATTGGTCTTATACCTAAAAATCTACCGGGAGTCTTTCAAAAATGGACTCCAATAAGGACTGTTTTTTAGATAGTTATAGTTTAGAAAGAGTTGTTGCTCAGTTACCAACAACCATGGGCGTAGCACTAGTGCAGCGGAGCAATTCATCGTAAGTAGTTGGATAAACCGCGTGTGGATGTCCGGCAGCTGCCCACACCACCTCGTAATCATTTAACGCTTCATCAATAAGGATTATTTCTGGCTTAGAAATCCACCCCACTGGGCTCACGCCGCCTATTGAATAGCCGGAAATTTCCTTTACAAAGTCTGCGTCAACGCGTGCAAGTTTTTCGATTGCCAGATTCTTGGCAACAAGATCTGTATCCACGCGATGGCGACCACTTGTAATGATGAGGAGAGCTCCTCCTGATGGGAGTTTAAAGATTAGTGACGAAGCAATTTGGCCAACCTCAACTCCTAGTGAATCGGCAGCTTCTTGAGCAGTGCGGGCACTTTCACTTAATGCATGAATACGTCCGCTGACTTTGAGGTTATCCATCGCCTCTTGTGCACGTTTTACCGATGCGCGTTCGAGTATGTGCTCCACATATGGATAGTACGACATCTTCAACGAGGTGCGTCGATTGTCCTCTGATGGTTTAGCGTTAGCCGCTATGAGCCCACAGAGATTTCGAGCAACAGCCCCTGTCGCAATTGCCGAGCAAGCTCGCAAATCACTTCTAGCGATGTTCCTTCTTATGGGCATGGTCTCCATGGGATGGGTCCCACGTATTCCGGAAATTAAAGACGCTATCGGGCTCACCAATGGTCAATTTGGATTCATCTTGCTGGCAAGCACCTTCGGCTCTGTGAGTGGCGCCCAAATTGGTGGAAGAGCTATTCATACCTTTGGTTCTCGCAGAGTTACTCAAGTTGCGATTTCAATTATGCCTTTGGGTCTTGCCGGAATGGGCCTTGCCAATTCTGCACCGATGCTTGTGCTCTCACTCTTCGTGATGGGCTTTGGATATTCACTGATGGATATCTGCCTTAACTCTCAAGGTTTTATTGTCGAGAAGATCATCGAAAAGCGTTGCATGTCGCGTCTTCACGCAATGTGGAGTGTTGGAGCTTTTCTCACTACGGTTATTGGTGGATCCATTGCTCGCTTTATTTCTTACGAAGTAAACCTTGTGGCGATTGCGATCTTTGCAGCTATTGCCTTTATTCCAGCAGCCTTCTTCTTGCTTCCAGGCGATCTTGATGATCACGATGGGGGAGAAGAAGAGACGAGTGCAAAGATTCCTCTCTTCGGCAAAAGCGTTCTTCCACTCTGGGGGCTAGGGATTGGATTACTTGGTTCTCTCATTGGAGAGGGTGCTGCAAGTGACTGGGCCGGAATCTTGCTTCGCGATGACATGGGGTACGACAAGGGAGTTAACGCATCAGGCTTTGCCTGCTTTGCATTGGCAATGATTGTAAGCAGATTGCTGGGCGACAAAATGTTGGATCACTTTGGTCCAGCACTGACAGTCAAACTTGGCGGATATATCGGTGGAGCCTTGTGGGGTGTGGCAATTCTGATTGCAGTGCCGCTATCGGATTCACATCCATTGCTTGCGTTGATCGTTATTAACCTTGGATTTATTGCCGTTGGATTTGGAATTGGTCCAATGTTCCCTGCATTTATCTTGGCTGCAGGAGCCACGCCAGGAATTGCACCCGCTGTCGCGATTGCGCGTGTGGGTGTGATTGGTATTGCTGGTTATTTCTTTGGTCCAACACTGACTGGTTTGATCTCTGAAGTAACCAGTCTTCCGATTGCGCTCTTCTTCCCAATCGTGATGCTCTTTCTATCTGCTTACTTATCGCGAACAATTCACACTGCCAAGGACCGGCACTAAGCGATAAAGAGTCGCTCCACCAAGCCAAATAAGGCCACTGAAAAAAGTAGGTAGGCAAAGATCTTTCGCAGCAGCACATCTTGAATGGGTAGTTTGATGCGTGAAGCAATCTGCGCAACAACGACCGCACTTGCACCCATGACGAGCGGAATATCCCAAGAGACTTCACTCCACAAAGCGTTGTGACCTAGAAGCGCAGTAGCTGAGTTCATGGCAATAACTAAGAGTGCTGTGCCTGCAGCAATCACATGTGAGGTACCAAATCCCAATACCAGTACAGGGATAACAAGGAAGCCGCCTCCAATTCCAAAGAGGCCAGTGATCGAGCCGATCAAAAGAGAGATGCCAATAAGTACAGGCCAACTCATGCGCTTATGGATTGTTGTTAAGGGTGAGCCAAGCATGCTTAGCCCTGCAAAAATAATGACGAGTGAAAAACCAATGGCAATGAAATCTTCTGAGAGCCTGTGAACAAGTGAAGAAAATCCGATATTTGTTACTAGCCCAATAGCCCAGATGACCGTCGCATCTCTGTAGTAGATCTGCTTTGTTTTGATCTTGGCACTAGCGCCAGAGAGGGCGGCCGAGCCCACGACAGCTAACGCTGCAGTAGATGCAACTGATGGCTCAAAGCCAAATCCGTAGATCAAGATCGGCACTGCCAACATCGCACCGCCTGCACCCACAAACCCGAGGACGCTGCCGATAAATGTTCCTGCTATCAGCGCGCCAAGGATCTCCATGGCTTAATGCTCCCAGATTGCCGATGATAAAAGAAGAAAGCCCCCGGTTTCCCAGGGGCTTTCTTTCGAACTATGACTTTAATTGAAGAATGAGATGCTTCCGATGTTGAATAGCAAATCACTTGACTCGACTGCACCTGATGCAATGAGTGCGACGAGGATGAGAGCAGCACCTGCAAGGGAGATGTCCTTGTTAAATGCGATCTGCTCCTGCATCTTTGTATTTGCATCTGTCTCTTTCCAGAAGTTATGGAAGATCACTGCTGCGAGTACGAGTGTGATTGCGATGAGAAGCGCACCGAGGTCGACGTATGTGCCGATGACGATCAAGATTCCGCCAACAAGGAAGAAGAGTCCACTTGCCATAACTCCGAGCTTTGCTGCTGGGAGCTTCTTGTACTGTGCGTAGCCGGTCATTGCTTCAAGCTTTGCGAAGTGACCAACGCCTGATGTGATGAAGAGGGCTGCGAAGAGCACCTGGCCGATAAATAGGACGACGTTCATATTTCTCCTTGATTTTCCTTATGGGGGGCGAGTCCATCTGCGGACTCTCTTACTTGCTCAGGATAGGGCATGTAGTTGAAATTTCAACTATTTTCCCCTCCTTGTGCGGGGTGTGTTGCCTGCTCAGGCTTGCTCTTGTCAGGGGTCTGGGCTAGTTTTCGAACATCTGTTCGAATTATCCACACGGCAAGAAAGAAGGCGTTAAAGATGTCAGTCCCGGAGATACGTCCACCCCATGAAGTGCTTGCAGATGGCGTAGGTGCTTTAGCGACACCAATCGAGTTCACCTTTAAAGGTCGTCGCTTTCGTATCCACACCGTTCTCTCGCGCTGGTGTGAAGCAGGTGGATGGTGGAACCGGGTAAGTGATGGCATCTATCGCCCTGATGATGGAGCGCGTGCTTTATGGACGGTAGAAGCTGCACCGATTGGCGCAGTAACAACATTTGAAATCGAACGTGACGAAGCTACAGGGCAGTGGCTTATTAGGTCGGTCTAGATAGCTCATGAGTTTTATCCATCTCCGTGTTGCTAGCGCTTTCTCTATGAAATATGGAACAACGCAGCCAGGCGACCTTGTCGAGCAAGCGCGTGAATATGCGATGCCGGCACTTGCTCTGACAGATCGTGCGACTCTTTCAGGGGCTATTCGTTTTGCAAAGGCATGTGTTGCTAACGGTGTGGCACCGATTATCGGAATCAATCTGCCGATAGAGATCACAGGTAGCGATAAGAAAACTCCTGAACAACGCGTGACTGTTTTGGCGCACGGTGATGGGGGATGGGCTCACCTTGTACGTTTTCTGACAGGGCTACATATCAATAAAGATGGCGGCAATACTCGAATCACCTTAGAGCTACTCGAAAAGTTCAGCGCACATAGCACCCAGCTTCATCTTCTCCATGGCCCGCAATCACCGCTGAGTTATGAGTTAGCCGCTCACCATCCAGAGCGGGCCCTCGATCTCTTTAACGCTACTCGTGAATTCTTTGCAGATCACGCTATTGAATGCGTCTCTCATCTCGTTGCAGGCAATGGACCAGGATCTACCGCCCATGCTGCTAGATCCTTAGTCTTTGCGCGCGATCACGATATTGATGCGGTGATTACCAATGCAGTACGGATGCGCACTCGCAGTGATGGCCCTATTGCAGATCTTTTAGATTGCGCTCGCCAACTTGTTCCGCTGGATTATCGACACATTGAACGTCGTAACGCTGAAGCGTATTTAAAGAGCAGCCAAGAGATGACACTTGTTGCAACAGAGATTGCACGTGCAGCAGGTGAGGCGACCCCGCGGGCACTTTTAAAAACTACCCGCGAATGGGCAGAGCGCGCTCTGCTTTCTCCGGCACGCGATATTGGTCTTGGCGGAATTCATCTGCCTGAGCCACATATTGTTGGGGCCACATCGCAGAGCTCTATGCGCACACTTTTACGTTCGCGAGTCGAGGCGGGAATTCATTGGCGCTACAACGCAAACGCTGATGTGAAGGCTGCGCGTATTCGCTTGGATGATGAGTTAGCAACAGTTGCATCCCTTGGTTACGAGTCTTACTTTCTTACCGTTGCCGATATTGCACAGATGGCACGCGATAACGGAATACGGGTTGCAGCACGAGGCAGCGGTGCTGGTTCATTGATCTGCCACTTGCTCGGTATTTCAGGGGTAGATCCGATGCGCCACGGACTTCTCATGGAGCGCTTCTGTTCACCGTTACGAGCAGCCCTTCCTGATATTGATATTGATGTCGAATCAGATCGTCGTCTTGAGATTTATCAGATGGTCTTTGATCGCTATGGATCGCAATCGCTACAAGAGCCAGGTGCTATCTCACGCGCTGCAACTGTTGCGATGTTTGATACGTATCGTGCTCGTCATGCCATTCGCGATACTGGTGCAGCGCTGGGTCTGCCGGCTGCTGAGATTGATCTTCTCGCTAAGGCGATGCCACATGTACGTGCCCGCAATATCCAAGCGGTGCTGCAATCACTCCCTGAACTTAAAACTTTAAATACATCGGCGCCGCTGATGGCGATGACAGTTGCTCTTGCGCAAGAGCTCGATGGTCTACCGCGCCACCTTGCAATGCATCCCTGCGCAATCGTTCTCTCAGATGGCGGACTCTTAGATCGCATCCCACTACATATCAATGCCAGCGGATTTCCTATGGTCGAATTTGATAAAGATGATGTCGAAGATATTGGCCTGCTTAAACTCGACATCTTGGGTGTGCGGATGCAATCAACGATTTCTTACGCACTAGCTGAAATTGAGAAAACGCAGGAGAAGAAAATTGATATCGATGCCATCTCACTCGATGATGATCAGACCTACAAACTCATTCAATCCACACGAACTCTAGGAATCTTTCAGATTGAAAGTCCGGGACAACGCGAGTTGGTAGGCAAGTTAAAGCCTGGCTCATTTAATGATCTGATTATCGATATCTCACTCTTTCGCCCAGGACCGGTAAAGAGCGACATGATCGCGCCCTTTCTTAACTCACGTCATGGCTTTACTGCAGCTGATGTCATCCACCCTGATCTGGCACCGATTCTGCAAGAGACTGAAGGCGTTGTTGTCTTTCACGAACAAGTGATTTCGATTATCGCCACAATGACAGGCATTTCTCTGGCAGCAGCTGATGAGAAGCGACGATCGCTGGGGGATAAGGCGGGCCAACAAGAAGTCTGCGATTGGTTCTTTCCTGCTGCAACCCAGAAGGGATACGCACTTGTTGTGGTTACCAAGGTCTGGGAGATCTTGCGCGCCTTTGCATCCTTTGGATTCTGCAAGGCACATGCTGCAGCTTTCGCTCTGCCTACCTATCAATCGGCCTGGTTAAAGACTCACTACCCGGCAGAATTTATCGCCGGTGTTCTCACACATGATCCAGGGATGTATCCCAAGCGGCTAATCCTTGATGAAGCGCGACAGATGGGAATTGTTTTAGCACCTCTTGATGTCAATAAATCCGATTCAACATATCGCGTGGAAGAGCATGAAGGAGGGCAAGCAATTCGTATCGCTCTCTCATCTATCTCTGGCATTAGCGATCAAGAGGTAAAGTCAATTGTTAGCGGTCGCCCCTATGTAGATATTGCAGATTTCATTGCACGCAGCGGAGCATCTACTCCTGTTACCGAGTCACTGATTCTCACCGGTGGCTTTGACGAACTTCATTCGATTGGTACTGGTGAAATTAATCATCGCGATCTTCTTCTGCACTTAAACGATATTGAGAAATCACATTCGGCAAAGAGCGGCAAGAAAGGTATCGGTGGCGCACAGATGACATTTGGTTTTACACCACCTGCGCTGATCTCAAGTGGGCTCCCTGATATCACCACTAACGAACGAGTACGTCACGAGGTAGAACGATTAGGTATGGATATCACTCATCACATGCTTGAGTTCTACGCGCCATTTCTCAATGCAATGGGTGCCGTACGTTCGTGCGATCTTCTTGCTCAGCGATCAGGGGCCGAGGTTCTGGTGGCCGGAGTAAAGGTTGCGCTGCAGACTCCACCCATTCGCTCTGGTCGACGCGTGATCTTTCTGACTCTCGATGATGGGTATGGCTGCAGCGATTGCACCTTCTTTAGTGATGTGCAGGCAAGTAGTGCGGGGCTTCTCTATTCGACTTCGCTCGTCCTTGTACGCGGAGTTACTCGGCGTACAGGAGAACGCGGCATTTCTATCCGCGCCACAGGGGCGTGGGATCTACGTAACGCCTATGAGAAATGGCAGAACAGTAAGGTAGCTATATGAGTGGCGAGCACGAATCCACAATCCTGCATGTGGATATGGATGCATTCTTTGCATCAGTGACTGAACGCGATCACCCCGAACTCAAAGGTAAGGCCGTTGTAATTGGCGCAGGGGTGCGCGGTGTGGTGACATCTGCAAATTACGAAGCGCGCAAATTCGGAATCAAAGCTGCGATGCCTGTGGGGCATGCACAAAGGCTGGCACCACATGCAATCTTCATTCCTCCAGACCATAAGCGCTATAGCGAAGTCTCAGAGCACATCATGGAGATCTTTCACTCATTTACACCTCTTGTTGAGCCGATCTCACTCGATGAAGCATTCCTTGATGTGACAAAGGCGCGACGCCTACTTGGTGATGGTCGAGCGATCGCCACTGCAATTCGCGCAAAGGTAGAGGCGCAAGAAGGAATCACATGTTCAGTCGGTATTGCATCCTCTAAATTCATTGCAAAGCTGGCATCTCAGCGATGTAAACCAAATGGCATCTTAGAAATTCCAACAGATCGCGTACTCACATTTTTGCATCCGCTACCAGTTTCAGCACTGTGGGGGGTCGGACCAAAGACTAATGAAGCTCTCGAACGATTAGGACTTCATACTGTGGGAGATATTGCCCAGACGCCACAACAAACGTTAATTCGCGCGTTAGGTCAGGCAGCAGGTGAATCACTCTATGAACTTGCATGGGGCAGAGATGATCGTGATGTGATTCCAGAAGAGCCAGATAAAAGCATTAGCGCCGCCGAAACATTTGATCGCGACATCGATGATCCCGAAATTGTTGCAAAGGAAATTTTGCGAATGTGTGAGAGGGCTTCATCTCGAATGCGAGAACGTTCACTCTTTGCTAAGACGATCACTCTGAAAGTTCGCTTCGCAGATTTCACAACGGTGAATCGTTCGAAGACCCTGCCACTACCGATAGATACAACGCATGAGATCTATGAGGTAGCCAAGGCTCTCTATGAGGCGCTCTCCATTGAGCGCGCCAGGATCCGCCTGGTGGGTGTGAGTCTTGAAAACCTCCATACAGATACCCACGAGCAGTTGGTTTTGGGCGCGCGTGAGTCGAGTTGGCGTGAGCTACAGGGCGGGATTGACGCTGCGAAGGCGCGTTTTGGGCGGGATAGCGTGCGGCCAGGGCGTCTGATTGACGAGAGTGATGAATAAGTCCCAGAACGGACTGGTCCATAAGTAGCCCTAAAGTAGCCCTATCGCAAAAGTTGTTCTAGAGTATCTATATGCCACTTTCCGAGCACGAAAGACGCTTATTGGCGCAGATGGAAGAAGCCCTCGCCGTTGATGACCCACGTCTTGTCAGCGCGATGTCGGGCACATCTGGTGTTTCCCGCAATCGGCTTGGCCTTGGGGTAGCCCTACTAATTGCTGGCCTTGCGACTCTCTTTGGCGGACTCATTGCTCAGATTACCTTTGTTGGACTCGGCGGATTTCTGATCGCCCTCACTGGATCAATCCTGATGTACCGCGCCATCACATCCCCGGGCGCTCTCGTTTCAGCTGCGCCAAAGGGCTCAGAGAAGGCCCCACGCGCTCGCAAGAAGCTTGGCGATCGTCTGCAGGACCGTTGGGATCAACGAAACTTCGAATAAGCCTCTCCTAGATTGCGCTCAAGCCCGCCCACAAGGCGGGCTTTTTTCATGTCTGGATCGTGGGGAGAGATGGGGCGAAAAAGGGGGAATGGTGGGGAAGGGTGGTTGAAAAAGGAGGAAAGTGGAGTAAAGTGGGGGATTGAGCAGGGATACACGCTCACCGCATTCACACCTTGGGGAAGGGGTAAGAGATGTTTCTTGGCACTCACGAACCCCGCCTTGATGAAAAAGGTCGATTAATACTTCCCGCGAAATTCCGCGAAGAACTTTCTGCAGGTCTTGTT
>Ga0315902_10006391_pt1 | contig 16329 bp, 14 predicted proteins | sample LakEriMetagenome_9_FD_203523 | JGI IMG/M metagenome (GOLD analysis project Ga0315902, IMG submission 203523) | Freshwater fungal communities from buoy surface, Lake Erie, Ohio, United States - Buoy 12 MA117 | ecosystem: Environmental > Aquatic > Freshwater > Lake > Lake biofilm | place: USA...
TTTCACGCACTTGTCAAGACCTCCACGCTTTGCCGAAAAATCCCACCACCAGGTACCACCTCAGTCCAAATGCGTGAAATTTACCTCTCGAATCTTTCATATAAATCATATTTGAAGTTCACTGCACCATTTATGTCTTTATTCGCCTTTAAATATACACCAGATACACCAATTCCGTTATCCCACTGTGCACTGAATAATAATACATCAGTATCGCCAGAGGAAGTGCGAAAATCGGGCCTTTCGATAGGGTGGCTATAGCTACTGTTTCTACCCCAGTCGTAGGTGTAACCACCCAACTGCGGACTCGCCCTTCGATAAGATTTCTCAATCAGTTCAACTTGTATTTCTCGAAAGCAGTTAAAAAAATCTGGATGCTTTTTAATATGGGTAAAATCGTGAGAACCCGAGATCGCGCACAGTTCATCCGGCAATTGGAAGCCGTAGAAACACCACTCAACCAACGGAGACCTAATACCATAATCCAAGTCCAACTGAATCCTACATTCAGTTATATCCCAGCGCCATTCGATTAAATCGGGTGATTCAGGCAGATCATCACTTAACTCTATGCGCCAAAATGGGCAATCCGGGAAAGATTGAATGGGTTCGCTGGATAGACCTATGGGGTCTATGTGAACTAATTCCAACTCAACATCTTCATTCAGTACATCAGCATTTGCCCACAGTTGAATGATACCGTCACCAAAATCATGTCCAATTAAATTGGACGACATACCAAGATCTAATTGAACCACTGGCTGCTTTGGATTTCCAGCCGAATCCATGGGCCAACTATATTTCTCGGTGATAAACGGAAATCCAAAGCCAATCTGATTCCCCTTGCGGTGTGCAGGACTTTTGGGGTCGAATGGTAAAGGTCTTGCGAAACTGACTGGTAGGGCAATCTTCAACAGCTCATCTCTTAAATCATCATTAACATCTAACCCCTTCATGCGGATTCGTTCAATTAGAGAATCTATAGACTTACGCAACTCAGACTTCAGATCCATAACCCTTACCTCTTGGTAAATAGTGCGAGAAAATATCTTATTGCAGCTATCGAACTACTGAATTCACACCACAAACTCCGCCACACTCCCCGTCGCCCCGGCCTTCACCTCTAGCCGCGCATCGATCCACTCGCGGAGTTCGGTTACGTGGGAAATGATCCCCACCATGCGACCGGCTTGCTGCAGGTCCTTCAGGGCACGGATGGCGAAGTCCAGCGCCTCGGTGTCCAGGGTGCCGAAGCCCTCGTCCACAAAGATGGCGTCCAGTCGGATGCCTCCTGCGTAGGACTGCACGACGTCAGACAAGCCCAGCGCCAGCGCCAATGAGGTGAGGAAGGACTCGCCGCCTGAAAGAGTGGTGACCGGGCGAACGGTGCCCGTGTACTGGTCATACGCTTCCAGGTCCAAGCCCGCCGCTGCCCGCTTGTCTGCGGCGGTGATGGCACGGCGCAGTTCGTAGCGGCCCTTGCTCATGACCTGCAGTCGCTGCGTGGTGGCGGCCAGCACCTCTTCGAGCAAGGTGGAAAGCACGTACCGCTGGAAGGACATGCGTTGCCCGCCCACACCGTTGGCCAGGTCTGACACCCTCTTGACCACGGCCCACTTGGTCTGCAGTCGCTCGTACTGAGCAGCCTGCTCCCGCAGGTCTGCAGCGAGCTTGGAGACCGCCTTCTGTGCGGCCAACACATCTCGCACGGCGTTGCTGGCCGCCAGGTGCGCCGCCTCCGCCTGACGGTGGGCAGCGGTAAGCGCAGGCAAGTCAGGCCGCTGTTGATTGGAGGTGTCGGCCGTGGCCCGCTCCAGGCGTTGCTGCGCGGCTCCCAGGTCTGTATCGAAGCGTTTGAGGTCTTCCTCGGCCTTGGCCAGTTGTTCTTCGCCCATGCGGGCAGCCTCATAGGCTTGGAGGTCCTCAAAGCCGGATGACTTGAGCTGTTGATCGCGCAACTGGGCGGCGTCATCTCGCTCCCGGGTCAGCCGCGCGACGGACTCTTGAGCGGCCTGAACCCGAGTCTTTGCAGATGCCGCTGTTTCGTGGGCCTTGGAGGCTGCCGCTTGAGCATCGTCCTTGGCCTTCTGCAGGGTAGCCAGTTGCTGCGCAGCCAGGGCTCGAGCCTGCTCCAACTGCTCAGGTGCGGCTAGATCGGGCGGGACCTCCTTCTCACGCTCGGCCAGCACTGCTTGGCATTGCTGCTGCTTCTCGCGCGCTGCCTGGGCCTCTTTCGTAGTCTGCGTGAGCTTCTCTTGAGCCTGCACGCACGCCTTGCCTGCGGCGTCCACGCGGGTCTGGGTGGCAGCCAGGCCTGCCGCAGCGGCCTCAGCCGCCTTGAGATCCTTCTGCGCTTGTGACGAAGCCTGCTTCAGTTCAGCAGCCGTGGAGGCCACCTCACCGAGGTCGGTGCGCAGGTCTGCAATGCGCGCCTGTAAGGACTCCTCAAGTCGAACTGCTGCTTCGTGCTGCGTCCGTGCCGTGTTGTGCAGGTCTGCCGCTTTGCGCAAGGCTTCTTCGGTAGCCTCAAGCGCATTGTCATGGACGACCTCACCGCCCTCACCCCCGCTCAGGTGGGCTGGTGCAGGGTGATGGGCTGAGCCGCACACGGGGCAGGCTTGGTCCGCAGCCAGCCCTGCGGCCAGCCGGGCGGCTTGGCCTGCGACCCAGGCGCGATGCGTGTCGTCTCGGACTGTGCGGGCCTGAACCTCTGCCTTGGTGGCAGCTTCCAGTGCACTGGCCTTCAGCTTCTGATCCTTTTGGGCAGAAGCGGCATCGGTCTGGGCCTTGGCCAGGGCTGCAGCCTTTGTGGTCTGCCCTTCAAGAAGGCTCACGCGGGCTTTCAGGCCATCCACCTTGGCCGCCAGCAGTTGTTGGGCCTGCAGGTCTGCCACCGCCTTGGCTTGTTGTTCAGCCGCTTCTTGTCCAAGCTTTTCAGCCGTAGCTTGCGCGGCGGCCAATTGCTTGGCGCTGGCCTCGGCTTCAGCCAGCTGTGTGCGGGCGGTGTGCAAGGCCTGCACCTTGGCCTTCAACTCGTCGAGAAAGTTCAGCCGCTTGTTCAGAGCCTCGATCTCCGGACCCCGCTGGCTTGCCGCGGCCACCGCGCTATCGGCCTTGACGGCTTCCGCCACGGCTTTCTGTTCCTGCGTTTGGTAACTCGCCAGGGCTTGCACCTCTTCGGCAACCTTGGTGGCGGCTTTCGCAGCAGCGGCCGCGTGGGGCATTACCGCAGCGGCAGCACGTGCACGCTCGCAGGTGCTGCGGATCTGTGCCTTCGCACCTTCCTGGTCCTTCAGGGTTTTGAATGCCTCTGCGGCCTTGTCCAGTTCAGCGAAACGATCGGCCAACTGCCTCGCAGCGTTGACGGTGGCTTCTGCCGCACTGTCGGCCGTCTTGGCGGATGCTTCGGCCATCTGGGCAGCAGCCAACTGAATAGCGAGATCTTTCAGGCGCTCCTCCAGCGCCGCCTCGTTGGGCACCTCGGCTTGGCCCAGCAGGGTGTCGCGCCGCGTGACCGATTCCTTTGCCTCCACCTCCACCGCCTTGGCCTGGCTGGACAGCCGATCAGCAATGCGACGGTAGATCTCCGTTCCAAACAGCGTCTGCAGGATCTTCTCCCGCTCCTGCGAGGTGCTCTTGAGGAACTCGAAGAACTGCCCCTGCGGCAGCATGATCACTTGCCGGAACTGCTTGCTCTCGAAGCCCAGCAGCCTGATCACCTCGTCTGTCACCTTGCGCCAACCGGAGGCCAGCGGAACTTCCTCGGTGCCGTCGTCTGCAGCGATGTCCAGGCGATGAATCTCTGCCTTCTGCAGTTGCTTCGTCTCCCCTCCACCACGTCGGGCGGGACGTTCCTGGTCGGGAATGCGCATCACGCGGAAGCGACGATCGCCCAACGCGAACTCGAAACGCACCTGCGTCAGCATGCCCGCATCCGCATGGTGGCTGCGCATCTGGTGGCCCTCGCGCTCGCCGCCTGAACTGTCACCAAAGAGCGCAAAGCACATCGCGTCCAGGATGGACGTCTTGCCTGCGCCTGTGGGCCCGTGGATGAGGAAGAAGGTTTTCTGACCGAGCAGACTGAAGTCGATGACCTGCCGGTCAGCGAACGGGCCGAAGGCTTGCATCTCGACGAGTAGGGGTCTCATACGCCGCGCTCCTCGCCTGCAGACACCTCAGATTGCGCAGCGGCGTGAAACACATGTAGCGCCGCCTCATCAATCTCCTCGCCCAGCATGTCGCGGTGGAAGGCCTTGAAGAGATCGTCAGGGCTGCGCTCGCGGTGGTCTTGAGCGGTCTTGGCCGAAGCGCCACTGGCATCCAACTCCCTGCTGAACTGCAACTCCAGCACGTTGGGGTACACCTCGCGCATGCGGCCTAGGGCGTCGAGCACTGGGTCCTTGTCTGTGAGCACCGCGCGCACATAGTCCTGCAGCGCCTTGTCTCCACGGGGCGTGGCCAGCAGTTCCGCCATCGTGCCCTTGACGATGCGAACGTCATGCCGCGGAGTGAGCGCCACACGCTGCACTGACGTGGCACCGCCCTGCCCCACCTGCACCAGCGACACGCTCTTGATGTGGTCCACCTCGTTAAACGAGTACTTCAGCAGCGAGCCCGAGTACTGCACCTTTTCACTGCCCACCGACTGCGGGCGGTGCAGGTGCCCCAACGCCACGAAGTCATATCCCTCGAAGGTGGCCGCCGACACGGCGCCGCTGCCACCCACCGACAGGGGGCGCTCAGACTCGCTTTCGGTGCCGCCGGCCACAAAAGCGTGGCCTACCAGCACATTGCGTTGCCCGGGGACCCACTGCGCGCGCAGCAGGCCCATGACGGAGCTGACTGCGCTCTGATGGTCGCTGGCCTCCTCAACACCCGGCAAGCGGCGGGCGAATGCGGGCTCTACATAGGGCAAGGGGTGCAAGGCTACCTGGCCAAAAGCATCGTCGAAGACGACTGGTGCCAGATGGGTCAAGGTGCCCCGCATGGCGAGACCCTGCTTTTCAGCCACCCGTCCACCAAAACCCACCCGGTCCGGACTGTCGTGGTTACCCGCGATCAAGACGACCCGGATGCCGGCTCCGAGAACCAGGCGCGCCAATACATCATCCAGCAAGGCCACGGCATCGGCTGGCGGCACGGCGCGGTCGTAGACATCGCCAGCGATCACCACAGCATCCACGCGCTCACGGATAGCTAGATCAATCAACTGGTTCAACACATGGGCCTGGTCCTCCACGAGTGAGGCCTGACGGAAGGACCGGCCCAGATGCCAGTCAGCGGTGTGGAGGAAGCGCATGTGAAGTTCTAACTCAACGAGTCGACCTTGTTATGGACTGCACAGGGACCGTACATTCAAATGGGTTGACGCTCTTTCCGTACTTCAGATGCATGTACGGAACTTCGGCGATATACACGACGCATTCAATCTGTGACCACCGCACCGTCGGAGGCCTTGACTTCCTTACGCCGTACTTGATCGCGACAAAGGCCACGTTGAATATGGCATTCAGCAGCCTGAAAGAGGTACGCTCAAGGTCCTTGGTAGTCAATATTGATTTCAAAGCGTTCGTGCCGACAATTTTTCGCAGCGCTTTGACTTCACTGATTACAGCCTTAGCGTCAGTAGGGCTCATTTCAATATCGGCAATTGGCTCTACCCACTCCCGTTCAAATGAGATTGCCTGCTCTCTTAACTCATTGAAGGCGCTGTCTCGCTCCGCTCGCAGCGCGTCACGCTGTTGTTGACGTTGAATTTTCAGGGCAGTTTGCACCCAGTAGATCCCCTGCCTCATGGATTTCGGAGGAACTGCCATAGCGAGACCTCATTCGAATTGCCAATTTTTCAAGCCTTTATGCCGATTTAATGCTTGCCGGATGTCAAACCTATAAGCTCATCCTCTGACAGGATCTGGACGCCCAATTTCCTTGCCTTAACCGCTTTGGTACTGATCGAAGCAGGGTCGGCCAGCACCAGATAGTCCAATCCGTCTACTACCTCGTCCACCAGCTGAATGCCAACAACGCTGAGTGCGCTGGCGTAGTCGGCCTTTCGCAGCCCGCTGAGCAACTTGCCGCTGATGCAAAGGGTTTTGAAGGCCTTTACGACGGGTGTTGGGGGTTCAGCAACTTTCGAAGGCTTGGTCAGCTTCGGAGTCTTGGGAGGTGCAGACGTCGCTACCGAAGCCTTGCTGGACTTGGCAGTCGCCGCGGACTTGGCCGGTGCGAGAGCCGCGGAAAGCTCGGCCCACTCGGCTGGGTTCAAGTCGCTTCTCACCCGCACGAAGGTGGGGAAACGCGGAACCCCCCGATCGGTCAACTCCTGGTACCGGTAGGTGATCAGCGCACCAATGGGCGGCGGACTTCGGCGCTCGGCATCGGTAAAGCCGGTGCCCACTGAAAAGCGTGTGCCATCGGGCATTTCCACCACCAGCGCGCCCAGGCGGCCCACATGCTTGCCTTCGCCGGGCAAGTGCTCCACCACCCTTGCCTCTGCGTCAAGGAAGGTCTTCACCTTGTAGAGCGTGGTGGAACGGCCCACCTCGTAGAGCGACTGCGGCTGCCGCAGCATTAGGCCTTCTCCACCCAGGCCAATCACCCGGTCCAACTCGCGCTGCAGGTGATCCACGCCCTGGCAGACGTGCTGATCCAGAACCCTGGCATGCGGTAAACCATTGCCCAGCCAACTGCGCAATTGCAACTGCCGGTGCTCAAAAGGCGAAGCCAACGCAGGCGCATCGAAGACTACGTAGGTGATTTCCTTCCAGTGGTCACTCGCGTCGTGCCTGCGAACGATGCTGACTGTTCTCTGAAACATCTGGCGGTCCAGCCAAAGCTCACCGTCCAGAGGCTCCGAGGGCAACCCTTTTACAAACCATTCCGGCGCACGGTACTCGTTACCCAAACGAGAGATGAACCGGTTGCCGTCCCAGTAAGCGCGCACGCCGTCGAGCTTCTCACTCATCCACCAGCCAGCCAGATCGGTCAGGTGATCCCATGGGTGGGCGAGCAACAGGGGCGGCTCCTTGGCAGGCGCAACGGCCTGGGTTGGTACCGCCGATGAACTGGCCACCGGTCTAGCCACCTTATGAACGGGATCAGCAGGTGCGTGGCCTATACGGGCAGTCTCTGCAGCATCGCCCCTCAACTGCCTCAAGTGCTTGCAGGTCCGGGTCTCAATCGCGATCGACTGATTGCGCCAAGCCGGGCAAGAGCAGCTGTACACCCCTCCCGTGTTGCGCAGCACGTAGGGCTTGGCGCCCGAGCCCTTGATTTCGGTGATTTCGCCGTCTTGTAGGTCGCGCATGGTCATCCCTCCTGGACTCTGTCAACGGCCCCAGTGGATTTGGCCGCCGCTGTGACAGCAGCCTGTCGTGCCACCAATCGGTGAGGATCCTTGCGAAGTGCCTCGATGATGTTCGCCGGAGTGTTGACATTGCGAGCAATGGCCATTCGCTCGACCCATTCCACCGACCTGGAGCGTTTGGCCAAATCCGCAGGCTCTGCCAGACGATGCGAAAGCCCCAAGATGCGCCATGCGAGATTTACCTTCCGACAGGCCCTTTTGGCCAAGTGATCAGGGAGAAAAAAGAGATCTCCCACCAGACATGCTTGAGACAGCCTGGGGTCTTTGGATGCGTCTCCTGCAACCAATCTCCTCCAGTGAGAAGAGCTCCGGTAGTCAAAGATGGCTCTATGTGACTCTTGGCAGGCTTCGGAGATCAATACGGCCGACGCTCTAGGGTTGACCGCGAGGTTTAGTGAGGCTGCGTGCCGAACTGACCAATACCTGTCGTTGAATGCCAACTTCTGAAGCGTCGCAAGCGAAGTTGAAGTGTTTCGGGCAACTGCAAGCCGAACCCCAGAATTCCTGTCGCGAGCAAGCCTGTCCAAGAGTTCATATGGAGCTTGAGCGTTGCTGGCGACCGATCGCCGCAGCGCAGTCTTTGACCCCACTCGCGCAAACTTTTTAAGCAAGTCAATAGGAGTTATTGGGTTTTCAGACAAAAAGCAGCGCATTTCGAGATCGTTGTCATTGGCCAGTTCCAACACGATCCGAAGACGTGTGTCCAAGGACGCCGCGGGGTTCGAACTGACCGCTCTGCGAACGTACTTGCTCTTATGAATCGCTAAATCTTCGAGTACAGCCTTTGGCGCAGATGCGTTTCTTGCAACGGCGCACTGGACTGTTTCGCTTGCATCAGCGGCAAGCTTTTCTAAGACCCAGGTGGGAGTAACGAGGTTGCCGGCAACTCGAAGGCGAACGTCCGAGCTCTTGTCACTTTGCAAGGTGGCTTGGATCGTTTCCGTCGCGGCGGTGTTGGCCGCGACTGCCGCTCGGATACCCTGGTTTGAGTCTGCCGCCATCTCATGCAGCAAGTGTGTTGGCGCGGAGGGGTTACTCGCAACAGCCCGACGCACCTGAAAATTGCCCGAGTCAGCCAACTTCAGCAGTAGGTCTTGCGGTGCGACTTCATTTCTTGCAACCAAGCACCGTATTTCGACATCTGAATGCTCGCAAAGTTTGTGTAGTACTTGCACTCGAGCGTCGACCGGTGCCCCAGGGTTCTCGGTAATCTCGGCCTGGATTTCAAGGTCCGAATCGTCTGCCAAGCCTTGCAAAAGATGCCCCGGAACCGAACGGTTACAGGACACCATCCACCGTACGCCCTGATTTGAGTCACGAGCTAGCTCGTTCAAGATGGCCTCCGCTTGTTGCCCGGGTGCCAATCGACTGGTTGCAAATGCAATGCAGACTTCAAGGTAGCTGTCCAGTCGCTCCATAAGAGACAGAGCTGGCCACTGAGCGAGCGAAGGTATGCTGTTTGCGCGGCAGCATTCAGAAATCGCCCGTTCCACGACCTGCCTGAACGCTGACTCAAGGTCCACGTCGTCCCCGGCCAACGGGTGGTTCGAGTGCAGTTGAGCAGCTCTGGCTGCCTTTCCACCTCTGCCTTCAATCACTTGAAGTACATCAGGCGTCGCGCTGCGATTCATGGCAACGGCCAACCGTTCCTGCTCACTGCCGTTTACTGCCGCCCAAACCATGAAGCTCGTGGGGCACTCAGAGCGTTTGAGGAGGTTCTTCAGTACACCCCCTCCAATCTCGAACATCAGGTTTGGGTCCTCAACCAACAGCCAATCAAAGGCTGGGTTCTTGAAAAAGTCTCCCGGGAACTGGGGCGCTAGGCGTAGGAGCGCCGCCTTAGGCGTACTGGGGTGCAGGCAAACAGCCTTCCGCGCTGCACGGTCGCTGCTGTGGGAAAGTTGCTCAAGCAGTTGCGCAGGGGCGTTGGAATGGCGCGCCAGCAGGCGGTCAACAGTTGGACTCAAACCTGCACATCCCCGCAAGGACTCCGGCGAGGTTGAAGGGTCACGTGCTGCGCGCGCTAGGACTTTCCGGCTTGCTGCGTCAACGGTTTCAGTCATTGGGCTTATCCAAGTGGTTGGGCGGCGACGCTCACACCTCCTCCCACCCCTTCTTCACGTTCTCCTCAATGAGCTTGGCCGCAATGGCCTCGGCCAACTCTGAAGAAGGCGCTGTGCGGACCTCGCGCTCCAACGGGGTGCCACGTCCTGCTGAATAGTCGGTCCAGTGCACCACGTAGGCGGGGTAGCTTTGGTCGGCATCAGACTTGTGTGTCTTCCAGACCAGCAGCTTTCTCACTGCCACCTTGCCTTTGGCGGCCTTGGTCCAGACCCGTCGAGTGACCACCTCCGACAGAGGCAGCTTCATCTCCTGCGTCGCTGCAGCAGCCTCACCCACCACGCAGCGCTCGAGAATCTGCGCGAACCGGGTATCCACCGTACCGGGGCTCTTGTCATCTCGAACCCTCACCAGCACAGGGTGCAGCCAACTGGCCGTGGGCATCTGCACAAGCGCTTTCCAGCCGCCCTCAGCGGTATGGTCCAGCACCATGGAGCGCATGGGTTTGCCGTCGCTGGATTCGGGTTGGAGGTCGGTGACGTTGATTTCGGCCACCACTTCCGGGCGCACAAACGTATAGAGGTCACCCGAACTGCTGGGGCAGCGGAAGCTGCTTTCACACACCAGTGGCGCGAGGCGCTGCATCAGCTTGCGCCGGTCCTCATCGCTGCCCAGGTTGCCGCAGAAGCCCGCTACCTGGGTGCGGCCGTCCTCACGAGTTAGCCCCACAAGGAGGCTGCGTACGGCCAGTGGGTCTTCAGTACGACGGGTGAAGCCCAGGATGACGGCATCGATCGTGAACTCAGGCTTGATCTTGTAGATGGCACCCTGCGAAGAGCGCACGACCAGACCCTCAGCCTTTCCGCCCTCCACCAAGTCGGTAAACAGTGCCGGCAGGCCGGCAGCGCCCTCGACCACATCGGTGCGCACCGCCTTGGCCCGCTTTCCGGATGCAAACAACTCAGCTATCGCATCCAGGCGCTGGGCATAAGGGCTGTTCAGCGGACCATCCGCCAAGATGCCTTCGATCAGGTCGAAAGCCATAAAGCCAAGCCGCTCCACCGGGGCCTGTGCGCCACCGGCCAGTGCAGCCGCCACGTCACCCACGCGGGGACGGCCCTTGCCGGAGGAGGCGGCAAACAACTCGCCCGGGATGACCACTCGGCCTTTCACCTTCTGCGCTGCAGGGCGCACCTCGGTAAGCACGGGAATATCGCCACTGATGGCCTTGCCATTGACGCTCAACAAGGTAGCGTCACCGTCATGAAGCACCAAGAACCACAACTCCCCGTCCACCTTGGGAGACACGTGGAATGGCGCCCCCAATACCCCAGTGGTGATCTCGCCTGGCTTGACGGAGCGGTACATACCGGCCACTCGCCGCCGATACGTGACCAAAGAGGTCATCAGGGCCTCATCGGCCACCGAGCCAGCGGGGTGCCACGACCCTTTGCCCAACGGGCTGGCGTTCTTGAGTTCCATCTCAGGCCTCCTTCGGCGCTGGGCGCTTGAGTTCCATGTCGCTCAGGTGGAGCATGAGTTGGTAGCGTTCACCATCCACACGCCCCTCTAGAAAACCACGGCACGGCCGGCCGTTGGCCTGGAAAACCAGCGGGTCAGTGCCTTTGGGGCCCGCCCCAACCAGCATCACGGACTTCTCCTTGGCCAGTTCAGAGGCCATGGCGTGCAGGAAGTCGTAGGTCACGCCGTCCACATGCAGCACCTGCAGGCTCCGGCGAAAAACGAAGCGGCGTACGGCGTCCGCAATGGGGAACTTGCGGCCGGTCCATCGCACGGGGTGTTCGTCATCGACATTGGCGTCGATATCTACTGGCGCACGACGCTCCTTTTCCGAGCCATCGGCGGCGGTAATCACCTCAACAACCGAGGGCGGGCTGTGCAGAAACTCGCCCTTTGCCGTGAGGTAAACCGTGTTGGTGTCGCCAATGGTGCGGCCCACGTGCTCCATGTCGACTTCAGGGTCGCCATCGATCAGGGCCTGGGCGTAGTCTTCGCCCAGGCGCGCTGCAAGTGCGTCGCCGCGCGAAGCCTCGGTGGCTGCCAGGTAGCGGCGGAAGGTGACGGTGTGGCCCGGCAGGCCCGTGGTGACTTCAGGCTCGCGTGCCGGTAAGGCTGCCTGTACCGAGCCATCGCGCCCGGCCGAATTGGTAATTCTGATGATGCTGGCCATCTGGGGATTCCTTGCTGTCTGGTGTGCCGGTGGGTACTCAGAACATCTCGAAGTCGAGGTCGTCGCCTGCGGCTTCATCCGCGGCTTCCACAACCGCCACCTGCCCTGGTTCGCACCACGCAGGCAGCGTGGGCGTGCCAATCAGACAGAAATAGCCCTCAGAGTTCTTCACCAGAAAGGCCGTCTCTTCGTGGTAATCGGCGCCGTAGTTAAAGCCGAAGCGAACAACGTCGCCCGCCTCCAATCGGCCGGCTAGCGCTCCATCCACAGCGGTGGGGTCCAGCATGTAGACCGAGTCGATGGTGTGACGCAACAATTCGGACGGGTCTGCCACCACCGCTTCCTTGGCCACGCCCAGGGTCGACGGCTTGAGTTCCAGCGCATCGCCGTCTGGGCTCAGCCCCACCAGTTGGCTGCGTTGCAACCAGCGTCCCTCCTCGTCAAAGTAGCCCTGGGCCGTCATGCCGCTTTGCAGGAGATAAAGACCATCGGTGGTCAGGGCCGCCTTCACACAGGGTTGCGCCTCTTGGTCAAGAGGGATGCGCTTACGGGCCCCATAGAGCCGGGCACGGTCCAACTTGGCGTGGTCAAAGTTGGACTCAGCGCCCTCAAAGGTCAGAACGATGGGTTTTGCCATTTACGAAACTCCGATGAGGACTGATGAGCCGGCGAACCGGGGGCCGTTCACTGGACCGGCCTGGCGATGGACGACGCAAAGCGATCGATGGCTTGCCTGGACTGGAATTCCAGAACTTCATCGCTGAATTGAGGCAGTGGAAGACCCACAGCGCTGCTGTCTGCATCGGGCAATAGGCTTCTGCCGTAGGCAAGAGCCGCCTCAATGGCAACGTACCCTCTCGTAGGGACCTGCGGGTCTTGGTTCTGATAGACCTCCTGCCAGTTGGTGGCGGGGTCCAGTTCAGTCTCGTCAAACAGCACGCGAGTCAGGCTGACACCCTCCTCTGTCCTTGAGACCCAGTAGCCGGGCATCCTCATTCTTCTCAACTCCCTGTTTAGCGAAGGCGCTCGTACTTGCGAATGTTCAACCCACCACCTCGAGAAAGTCCAGCGTGTTTTTACCGAGGTATAACTTTGGTTAGCGGTAGGCCTTACCGCATACGGAGTAACGCGGAGCACATCGGTGATACCCAGGTTCCACCTGCGAGCAGCAAAGTTATGGTCGATGCCAGGTAGCTCACCAGACGATCTGTACGTCTATACAGGGGGTTGACTCCATGTCGACCGAAATGCAGGGCGTGCCGAAGCAGCCAGCCCGAGCGATCCTTGCCAGCGGAAACTAAAGCGGCGTGACAGGGATGGAGCGCTTGGCCGACTCCGATCGGGCCCTTCAGTCAACCGTGATGCTTTCCGAGGATGGCCTTGGTCAAGCCCAATCCAAAGGCAAGAGCGCCTATGGTTTCAAGCACTCCCAGCGCCCTCAGTTCAGTAGGGTCCACCCCTTGCGGAGGCAGCACGTTTGGGGCTTCGAGTGACTCTCGCAAATGCTCGGACAGCAAGTGCAGCGCAGCCATCTGCGGCGGCGTGGTCATATTCAGACTGACCGTCAGGATCACCTCGGCGGACCCTTCCAGTCCGCGCTGTTGGATTACAGCCTCAGGGTTGGACGTGACCCACGCAACTTCCTCGAGCCACCGGCAGATGCTTCGCGCATGGTGGCGGTAGACGCCCATGACCAGCGTTCTCGCCTCGTTACTGTCCGGCCCCCCACGAGAGGCCTTGACCTCGAGATACCCGTCGACAAACTCGGACAGCACCTGCTCCAGCCTGCCCGCCTCCCGGCCGACCTCCAAGGCTGCAGCCTCACTGTTATTGACCACGTTGGCCATCAGGCTATTGAGGCGAGGTGCCAGATGCTCCAACGCCGCTTGGACGGTCCGCATATGCCGAGAAGTGTCTTCCAGCATCACGAACTCGTGCCCGGAAGGCAGAACTCTCCCAGCCATTGACCTGCGAGCTGCGCTCGCAACGGCCGCCAGCGCCTGGCCCAAGAGAGCCAGCCTTGCGGGAACGATGCACGCCATGTCAGGTGTCAGGTACGGGTGGGTCCTGCATCAAGACACCAAACCCCTCAAGCCAGGGTGATCAACCTCGGCACCACATCTGCCCCCGCCCACACGATGGCGTTCTGCTCATAGTGACGGCCCAGGTTCTTGGAAGCCTCTAACGCCAAACCAAGAACCAGAAAACTTGGTTCCGGTGGCCAATCATTGGAGGAGTGGCGCCCTGCTCCTGGCAAGAAGGCCAGGCTGCGTCGGCGCAGTTCAGCTGCCAGAGCCTCCTGCCGGCGCAGGTTGGTCTGTTCATCCAAGGGCTGGCTGAACGGGTTGCATGCCGTAATGAAGCAACTGCAGTCCACACCGTACCGACGGTGCAAGGCACGCAACCCCTGGCTCGCGATGTCAACCCTCAGAACCAGAGAATGCTCTCCACCGCCTACCACCTGGCCCGAGACAGCCTCCACCACATAGTCTGTGGTCCGGTATGCGGCTTCAAGATCGACGTTGGTCATGGACATCGATGATGCCTCAGAGACATCACGGCTCTGCCCACCAGCACCTGCCAAACGAATCAGCACTGAGCGACCGCTGAGTCCTCAGTTCTGCTGGACATCCTGAGCCTTCGATTCGGTCAAAACAGCAAGGATGACGCTGTCGATGGTCGCATCAGGCGGATCCTGCTCCTCTATTGAGCAGCCCAACATCACCCGTTGGCGGGCGTTGTCCACGGCCAAGAGTTCCCTCAGGAACGGGCGCAGCCGTTCCATTTCACGAGCAATTTCAATGGGTGTCATGGCCCGTGATGATCTGACCCGTACCCACCAGCAGGCAATCCCCCAAAAGGGGGGATCTGGATACAGGGTTGAGACGCGTCAGTTTGGGCTGGCGATACCGAAGGACCTGTCTTTCACAAGCCCTACCCGGGCAAGCCCTACCGAGTAGCCTGCACAGCGCCTCGCTCACGCACAAACCGCTGTTCCATCAGGCTCACGCCCCACTGCGCGCCCGCGTACTCCTCAGCGAGCCGGAAACCTTCGCGCTCGTAGAGGTGGCGGGCGGCGTCCAAGCCTTTGAAGGTCCACAGGACCGTCCGTTCGAAGCCGGCCGCCTCCACGAACTCGACAGCTTTGCGCAGCAGCGCTGCTCCCACGCCCTGGCCACGGCAACCATCGTCCAGGATGAACCAGCGCAGATGGGCCTGGCCGCCTCCAAGTTCCTCACCATCTATGGCAACGGAGCCCACGATCTGCCCGGTCTGGCGGGTCTGGCCGGCCTGATCGGACCGCTCCTCCGTCGTGGCCAGCCACAGTCGATTTCGGAGACGCTGGGCGCGTGGCAGGAACTCGCTCAGCCCCTCGGCGACCTTGCGCTCGAAGATCTCACCCATGCCGTGCTCTCGGGCGTAGAAGCCGGCGTGCATAGCCACCACCCGGTCAAGCGCGCCCGGTCTTGGTCCCTCGACGATCTGAAATCGGTCTGCGTTCATCGTCTGTACGGGCTGCCTGGCTGCCTCAATGTTGCGGATCGGGGAGCACCCGAGCCGTCTCCCCCTCAACCACCTCCGGCAGCCCCACCAGAAACGCCCACAGCCTCACCATCGCCCAGGTGTCCAGCCGGCAGTAGGTCAGCAATTGCTGCCGGAGTTCGTCAACGCGGTGCGGTGGGGTGTCAGGGTCCGTGGCTTCCAGGTAGGCGTCTACCGCCATCTGGCCATCGGCCACGCCCTCCAACTGGGAGTGGTCGGTGCCTCCTCCCAACGTGGGTAGCACGCTCTTCAGCCCCCACTTGCCGTGCTGATCGGGGTGGTAGTAGTGCTGCTCGGTCAACGGCCTCAGATCCACCAACCGGCGGCGAAGCGCGCGCAGCCTGTCTGCCAACTCAGGCAAACCCGCCGCCAGCCGCTCGATGACCTGGCCCTCGAAGCTAGCGTTGTAGACAAAGAGCGGCCCCGCCTCACCGCACACCCGCACCAGGCTCTGGGCGAATGACTCGGTGGGGTCGTTGCCGCTGAGATCGATGAACTCATCGTGGTCCACGCGCCCGTCCTCGTGCAGCGTGTGCAAGCTGAACTGGAAAGGCACTTGCTGGTAGGGCCGGCTGCCGGCCCAGACGGGCACAGGCCTGGCCGCCGCCTCAAAGTCCAGAAAACGCAGGGTGCCCGCATGCGGGGCCAGCGCCCGGCGCGCCCCTTCGCCGTCAAACCAAGCCTGGGCGGTGAGCGTGGCGTGCTTGACCCGGCGCTGCGTGGCGTTGAGCAGTTCATCCGGCACCTCGGCCATGTCGATGGCACCGCTGGTGTGCAAGAACTCCTTGAGTACCTTGCGCTGCCTCCTTGGCAGCCAGTGCACTGGGTGCACGGCCTGCGGCTGACCTCGCCCGCAATGCGCCGTGAAGGGGCACTCGAACGGCTCCCGGCAGTGGTCACCCATGCTGACCTGCGGCTCATCGTCACGAGCCAGAACGGCCATGCCGCCGTCAATCCAGCCCTGCACCTCCTCCGCACGAGCCTGGGCGTCATCCAACCCTTCTTCTTCGCGAAGCAGCCCGGCATAGCGGCCACCGCCCGGGTAGGTCCACCCGGTGTCCACGCAGGCCACCGCAGCGCTGGACAATTTGACGCCCGCACTGCGCAGCACGTGCACCTGCACAGCCAGGTCGTCCCAGTGGTAGGGCTTGACGCTGCCAGAGGACTT
>Ga0315902_10006393_pt1 | contig 16322 bp, 10 predicted proteins | sample LakEriMetagenome_9_FD_203523 | JGI IMG/M metagenome (GOLD analysis project Ga0315902, IMG submission 203523) | Freshwater fungal communities from buoy surface, Lake Erie, Ohio, United States - Buoy 12 MA117 | ecosystem: Environmental > Aquatic > Freshwater > Lake > Lake biofilm | place: USA...
GAGCCAGAGCCGAGCCGACCCTCAAGCGTTCCCCCCTTCGGTAGGTCAAGCCACGGATAGTCAGCGATCAGTTCGGCGCTCGGCTTGCGCAAGATCGTCAGCACATCAGCTGGCTGAAATGGCAGTTCAAGCGTGGACAACTTCGCAACGATCTGCTCAATCCGCAGCCCGGCACGAATGTCTACGCCGATGGTTGGCTCGCGATACGGATCGGTCAGCGCAGTCGCAACCTCGGTGGGGGTCATTGAGGCAGAGACCTTAAAGGTGCCAGCCTGCAACTTGCCGTCGAGACCGGCGGCGCGCACCGCGTAGATAAAGCCGATCTCGTCGGCAATCAGGCCAGCGTCGCGCAGTTGGCTGGCGATAGCGGCAGTCCCCGTTCCCGCGGCAATCTCCACCGTCACCAGCGTGGTGTCAGTGCCAGCCGGTTCAGTCGTGCGAGTGCCGAGGCGCTCTTGAATGATGTCGCTGATGATCGGCAGTGTGGCGATCCCTGGCGAGCGCACACCGGCGGTGACCAGGGTGTCGCCGATCAGAGGAGGCGCGGCAACGCGGAAGAGCACCGCAGCGATCAGAACGCCTGCAACGAGGCGGAGTAGTGTGCTGCGACTCATGTTGCGGACTCGCGCACGTGAACCGCAAGTGTCGTCGGATCGATGAGAAGCGCTGGATTCAGGGCATCTTCAAGAATGAGCCGCGCCGCTGCACGATCGACAGCGGCGCGACGGGCCTCACGTCGAGCTGGGCCGGGTGCGCCACCGTTGCTCCCTCGGGCCGCACGGCCGAGTGACTCCTCGGCGCGTTGCGACGAGTAGCGCTCGTCGACAAAGATGAGTGGCAACTGCAGCGCACTGGCTACCTCGCTCGCCCAACGCAACGTTGCGGTCGCTTGTGTGCCCACGCTCCCATCGCTGTGGAGCGGCAGGCCGACCACCAGTTCCGTCACGCGTCCCTCGGCGGCGATCGTGCGTAGTCGCTCACTATCTGCTGCTGCGGTGGCGAGACGCATCATGGTTGGGAGCCCACGTGGTGACGAGGCGTCTTCACGAAGGGCGAGACCGATGCGCCGATCGCCGAGGTCGATGCCGAGGGCGCGGCGTGGCGGTGTGCCACTCACGATCGAGCCACCTCCACACCGAGTGCCGTTGCGAGAGCGGTGGCTGCCTCTTCGGCGCTGCTGCCAACGGCGCCCCGGCCCTGTCCCATTGCCGCTCGTCCGCCTCCACGTCCGCCAAGTGCAGTCGCGGCGGCGGCGGCGAGTGCACCAGCATCATGCTCGACACTCCCCTCAACAGAGACGAAGATCTCGGGGCTTTCGGCGGGGCGTACCAGCGCAAGCACGCCAACTCCCATCTTCTTGCGGAGCTGCTTCGCCGCCTCTTTCAGCGCCTCGTCGTCTTCGACGTCCAGCGCGGCGACAAGAATGGAGATTGAACCGCGCACGGTCGCCTGAGCCGCGATTGCTGCAAGGTCGATGCGGGCGGATCCGCCAGCCTTGGCGCGGCGCTTCGCCTCTTTCAGTTCCGCCTGCAGAGCGGCGATGCGCTGCGGCACCGTGTGGGCATCTTGTGCGCCCGCCGCCTCAGCACTCGCCTCAAGGGTGCGCGACTGCTGCCGCAAGTATTCGTCGGCGGCAGCCCCAGTGAGCGCCTCAATACGGCGGAGGCCAGAGCCGATGCTGCGTTCGCTAGTGATCACGAAGCTCCCGATCTGACCGGTGGCGCGACAGTGAGTGCCGCCACAGAGCTCGTGTGAGTACTCCTCCATGCGCACGGTGCGCACAGTTTCGCCGTACTTCTCATCGAAGAAGGCGTCGGCGCCAGCCTTGACCGCCTCGGCCATGCTCATGTGTGCCACGACGACGGCCATATCCTCTCGGATGGCTCGTCGCACCTCGGCCTCGGTCTGATCGCGCTCATCGCGCGTGAGTGAGCGCTCAAGGGGATAGTCAAAGCGCAGGTAGTCGGGGTGCACGAGCGAGCCACGCTGCTTCGCATCTGCCCCAGCAACGATACGGATTGCCCGGTGCAGCACGTGTGTCGCTGTGTGGTTACGCATCGTGGCGGCACGACGTACCGGCTCTACCCGCAAATCGACGGCATCTCCCACCTTAAGGGGTGCGACGGCACGAATCGTATGCACCGTGAGCGCACCAACTGGACGCTGCGTATCGCTCACCTCGGCGAGGAGATTCCCGTTGGCATCAAGGACCTGCCCTGCATCGCCCACCTGCCCGCCGCGCTCGGCATAGAACGGGGTGCGCCCAACAATCAGTCGCCCCTCTTCGCCCGCTGCGAGCGCAGGAACCTCAACACCGTCGCGAAGGAGCCCCGAGATCGTGCTCTCCGATTCAAGGTGCTCGTAGCCGACAAACTCCGTCTCGCCCACACGACGCAGGATCTCTTCATAAAGGGCGGTGGTCACGGCGATCTCGGCAAGCGCGGACTTCTTGCCACCGCGGCTACGCTCGCGCTGTTCAGCGAGGGCGCTCTCAAATCCAACACGGTCGACGGCAACACCGCGCTCAGCGGCGAGCTCAACGGTGAGATCAATCGGAAACCCGTATGTATCGTGCAACTTGAAGGCAATCTCGCCACCGAGGGTCGGGCTAGTGGCCGGAAGATCATCGGCGCGACGCCCCACGACACTCTCCCCTGCCCCGAGTTCGGCGAGTGCATTGCCGAGCAGACTTGAGCCGGCATCGAGCGTTCGTGCAAACTGGGCCTCTTCGCGTTCGATCCCTTCAAGGATCGCCGTCTCTCCATCACGCAGGTACGGATACGAAGGCCCCATGATCGCCACGACTTCCCGGGCAATTGCGCCAAGGAACGGCTTGGTGATGCCGAGGAGTCGTGCGTGACGCACGGCGCGACGGATGATACGACGTAAGACGTAGCCGCGACCTTCGTTCCCTGGTCGCACTCCGTCGGCGAGCAAGAAGGTGACGGCGCGGGAGTGATCGGCGATCACCTGATAGCTGAAGCGCTGCGCGTCAAACTCCGCCATCGAGTGCTTGGTGATCTTGCGCATCGCCGCATGGATTGGCAGGAAGAGATCGGTGTCGTAGTTGGAGAGCACCTGCTGCGAGACGCTGGCGAGGCGCTCAAGACCCATGCCCGTATCGACGCTCTTGAACGGAAGTTCGGTGCGTCGACCATCTGGGTGCTGTTCGTACTGCATGAAGACGAGATTCCAGACCTCGAGCCAGCGCGGGCAATGCTCGGAGTGATCTGGGAGGCAGTCGGCGCCACACGAGAGGTCTGCGCCGCGATCGAAGTGAATCTCGGAGCAGGGGCCACACGGGCCTGTCTCCGCCATGCGCCAGAAGTTCGCATCGTTCCCCTTGTCGACGTCACCCCATCGTGCGAGGCGATCGGCGGGAACGCCGACCTCCTTTAGCCAGATGTTGGCCGACTCGTCGTCATCTTTGTAGACCGTGACGGCGAGGCGATCGGCAGGGATCCCCGCCTCAACGGTGAGGAACTCCCAGGCCCAGAGGATCGCGTCGCGCTTGAAATAGTCGCCGAACGACCATGAGCCGAGCATTTCAAAGAGGGTGTGGTGTCGTGGCGTTCGGCCGACCTCTTCGAAGTCGTTGTGCTTTCCGGCGACACGCAAGCAGCGCTGGTAATCGACAGCGCGGCGATAAGAGCGGGTCTCAGCGCCGCTGAAGAGCTCTTTGAACTGGACCATCCCCGAGTTGGTGAAGAGGAGGGTGGCGTCACCTGCAGGAACGAGCGAGGCGCTCGGAACCTGGGTGTGTCCACGCGCCTCAAAGAACGCCACGAACCGAGACCGAAGGTCAGCGGCGCTCTGCGTTGGGATTCGAGGATCGCGTTCCACGCTCGGAGTGTACCCGAGGGGGTCCCCGCCTTAGGGTCGCTGCCCTCGCTCCCAATCGGTTGCAATACGTGCCGTGAGCCGCTCGCCGAGGATCGCGCCGACCAGCGGGGCCGGCCAGGCCGTGCCGCCTACGGGGTAGAGCCCCCCGAGCAGGCGCTCTGCCGCCACCTGCAACAGCAGGGCACCAACCACAGCGCCAAATAGCCCAACTGGGAGAGATGCGCGCGCAGAGAGAAGTCTTCCGATCAGCAACGCCACCCCAACAGAGAGGGCGATCAGGAGTGGAGCCGGCTCAATCATGCGGAGCGTTGTGGTCGGGCAATTCGCGCGCCAGCGACGAGCGTCTCCCCGTCGTAGAGCACCACCGTCTGCCCTGGCGAGGGCGCCCAGAGTGGATCGTCAAGCGCAAGTGATGCTGCGCCGCCACCAAGGCCCGTCAACGTGCCCTGCGCAAGGGCACCGCGGTGTCGAATGCGAGCCAGGCCCTGCACCTGAGCGCCGGAGGTGATGAGCCCTTCTGGCGTTGCCGCTTCTACTAGTGCAATGTTGCGTACGTCGAGCGCTGCACGTGGCGCAATGGTGATCCGATTTGTCACAGGGTCTACCGAGCTGACATAGCGCGCAGAGACGCCACTCCCCGGGAGGCCCCTGCGCTGGCCAACAGTGAATCCTTCGCTTCCGGCATGCGTCCCAACGACGGCGCCCGACTCGTCGACCACATCGCCTTCGCCACGTGCGGCACCGCGTTCGCGTAACAGACTGCGGTAATCACCGTCGGGCACGAAACAGATCTCCTGGCTCTCTGGCTTCTCTGCAGTGACAAGACCGCGCGCTCGGGCTGCCTCGCGCACCTCAGGCTTCGTCATGCCGCCAAGGGGAAAGCGCGCTCGCGCGATTGCGGCACTGTCGAGCCCATGCAAGAAATACGTCTGATCCTTCTCGGTGTCGACAGCGGCGCGCAGTCGCCAAGAGCGCCCATCTTCAGAGACGGCGCGACGCGCATAGTGCCCCGTAGCAACCGCATCGCACCCGAAGAGTGCACTCCCCTTGCCCACCAGCGCACCGAACTTCACCGCGGTGTTGCAGCCAACGCAGGGGCTCGGCGTCTCGCCGCTCTGATATGCCGCAACAAAGGGCTCCAAGACGGCATCGGCGAACTCCTGCTCAAGATTCTGAATGTGGAACGGGATCCCGAGATGGTCGGCGATACGACGCGCATCATCGGCGGCATCGAGGGTGCAGCAACTCTTGCGGTGCCCATCACGCTGATCGGCGGCGCTGTGCAGGCGCATCCACACTCCAACAACTTCATGACCCGCCTCGACCAAGAGTGCGGCAGCGACCGATGAGTCAACACCGCCCGAGAGCGCAACGAGGACGCGCTCTGGCGCCCCTGCTTCTGGCGCCGCCTGCCAACCGACCGGGAGACCGCTGAGTGGCGTTGTTGTCAGCGTCATGCTGGTACCGCCGTGCGCACGCGCTCGAGTACCGAGCGCACAACTGCTGCTGCCCCTCGCGCCTCCTCAATTGTTGTAGATCGCCCAAAGGAGAGGCGAAGGCCGCCGCGCGACTCTGCTTCACTGTGCCCCATGGCACGGAGTGCCTCAGATGGCTCGCGTGAGCCGCTAATGCACGCGGATCCTGTTGAGGCGGCAATTCCTGCATGGTCAAGTGCCGCAACGAGGTCATCACCGAGTGCCCAGTCCGCCGCATACGAACGGTGCCCTGCAAGGCGTGTGTCGCTCGTGAACGGTGCGCCGGTCGGCACGAGCCCGAGTGAAGCGAGTTGGCCAAATGCGGCGTCAAAGGCGTTAGTGATCGCAGTGAGGTGCTGACGCGTCTCTGCAGACTGGAGTCTGTGCGCGCGATACGCGGCGGCGAATCCGGCGGCAAGCACAACCGCCTCTGTGCCGCCCCTGCGACCGCGCTCCTGACCTCCACCAACAATGAGTGGTCGCACCTTGATATCTGGTGCGCTGATGAGCGCAGCGATACCGAACGGTCCACCAACCTTGGCCGAACCCACAACAAGGTGTGCCGCTCCGGTCGATTGGGCGTCAAGGGCGTGGTTGTAGGCAGCCTGTACCGCATCAACCACGAGTGCTCCGCCGCCTGAGGCACGCCATGCGGCGGCGAACGTGGCCCAGGGCTGAATCGTGCCGACCTCGCCTGAGGCGAGCGCGAAGAGCCCCACCGCTCCGGGGCGATCAGTAGGTAGTGCTGCAGTCTGCATCACACCGTGCGCGTCGAGGGGCAACAGCTCTACGGATCCGCCTGCGCCAGCATGCTGCGCCGCTAGCGCACGTGATCCGCGATGCTCCCCCGCCGTTGTCACAAGCGGAACGGTCGGCGTCAGCGCTGAGTGCAGTCCGAGGGCGAGCGCCTCAGAGGCCGTTGCAGTGAAGGTGATCTGTCGTGGCTCCACGCTGAAATCTTCGGCGAGGCTTGCCCGTGCGTCATCGAGGATCGCTCGTGCGCGTCGAGCCTCCGTGTGTCCGCCGTTCGGGTTGCCGACGCCAGCTCGCTGCAGATCTGCCATCAAGTCCACGACCTCTGGGAGCGTCGGCGATCCCGCCGCGTGATCCAGGAAGAGTCGGGTTGGCGTCATCGGACGAAGGCTACTGGGACTCCCGCATCTCGGCGCGGCGGCCCGCATCACGACGTCGGTCGTTCTCGTTGAGGAGGCGCTTGCGCAGGCGCAACGCTGACGGCGTCACCTCAATGAGCTCGTCAGGGCCGATGAACTCGAGGGCATTCTCCAGGGCCATGCGGCGTGGTGGGGTCAAGCGAATCGCCTCGTCATGGGAGTGCGTGCGCATGTTGGTGAGCTTCTTCTCGCGAACGGCGTTCACATCCATGTCGCCAGGCTTTGCGCTCTCGCCGATGATCTGCCCCTCATAGGTCTGCTCGCCCTCATTCACGAAGAGCTCGCCGCGCTCCTGAATGCCGTAGAGCGCGTAGCCAGTGGTCACGCCCGTTCGGTCAGAGATGAGACAACCGTTCGTGCGGTGCGGGATCTCGCCAACCCATGGCTTGTAGCCGGCGGAGAGCTGATGGATCAGCGCGGTGCCGCGGGTCTCGGTGAGGATGCGTCCGCGTACGCCGATCAGGCCGCGAGTTGGAATCAGGAAGTCAACGCGGGCGCGACCGTCTGCACCGTGCTGGATGTTCTCCATGCGCGCGCGACGCTCAGCCATGATGCCGGTGATCACACCAACGAAATCGACAGGCACGTCGATCGTGAGCTGCTCAAATGGCTCCTCGATGCCGTTCTCGGTGCGATGGATCAGCACCTCTGGTCGCGAGACCTCGAGCTCAAAGCCTTCGCGGCGCATCTGCTCCACAAGGATCGCGAGTTGAAGTTCACCGCGGCCACGCACCTGGAAGGCTTCGCCAGAGTCGGTTGGACTGACCTCAATTGCAGGATTGCCCAGCACCTCTTTTTCGAGTCGTGCCTTCAGCTGTCGTGAGGTGAGGAACTTCCCGTCCTTGCCGCCGATTGGGCTCGTGTTGACGCCGAAGGTCATCTGCAACGTTGGCGGATCAACATGGAGTCGCTCAAGTGGTCGTGGATCGGCAGGGTCGGTAATCGTCTCACCGATCTCAACATCGGCCAGCCCCGCAATGCCGACGATTTCTCCAGGGCCTGCTTCAGGAACTTCGACACGCTCAATACCCTGCGGCAGGGTGAGGCTCGTGACGGTGCCTGTGACGCTCCCCTCTTCGCGAATGATTGTGATCTTTGCCCCCTTGCGGACAACGCCGTTGCGAATGCGACCAACAGCGATACGGCCGACGAAGTCGTTGGCGGCAAGGTTGGTGATCAGCACCTGCAGCGGGTGGCCTGGCTCATGCATCGGTGCTGGTGCGGTCTCAAGGACGCAGTCAAGCAGTGGAATGAGGTCGGTGCCAGGCTTCTCCATGTCGCGCGTGGCGGTACCGGCACGCGCATTGGTATAGACAATCGGGAAGTCGATCTGCTGCTCATTCGCACCGAGGTCAAGGAAGAGTTCGTAGACCTCGTCGATCACCTCCTTGATGCGGGCATCTGGACGGTCGATCTTGTTGATCACGAGGATGACGGGGAGGGATCGCGCCAGCGCCTTCGAGAGGACGTAGCGCGTCTGTGGGAGCGGGCCCTCGGACGCATCAACGAGCAGAAGGACGGCATCGACGGCGAGGAGGCTTCGCTCCACCTCTCCACCGAAGTCCGCGTGCCCTGGGGTGTCGACGATCACGACGCGGACTCCCTTGAAGTCGATGGCGGTCTCCTTGGCGAGGATCGTGATCCCCTTCTCGCGCTCCAGGTCGCCGCTATCCATGACGCGCTCAACGAGCTCTTCATTGGCTCGGAATGCGCCGTTCTGGCGGAGGAGGCTGTCGACCAGGGTGGTCTTGCCATGGTCAACGTGCGCGACGATGCCGACCGTTCGAATGCCGGTTTGCGCGACGAGACCTGCGGGTGGATTTGCTGTGGTCATCTGGAGATTCTCGCACGCTTCGCCGACCCGTATACTTTGGGCATGACTGTAGCAGCACACATCGCCGTTTCAGGGGCCCCGACTACCCCTGGTGTTGCCCGCCCAGAGCTCTCGCGACTGGTCGAGGCCGCCTGGTCTGGCGGTGCACATCCGATCCTAATCTCGGGTCTTTCGACGGGCGAAGCCGCCCCAACCTTGAGCCGTGTCACCTCCTCGGGTGAGTTCAGCGCAGTTGCCGCCGATGCGCTGAGCGAAGTCGCAGGCACAACGGCCGTCATCACCCTCCCGCTGAGCCACGCCGGCGTTGACCCCGAGACAATCACGGCGCTTATTGCAGCGCATGGCCGAGAGGGCAACCGAGTACTCGTCGCCTCATGGAATGGTGAAGCGGGTCCGATTCGTCTGACCCCGATTGAGGGCTCCGAGGGAACAGAGGTGCAGTTGGAGTGCGGCGATGAGGGTGTGGTTAGCCCCTCTGATGGCCGTGCATCACTCGCATACGAAGCACCACCTGCGGATACCAACGCCGTAGATCCGTGGGAGCAGCGTGGCTCCCAGGCTGAGGAGCGCTAGCTCTTAACTGGGCGCCCCGAGAGGCCGAGTTCGGCCCACTGCTTCGCATCGGGTTCCGATGGCGCTTCGAGCATGAGGTCGCTCCCCGACTGCGTCTTCGGGAAGGCCATCACTTCGCGAATGTTGATCTGACCAGCGAGGAGCGCCGCCCAACGTTCAACGCCGATTGCGATGCCGCCGTGTGGCGGTGCGCCGTACTCAAAGGCATCGAGAAGCGCACCGAACTTTGCACGCGCATCGTCGAGCGAGTGGCCCATCAGTGCGAAGGAGCGTTCAAGGAGCGCGCGATCGTGAATACGAATCGAGCCGCCACCAAGCTCCCAGCCGTTCAGCACAATGTCGTACTGCTGTGCGAGGGCTCCCGCTGCAGGATCGGCCTCACTGCGCTTCGCAAGATCACCCGACGTCGTGGCGAGCAGGTTGAGATGTTCAGGAACCGGCGCGGAGAACGGATTGTGCGTTGCATCCCATCGCCCCGACTCGGCCTCCCACTGATACATCGGGAAGCGGTGCACCCAACAGAAGGCGAGCACATCGGGATCGGCGAGTCCTAGCTCAAGCGCAACCTCAACGCGCAGGCGACCAAGTACCTCAGCGGAGAGGATTTTTGGACCAGCAACGATCAGCAGAAGGTCACCATCGGCATGCGTTGCCTTACCGCCGGTTGCAGACCAGAGCGCGGCGGTTGCCTCTGGCGAGAGGAATTTCGCAATCGGCGAGCGAACCTCACCATCCGGCTGCAGCGCAATCCAGACGAGGCCGTTGGCGCCGTAGCGCTTGGCGCGCTCCGTCAGGTCATCAACATCGGAACGAGTGATCCCGCCGCGACCAGCGACGCGAATGGCACGAATACGCCCACCGCTTGCGCGTGTGTCATCGAAGACCTTGAACCCGGTGCTCTCTGGGAGCGCCGCGCCAAGATCAATCAGCTCCATCGCAAAGCGGATGTCGGGCTTGTCTGAGCCGTATCGCTCGATCGCCTCCTCGTAGGTAAACGTTGGGAGTGGCAGCTGCTGAATTGGGCGATCTGGTCGAATACGCTTCGTCACCTCGATCACCATCGCTTCGACATAGGCGCGCACACTGGCCTCGTCCACGAAGCTCATCTCGATGTCGAGCTGGGTGAACTCCGGCTGTCGGTCGCCGCGAAGGTCCTCATCTCGGAAGCAGCGGGCGATCTGGAAGTAGCGGTCAAAGCCCGCGACCATCAGGAGCTGCTTCATCTGCTGCGGCGACTGTGGCAGCGCGTAGACGCTCCCCTGCTGGAGTCGCGAAGGCACGATGAAGTCACGCGCCCCCTCAGGGGTCGACTTGATGAGGATTGGTGTCTCTACCTCGACAAAGCCGTGCTCGTGATGCACTTCTCGAATCGCCTGCACCATCGCGCTGCGCAGAAGGATCCGATCGCGGAGCGGTTCGCGGCGCAGGTCGAGGTAGCGGTACTTCAGCCGGAGGCTCTCGTCGATGGGGGCATCGGTGTCATTGATATAGAAGGGTGGCGTTTTGGCCTGGGAGAGCACAGTGACGCTCTCACCTGCGACCTCAATGCCGCCAGTGGCGAGCTTCTCGTTCTCGGTGCCTGCGCGTCGTGCTGCGACGCTGCCTTCGACGGCGATCACCCACTCGCTGCGCGCGTCGGTAAGGGCGGCGTGGGCTTCGGGGGCGACGGCGGCGTCAACAACCACCTGCACGATGCCGTAGCGGTCGCGTAGGTCGATGAAGACGAGGCTGCCATGATCGCGTCGGCGGTGGATCCAACCGGCGAGGCGCACTCGTCGACCAACATCACTCGGGCGCAGTGCGCCGCAGACATCACTTCGGAGGCCCGTGGTCAACTTTGCCGCGTCGGTCATGCTACCCCTCGTTCTTCACTAGTTGCAGTGCCGCGGCGATCACGCCACCACGCTCCGCTGGCTCCGCCTGACTCGCCTTGGCGAGATCTCGCAAGGTGAGGCGCCCATCTGGCTCAATGATGATGACCGCCAACGCGCCATCGCGCACTGCTCCCTCGAGCTGCTTCCCAATCTTCCGTGTGCTGACGTCGGCGCGTGCGCTCACCCCCGCGGCTCGCAGTTGGCCAGCGATCGCCACGCGCTCCGCCACCGATTCGGGCTCGATTCCCGCAACGACAATGGCGGGGCCGCTCGCGGCTGTTGGTAGGAGTCCGCGCGCCTCTAAGGCGAGGACCACGCGGTCGATGCCGATAGCAAAGCCGATCCCAGGGGTTGGCGTACCGCCGAGTAGTTCGACGAGACCGTCGTAGCGACCGCCGCCGCCGAGCGCCCCCTGCTGACCCTGCTCCCCCGGAAGGAGGTACTCCCACGCGGTGCGGGTGTAGTAGTCGAGCCCGCGAACGAGCCGCGGTGCGGGAGTAACGGCAACGCCGATCGTTGCCAGGCCAGTGGTGACCGCCGCATGGTGCGCCGCGCAATCGCCACAGAGGTGATCGGTAATGGCGGGTGCGCTCCCGGCGCGCTTGAGCGTTGCTGGCTCTTTGGAATCAAGGAGGCGCAGCGGGTTCGTGGCGAGACGCGACTGATCCACCTCGCTCAGCTCTTGCACAACGGGCATGAAGTGTGTGCGTAACGTTTCAACGTAGGCGGGTCGGCAGGTTGCGCAGCCAACAGAGTTCAGGTGCACCTGCACGTCGGTGAGACCGAGATCGCGAAGATAGGCGACGCCCAGCTCTATGACCTCGAGGTCAATCCCAGGCCCGCTATCGCCGATCGCCTCAATGTCGAATTGCGTGAACTGGCGATAGCGCCCCTTCTGTGGTCGGTCGTAGCGGAAGAGTTGCGCCACTGTCGCAAGTCGTACGGGCTGCGGCTGGGAGCGCATGCCGTGCTGGATATAGGCCCGAACGGCGCCGGCGGTTGCCTCGGGTCGGAGCGCCAAGGGGACCGCATCATCACCACGCGGCTCTAGTCGATAGAGCTCTTTGGAAACGATGTCAGAGGTGCCACCAACAGCGCGTTCGAAGAGTGCGCTCTCCTCCGCGATCGGCAACTCGATGCGTGCGTATCCGGCGGCATCTGCCGCGGCCCAAGCACGATCGGTCGCCCAGCCATGCGCAGAGGCAAGTGGCTCAAGGAGGTCGCGTAAGCCGCGCGGTGACTGGAAGCCGCTCACTGGTGCTGCTCCCGCGAGACACTGCGAACGCCACGCACGCGCTCAAGCCGCGCCATCAGCCTGGCAAGCTCACTAATAGATCCGACAGCAAGGGTCATCAACATCTCCGCATTCGTTTGGCCTGTTGTCTGAACAGTAGCGGACAAGATGTTGACCTTCTGCTCCGCGACCACCTGGGTGATCTCCGTCAGGAGGCCGGTGCGATCGAGCCCCTCAATGCGAATCGTCACTGGATAGCTCTCGGTGGTGGCTGGCGTCGTCTCCCACTCCACGTCAATGAGGCGCGAAGCCTCTCGGGCGGAGGTTGAGGCGTCGCAACTGGCGAGGTGTACGGTCACCCCCTTGCCGCGGGTGATGAAGCCGACAATCGGATCACCCGGGAGTGGACGGCAGCAGCGACCGAATCGCGTCAGGAGGTCGGGCACGCCCTTCACGCGAATCCCACCGGTTCGCTCCGCTGGGGCGACCGCCGCAGCGCTCGTGCTGAGCGGCAAGAGTGACTTCGCGTCGTCCGAAGCGACGCCGAGGCGTGAGACCACTTGCTGTGGGCCGATGGCGCCGTAGCCAATCGCCGCGTAGAGGTCATCAACACTCCCCTGGTTCATCTGCTTGGCTACCTCCTCGAGGCGCTCGCGGCCGATGGACTCGAGGGTGGTACGGGCGAGGCGACGGAGTTCGCGCTCCAGCGACTCACGCCCATGCAGAATGTTCTCGTCGCGCTCCTGATGTTTGAACCACTGACGAATCTTGTTGCGCGCTTGGCGCGTGGTGGCGACATTGAGCCAGTCGCGGCTCGGACCATGCTTCCCCCGCGCCGTCACCACCTCGATGATGTCGCCTGACTTCAAGCGATACTCCAGCGGCACCAGTCGGTTGTTCACCTTTGCGCCGATACAGCGGTGACCGATATCGGTGTGTACGAGATAGGCGAAGTCGAGCGGCGTCGCACCGGCGGGAAGCTCCTTCACATCACCCTTCGGCGTGAAGACGTAGACCTGATCCTGGAAGACATCAAGTCGAACGCCCTCGAGGAACTCAGAGGCGTCGGTGACGTCGCGCTGCCACTCCAGCAGCTGGCGCAACCAGGCGAGCTTCGCGTCGTAGGCAGCATCTGCTTGCGAGCCATCCTTATAGCGCCAGTGCGCAGCGATTCCAACCTCGGCAACCTCATGCATGGACCGAGTACGAATCTGCACCTCAAGCGGACGCCCATCAAGTGCAACGACAGCGGTGTGCAGGCTTTGATAGAGATTGTTCTTCGGTACGGCGATGTAGTCGTCAAACTGATTTGGTATCGGCCGCCAGACGCTGTGGACTGCACCGAGCGCGGCGTAGCAGTCGCGCAGGTTCTCCACGATCACACGGATGGCATAGACGTCGTAAATCTCCGAGAAGTCGCTCGATCGGCGCGCCATCTTCTTGTGGATTGAGTAGAGGTGTTTCGCTCGGCCGGAGAACTCTGCCTCAATGCCCGCGCGCGCAAGCTCTGGCTTGAGCACCGCAATGGCACGATCAACGTAATCGGCGCGCATATCCCGTCGCAGCTCCACCATGCTGGCCAGCTCGTGGTACCGCTCAGGTTCAAGCGCCTTGAAGGCGAGATCCTCAAGCTCCCACTTCATCTGCCAGATGCCGAGGCGCTCTGCGAGTGGCGCATAGATCTCAAGCGTCTGCCTGGCGATACGACGCTGTTTCTCTGCTGGCAGGGCTGCCAGGGTGCGCATGTTGTGCAGCCGATCGCCGAGCTTGATCAGCACCACGCGAATGTCTTGGGACATGGCGAGGAACATCTTGCGAATGTTTTCGGCGTGCTGCTCCTCCGCACTCATTGCAGAGAATTTGCTGAGCTTGGTGACGCCATCAACGAGGATGCCGACCTCATCGCCAAAGCGTTCAGCAATCTCAGCAGCGGTGACCGACGTGTCTTCTGGAACGTCATGTAGGAGGGCGGCGACGAGGGTTGCCGCATCAAGGCCGAGGTCAGCAAGGATCAGCGCCGCCTCAGCGGGGTGCGTCACATAGGGCTCGCCCGAGGCGCGCACCTGCGTGCCATGCGCCTCAACGGCGAAGAGGAAGGCATCATCCACGAGGCGTGCCGCCTCCGGCGTACCGATTCCCGCTGCAACCTTGTCGCGCAGCGCTTCGCGAAGCGACTCAACCGGGCGCGCAAGTGCGCGGACCTTGGCGATTGGATCCGCCGCAGGGCGCTTGGCCCGAGGCGACTTCTCGACTGGCTGCGGCTCAATGCTCATAGTTTTGGAGAATAGCCGAGCGACGAGAGCACGCTCTGCGCCGTCGCCGCCTCATCCCACTCTTCGTCAACGCCATCTCGTTCAATGGTGCGCTCGTGTCCCTTCCCCGCCAGAAGCACGACGTCGCCCGGTTGGGCAGCGCTGATCGCGGCACGAATGGCGGCTGCGCGGTCATGAAGGATCTCAAGGCTGCTACCAGCGCGCGGGGTGGCGGCGAGGTACGCCGCTCGAATCTCCTCAGCAATATGGTTTGGGTCCTCGCCCCGCGGGTCTTCGTCGGCGATCCACACCAAGTCCGCACCCGTTGCGGCTTGCCCGACCGCTGTACGTCGACCGGGGTCGCGCTCACCTGCGGCACCGGTCACCAGTAGTAGTCGCCCGGCAGGGGCACACAGTTCGCGCGCCACCGCCACCGACGCCGTCAGTGATGGACCCGTATGGGCGAAGTCGACGATGACGCGGAACGGCTGTGTGCCGCTGATGAGCTGACTTCGTCCTGGGGGTCCGACCTCTCCCTCGACCGCAGCGATCGCTGCAGGGAGTGGCAGGCCCCAGGCCGCAACAAGAGTGAGCGCCGCAGCAGCATTCGCAGCATTGATCCGACCAGGCATGCTGAGATGCAGCTCAGCCTTTACGCCATTGATCAGGACCTCGTGCTCGGAGTAGGCATCAAATCGAGCCACCTGTAGTCCTGCCGCCTCTGCCGCAGCGGCGAATGGCTGCACTGCCGGGTCACTCGCATGCACGACGACCACGCGCGGAAGGTGACGTGCGCGACTCGCTGCACTCCCCACCGTTCTTGCCACGAGCTTCGCTTTCGCGGCGCGATACTCATCAAGGTTCGCGTGGAAGTCGAGATGGTCTGGCGAGAAGGTTGTATAGATGGCTGACGCGAAGTTAATGGCGCCGACGCGCTCTAGTTGTAGCCCGTGACTCGTGCTCTCCACAGCCGCCGCCTCATCACCAGCCTCCACCATGTCGCGCAGCGCGCGTTGTAAGGCGGGAGCCTCCGGCGTGGTCTGATGTGCCGCCGCAGCTCGCTGGGTGCCACCAACACGGCTGATTGCCGTTGAGATCAGCCCAGTGCGTAGTCCGGCGGCGGTGAGAGCGGTTGAGAGGAACGTTGCTGTGGTGGTCTTCCCGTCGGTTCCCGTTACGCCGATCGCGAGAAGCTCTTCGGCTGGATCACCCTCCCACCACGCAGCCGCAGCCGCTAGGGCGGCACGCGCATCACGAACGACGATGATCGGCACGCTCGCCGCTACCGGTCGATCGGTGATGACAGCAGCTGCACCACGCTGAACCGCGTCATCAATGAACGTCAAGCCGTCATGAGACCGCCCAGGAATAGCGACAAAAACTCCATCCGTCGTAACCTGACGAGAGTCGTGTGTGGGAGGGCTCTGGATCTCCACGGTGGCAGCGCTCTCTCCAAGCAACAGTTGCGCGTCTACTAAACGTGCTTCGAGATCTTGAAGCAGGCGGCCAGGCATCAGCAAATCCTCCCCGCATGGACGCCAGAACGAAGAGCTTCGTGGCCTCTACTCACGAAGAAACCTCGCCCCGAAGGAGCAGCGCGCGAACTCGCGGCGGGAGCTGCGAGGCAACTAACCTCAATACTGGCAGCGCCTCTTGTCGCCGCGCGAGCACTGTTAGTCCAACGTACGCGGCGAGTCCCACGATTGTTCCAACGCCCGCCGCAGCGGTGCCTGTGAGCACGCCTGCCTGGCGCGCAGATTCCATGAATGGCAATGTGGCGACAACAGCTAAGCCGCCGGACGCAAGGGATGCAACCACGGCAAAGATGATCATCTTGAGAATGGTAGCGGCGTGCACAATCTGCGACCGACGGGCCAAGAGACCTACCAGCGCGATTGCCTGAATCCAAGTTCCAAACGGAAGGGCCATAGCGATGGCAGAGAGGCCAAACGCGGGGAACCACAATGTCGCAAACCCAAAGATGACCAAACATCCACAGACCTCAGCGAGCGTCGGCCGCAATGTATCGCGTAGCCCGTAGAAGAGTCGGATAGCCACAGAGATG
>Ga0315902_10006395_pt1 | contig 16320 bp, 36 predicted proteins | sample LakEriMetagenome_9_FD_203523 | JGI IMG/M metagenome (GOLD analysis project Ga0315902, IMG submission 203523) | Freshwater fungal communities from buoy surface, Lake Erie, Ohio, United States - Buoy 12 MA117 | ecosystem: Environmental > Aquatic > Freshwater > Lake > Lake biofilm | place: USA...
GACGACGCTGGCAGCAGTGAACGGGAAGCTTCCAGCGCTGGACAGCGGCCGGCTGCCGGTGGTGTTGCCGGCTGGCGGTGGCGGACTGACAGACACCGAGCTGCGGGCCACGCCTGTAGAGGTGATCAACACCAGCCCAGCATTCATGCGTGCGGGCTTTGCTGAAGTCGGCAGCGGGATCGTCGGCAAAGCGGCTGAGGATTTCACCCTGCTGCAGACGGGCAGCGGCATGACGGTGAACCAGTCGGCCGGAAACCTTGTCATCACGACCGGCACCACCGCCAACAGCGAAACGGTGATCCGCTCGATTGATGCGTTCTCAGGCTCATTGCTGGCACGCCTGAAGGTGATCCTGTCTCAGAGGATCGCTAACCAGACATTCAGATACGAGCTGGCTGATTTGATTGGTGCGGCGCTGTCCTACACAATCAACAGCGCCACCAGCGTCACGGTCACCTTTCCCACCACCAACCCGTTCACAGCGGCCAATGTCGGCCAGAGCGTGCGACTGTCGCAAATCACTGGTGCTGCTGGCATCCCAGGCCGCTATGCGATTGCCAGCGTCTCAGGGCTCACAGTCACCTTCACCGTCGCAGCATGGCCGGCATCCGGCAGCGGCACCCTGACCCTGTACGGCTGGAATCACATCCAGTTGGAGTACAGCGGCACCACTGCGACCAATGCCAGCTTCGACGCACAACGCCGCGGCTGGAACAGCGGCAACACCACCGCCACAATCAACACCACTGCATCGCCTGGCCATGTCGGGCAGATCAACTTCGACGTATTCACGGCTGGATTCTCTGATGCGCTGGTGGCCAGCAACACCGGCTATCAGTGGACAAACCGAGCCAGCAGGATCGAGAACGTTCCTGATCCTGAGACGGTGCTGTACCTGTTCATCGTGGTGCAGAACGGCAGCACTGCGCCGGCCAGCACCACCACACTGACGACCGGATTCATTCAGATTGAGGATCAGGGACGGCAGAAGATTCGAGTAGCGAGTAGCGATCCTGTTGGCAGCCATGCGCTGCCGGTGCAGGTGCTGGGCGGTGCGTTGGGCACGCAGCCGGTCAGCGGCACGGTCACCAGCAACATCGGCACCGGCACCGTTGCAGCCGTCACCTCTGCCAACCTGGCGCTGCCGGGCATCATCGCGGATGTGGCCTCAGCCGCGTTGACAACAACCACGACCACGGCGGCATTCACGCCGACGTTTGGCACCAGCTACAGCGTCAGCATCCCGGTCACTGCAGTCAGCGGCACCACGCCAACGCTGGATGTGGCGATCGAAGAATCTGACGATTCGGGCACCAACTGGTTCAAGGTCTACGACTTCCCGAGGATCACCGGCACGGGAATCTACCGCTCACCGCTGATCAGGATTGTTGGCAACCGGGTGCGATACGTGCAGACCGTGGGCGGCACCAGCCCGAGCTTCACCAGGGCAATCAACCGGCTGCAGAACAGCAACAGCTCCGAAGCCGTGCGCCAGCTGATCGACCGCTCGATCGTGCTCACCACGCTCAACAGCACGACGCCAAGCCTAGACACCAGGGACGCCGGCAACCGCGCCCAGCTGGTGGTCAACGTCGGCGCAATCACCACCACGGCACCAGCGCTCCAGATGGAGGGCAGCGACGACAACGGCGCCAGCTGGTACGCAATCGGCACCCCACTTACCGCTGTGGCCAGCTCCACGGTGCAGCTGACGGTGCAGGACATCAACGCTGCGCTGATGCGCGTGCGTGTCTCGACCGCCGGTTCAGGCGTCACCGCTGGCTACGTGATGATCAAGGCACACGATTGATCAGTCGGGGCAACTTAGGCGCAGATGCCGGTTCCTCGTGACGCTGCCTTCGGCTGAAGACATCAGTGCCATTGCCGTGACCCTGCTGGCCGGCAGCGAGCTGCTGAGCCTGGTTCCCGGCATCAAAGCCAACGGCTGGATTCAGCTGATCGTTGGCGCCATCAGGGGCATGGCTGAGGCCAACAGCCAGACCAAGCGCAGGGGCCGTCGGTGATTGAGATCTGGGCAGCCGTGGTGGGTGCTTGCTGCGCCATTGGTGCCAGCGGAGTCGGCAACTTCCTGCGGCGCGATGACGAGGCCGCCAAGTCTGTGGTGCGCCTGACTGCGGCGGTCGAGCACATTGCCGGTGAGGTCAGCCTGCTCCGCGCCGAGATCAAAAGTGACCGCCAGGAGCTGTACCCACGGCTGAACACATTGGAGCAGCGGGTCGCCGTGCTGGAGTCGCGCCAGTGATTCGGCTGACAGACGCGGCGCGGCATTACCGCGAGCTGCCGCATCAGATCGCCGCGTGGAATGCCCTGCAGGAGAAGGTGCCGCCGCAGCTGCTGGAGGAATTTGCGCAGCTGTACCGCTCCGCACCAGCAACCAAGGACAGCCCACCACCGGCCTGGCTGGCGCCAGCGCTGAAGATCATCCAGACCTGGGAAGGCTGCCGCCTGAGTGCCTACAAGGACGCAGCAGGCGTGCCAACCATCGGCTACGGCACCACCCGCCATGGCAATGGTGCGGTGCGGATGGGCGAGACGATCAGTCAGGCCCAGGCCGATGAGTTGCTGCGCAACGATGTTGAGCATCTGTTTGGCCCTGGCGTGCTGCAGTTGTTGCCGCTGGCCGCGAAGTGGCGGCGTGAGCAGGTGGCAGCGTTGATCAGCTTTGCCTACAACGTCGGCCTGGGGGCATTGGAAACAAGCACGCTGCGCAAGCGGCTGCTGGCTGGCGAAGAACCCTGCAAGGTGGTGCGCGAGGAGCTGCCCCGCTGGCGTCATGCCGGTGAGGCTGTGCTGCCGGGACTGGAGCGCCGCCGCGCTGCAGAGGTGGCCTTGTTCTGCGGGACTGCCCCCCCAGTGCAAGCAGCAGCGCCAAGCAATCCGCTGAAGGTGCCGTACTACAGCCAGCGCGATAGCCAGGTGGCTGGTCAAGCCTCGCGCATGTGCTTCAGCAGCAGCTGCGCCATGCTCGTGGCCACCGTGCGGCCGGGACTGCTGAGCGGCCCCAACGGCGATGATCAATACCTGAAGCGGGTCATGCAGTTCGGCGACAGCACCGACGCTGCCGCGCAGATCAAGGCATTGGCCAGCTACGGCATCAGGGCCACCTTTCGGCAGGATTGCACGTGGAGCGACCTGGAGCAGCAGATCGCCAAGGGCGTGCCGGTGCCGTGCGGCTTCCTGCATCACGGCCCCAGCTCTGCACCCACCGGCGGCGGGCACTGGTTGATCGTGATCGGCACCACGCCAACGGCGGTGATCGTTAACGATCCCTGGGGCGAGATGCTGGTTGCCGAGGGCACCTATGCCGGCAACCGTGGCGCTGGCCTGGCCTACAGCCGCAAGAACTGGGGGCCGAGGTGGATGGTGGAAGGCCCCGGCACCGGCTGGGCGATCGTGGCGCAGCCATAGCGGCTAGCTGCCATCCGCCGGCTCATCGCCCATGGACAGGCCCTTGGCGACAAGCAGGCACTCAAACAGCACCTCGGCCTGCCAACGCTGCTGGTGCTCGGTGCAATAGCCAAGCCCGCACACCCTCCAGAGCGGGCCATGGCTGGTCTGGATCAGCTCGACACGCGGCTGATCCATTGCCGGAAACCTAGGTCGTCGCTCTAGGTTCCCTATGGCGTGGGGCGAGTGGATGATTCCGCAGCCGGGGCCAGAGCACCTGTTGACGCTGGAGCGTCAGCGGCGAGCTGTTGAGGGCTACGACCTAGCGCAGGCGCAGAAGGTGCTGCTGCAGCTGTGTGAATTGGCCATGCACCAGGATCTGATCATCCGCAGCGCTACACGGCACATTGCAGCTCTGGAGTGCCAAGCAGCTCTGCGCGATTGAGCTGCAGGCGCAGGCGACGCAAGGCATTGCGATGCCTCAGGCTGATCGCCTGACGGGACACGCCAAACTCCTGAGACAGTGAGTTGAGGCTGCAGCTTTCGCCGTTGGGGTTCATGTAGAGCCGCTGCACGATGACGCGATCCATCTCGGGCAGATCGGCCAGCAGTTGCTGCACCAATGGCGCCATGTGGCCGTATTCGTCCAGGTCATTGGTGGCCACCTCGTCGGCGATCAGCTCTAACAGGGTTGACGACTCCGAGCGGCCGTCGTTGCGGGCGCGATCGTCCAGGGAGATCACCGGGGCGCCGTGGGGCAAATAGCCGCGCAGGGTGTGCGGGCTGGTATTGCAGTGCTCGGCCATCTGTTCCAGCGTCGGCCGGCGGCCATGCTGCCGCTCGTAAGTGGTCATGTAGTCGAATGCCTTCTTGATCACCAAGATGGCGTTATCCGGCAGGCGGATCGTGCGGCTCTTGCTGCTGAGGCTGCGGTTGATGCTCTGGCGGATCCAGTTGAAGGCATAGGTCGAGAACTTGTAACCCCGCGTCGCGTCGTATTTGACAATCGCCCGCTCCAGGCCGATCAGGCCCTCTTGGATCAAGTCGTCAAGGCCCAGCGTGCCGGTGAAACGCTGGTAGCGGTTCGCCATGTGAACCACCATGCGGATGTTGGAGAGGAAGAAGCGGTCGTAGGCGCGGCGACCTCGCCGAATGATGGCCTGCTCCCGTGTTGAGGGGTTGGCCGCATTGCGCAGCAGCAGCCATTGCTGGATGTGGCGGCTGAAGATGATCTCCTGCTCAGCGGTCAGCAGCGGGTAGTTGTGCGATTGGTGCAGCAGCCAATCGGCAGAGCTGTCGTGCATGTCAGGGCTTGATTTCACGGGACTTCATGGCCAGCAGCCAGGCCGCAAATTGCGTCATCAGGGCAGCGGTCTGGTTGTTGATCGGTGCGGCGTGCGGATAGGAATCGCGCCACCATTCAGCCAGCAGATCCTCGATTGCTGGGGTTGGCTTTGCTGAGGCAGTCATAGGCCGTGGTAAGGGTGAGCGCGGTGTAAAGGCCGCGCATGGGGTGAGGCTTGATGTCGCTGCCGCGACCGTTGAGCATGTAGGCCGCTTCCAGAAGGTCTTGGCGTGCCTGCTGCACGAGCGGATCGCAAGGATTCATCAGATGACGGTGCGTGTCTGGTAGTTCGGGTCGGTCTCGTCCAGGCCGTGGACTTCAGGGCCAAACCCGGTGGCCAGCTGTTCAGGGCTGAGGCCATCGGGTCTAGGTTGCTGCCGCTTGGCGTCCTGATCGCTCAGGGCCGCAAGCCAGCTGTCCAAGCGTTCCCGCATTGGTAGACCTTTGGGCACCTTGAGGAACCGCCGTAGCTGTGGCAGGTCTCGGATGAACACGCAGGCGCCGTCGTTGTAGGCGATGAAGCACCGGCCGTTGTGATCGCGGTAGGTCTCAACGGCCTGGTAGCGACTGAGCGCCAGACGCTCACGCTGGGCCATCAGAGCGGCGAGCGGGTGAACTCGATCTGGCGGAACCAATCAAAGGCAAACCCCCAGCCACCCCACTGGTCCCAGCGCTCCAGCACGCCTGGAGACGTTTCGACGACGCCATTGCAAAGGTTGGAGTTCATCCACCAGACGTGGCCAATGCGCCCGTACTCGGGCGTGATGTCAATGAAGGTGTCAGGCATCAGAAGGGGATGGCTTCGGTGGTGTCAGCCGGGCCGTTGAGCCACTTGGTCGAAGCCGGGTTGATGGTGCCGAAGTCGCCGCCGTTGCCCTCGCGGCCTTTGCCGTTGATGTAGAAGCCTTGGACTTCCACCTCGGCCTTCTTGTCGTAGTCCCAGACCTTGCCGGTCTTCTGGCGTTCGTTGTCGTCAGCGCTGTTCATGATGTATTGCGCCAAGGCCACCGCCGAATCGCGGGGAATGAACAGGCTCAGCGCACGCGGCTGCTTGCCGGTCTGGTCGTAGCGGTTGTCGCTGGTGCTCCACTTGAGTGGGATGGGCAGGGCAGCTTTGAAATCAGAAGACATGATCAGTTGATAGAAGGAAGCTTGAAGTAACGGCGCAGGCAGTCATGCACGGCGCCGCTGGGGGTGAGCTGATGCTCGTCTGCGTGCTGGCGAATCAGCTCCATCACGTCTGGCCAGAGGTGAACACCGACCTGGACGCTGCGGGTACTGCGGGCATACCGGCGACGTGGCTGGGCCTCGCTAGTGCTAGTCATCGCAGGCACACCAGAGTTGAGGGCTGGAGCGGTGGGCATAGAAATCAACAGGGCGAATTGACAAGCCGTCAGCTTGCACTGCAGCGATTTCCTTTAGGCGCAGCCAAATCGTTTTGGCATGGTTGAAGCTAGAAAAGCGATGTTCCAGCGGTACAGCGTCCGCACTGGCATCCCATTGCAGCGTTGTGCCGCAGACCTGCGTCAGGTAGAGGCCATCACGATTCAGCAGCCAGCAGACCCGGTGCAGATACGGAGCGCTGGAGCAGGTTGAGATCGGCGCGGATCCGCTGGAGCAATGCCCGCTTGGCGCAGATGTTGCCATAGGCCGTGATGCGGGCATCGTATGCAGCATCTGCGTAAGCCTTGTGGATTGTTCGCTCAAGGCCCTCGCAGGCAGCGGATACATGCGCGAGAGCAAGTCGGATGTGGTCATCAGGCGGCTGCGGCATGGATCTGCGCCATCAGGAAATCGCGGTGCGCGGCGGTCTTGATGTAGTCGGCGGCCTTCTTGTCAGCCGGCAGGCAGAAGTGCTCCTGAAAAGCGGCGACCACACCGGTGCGCTGCTCTTCGCTGAGCCTGACCACCGCCTGCACCAGCTCTTGCACTTCGGCAGCGCTAAGGCGTACGCCGCCAGGGGCCGGGTTGCCGGGTAGGCGGTTGGCTGGGGCGGCCTTGGTGGGCTGCGCCTTGGCAGCGCTAGCCGGGGGTGCGTCGTCATCGCGCATGGGGTTTTCCACCTCGACACGCGCCCAAAGCTCGTAGCCAAGGCCAAAGGTGAAGGCCGCAGCGGTGCAGAGGCAGCGGCGGTGGGTGTCCGTCAGCGTCCGCGCCGTAATGCGCTCAGACGCAATGGGGTTGTTGCGGTTGTCCATGCACGCCTGCGGAAAATCAGGCGTGATCTGGTCGCCGTTCTGGAAATAGCCGACCACGTAGCCGGAGCCATCAGGCGCCTGCCAGGCGTGGCCACCATCGGGGGCAGTGCGCAGCGCAAACTGCCAGCCGGGGGCATGGACGTGGAGCAGGTGGGCGATTTTGGCCCAGTTCACATAGTCAGCGGCATAGCTGCCGGTGCCTTTGCTGGAGATGTCATCGGATGTGATGACACCTCCCAAGTTGGGGAAGTCAGTCATGGATGCGGGTTCTCGGTGCCGCGTCGCTGCGGCATCCCGATCACACTAGGCTAGCTTCCCCTAGTAGTCAAGCCTTCTCCCACGCCGCTAGCGCATCCGCAACCGGGTCGCTGTTGGTGCCGCAGATCGCTTCCCATTCCTGCGGTGTCCAGCTGTGCCAACCCGACAGGACATTGCGCAGCAGATCGCGCTGGCTGGCCGTTAGGCCCTGGCAGCAGGCATCCAGCTCGCGCCAGCCGGCCGCAGGCGTGACCCCCTTGGCCGCAGCAATCGACTCAAAGCGGGCTTGGTGCTCACGGCTGAGGTCTGCCGCTTCCTCAACCGATAGGGGCTTTGGGCCTGTGGCCCAGTCCGGTGCGTCCAGCTCGCCCACGAAGTGGCCAAAGAACTCCATGGCACCCCACGGCTTGCCGCTCGGGTCGGCGATGGCTTCGGACTCCTTGAGCCGGTCCTTCAGCTGACGGTCTGTGATGCCGCTGTAGTCCCCCTCGGCCACGCGGGCATTGGCCAGGGCCAGCTGGATGAACGTGAGCGGCGAGGGCTGCTCGGTCTTGGCGTTCTGCAGGCGGTTGAAAGAGGAATCGCGCACGGCGGGAAAGCCGGCCTGCTCGCCCCACTCGTGCAGCGTGCTGTGAATCCAGCCGTTGCGGTTGGCCCAGGCCGTCAGGGTGCGGCCAAAGCGTTGGCGGGCGGCTAGCGAGGGGTGCTGGTACCGGTCGTGTTCCATTGGTTTGGCTGCGGTAGTGGGTAGCTTACCCCTAGGCAGGCACGGCCGCATCGCCGTGTTTATCCAGCCGCAGCACCACGGTTTCAACTGCGCGATCGCGCACCAGCACCCGCTCCACGTAGTCCGTGAACATGCGCCGCGTCAGCTGCGGGTCGTTCTGTGCCAGCTGCCAGTAGCGCTCATCGCTCAAGGCTTGGCAAATCTCCTCCGGTGTGTGCTCCATTTCCTCGTTCCTCGCCTGCTCCTGCAGCAGCACATCCAGTCGCTGCAGCTTCCGATCAATCGCGGCCTGCAGCTCTGGGTCGGCCATCGCCCGCAGCTCTCGAATCTGGCGTTCCAGCCGTTGCGCTTCCACCAAGCGTTCGGCACTGAGGCCGTGGCCTACCTGCACCGCCACCAGCTCCTCGCGTGCCTGGCGCAACCGCGACCAGATCGCAGCCTTCACCACGGCCACCTTGATCCTGTTCTTCGGCTTGGCGCTGCAGGTGAAGTACACGCAGCGCAGATACACCGGCCCCAAGCGGACGTGGTGCTGGTAGCCCATGACCCGACCGCAATGGGCGCAATGCACCAGCTTCGTCAATTCCCGCACGTAGCCAGGCAGCAGAGGCGAGCGCTTGCGGTTGGCGTGCTCTGCCAGCAAGGCTGCCGCCTGCGCCTGCTCCAACGGCGTGATCAGCGGCTCATGGGCGCCGGGGATGACCTCGCTGTAGACGCCAGGCTTTTTGCGTCGCGTCTTCATCCGGCCGTCCTTGTCTCTGTATTTCTCGTCGTGGCCGTAGACCCGGCAGCCAATCAACGACGGATTCACGAGCCAGGCACGCAGGCCGATCACGCTGCTCCACTGGCACCTGGGCAGGCCTTGCGCCATGCGCAGGGTTGGGTTCAGCTGGCCACTTTCCAGGAATTTGGCCATCACGGCGCGGGCGTGCTCGGCCGTCTCTGGATCCAGCTCGTAGTTGCTGCGGTCCGCATTGAAGCGGTAGCCATACGGGGCGACCGGCCCCAGCGGAATCAGATTGCGCCGCTGAAACGCTCGGCCGTGGCTGACCCGTTCACTGAGGCGCTCCGTTTCGGCCTGCCCCAGGCTGATCAGCATCCGCGCCACCAGGCGCCCGCCCACCGTGGCCAGATCCAGCGAGTCATCCAAGGCCAGCAGGCTGGGTGTGTCGTCGGCGCTGAAATAGCTCAGCAGCTGCGCCCCGTGGGCCATGGAGCGGCTGAGGCGATCAAGGCGGGTGCAGATCACCCGGTCAACTTCACCCCGTTTGCACGCGGCCAGCAGCGCTGCCAGCTGGGGGCGATCGTCGCGGGCGCCGCTCATCACGTCAATGAACTCGCGCACCTCCTGACCTGCGGCAGCGCCACGCAGGCGGTCGAGCTGCTGCACCAGCGCCTGCTCCTGTTCTTCGCTACCGGTGGACACGCGGGCATACAGGGCAACGCGCATCAACCCCCCCCCGCGCGAGGGCTTTTCATTTCGGGCGTTCTCTTGGGCCATAGGCTACGGTAGTAGGTAGCCTGCCCTATTTGAATGGGGTTGGTGTCCAGCCACTCCCCGAGATCCCGCATGAACACTGCGACCCTGCCGATTACAGCGCAGCAGATCAGCCGCGCAACCCTCGCTGAACTGCTCGGCTCCAGCGGCCCTGCTTACGAGGCCCTTGGCGCTGGTGCTGCCGCTGCCCTGGACTGCCTGCGCACTGCGCGGGAGTTCTATGCCCTGCCGCCGGAGCTGGAGCCTGACCTGCACGCTTTTGCGTTGCATCTGCACGAGGCGCTGGAGGCACTGGAGCGAGCCAAGCGGCAGGTGGGCGCATGATGCAGATGCGCGGCAGTCGGGAAATGTCGGCTAGCCAAGCCTAGTTTTCAAGAGTTGGCTAGCCGTCGGCTGGCCCCCTCGACCTCATGACTCCGAACACCGCACCGATGATGCGCACGCCTAAACGGGTGAGCATCACTGTTTCCAATTCCGTCCTTGATCGCCTGCAGCGGCTCAGCGATGAGCAAGGCCGCAGCACCAGCAACCTGGCCGCCCACCTGCTGGAGGTGGCCCTTGACGCCATGGAAGGCGCCCCGCCAATCCCGAAACGGTGGCCGAACAAGGCTGCCTGATGCCTCGGCCCCGACCGGGGCTTTTTCATGCCAGCCGCCTGGCTAGCAGGGCGGGATTCATGGGACGCGGCCAGTGCCGCGCTAGTGGGGTTGATCTGCGGCTAGCTGCCGCTAGTGTCTGACGTAGCCGATGGCTACCTCTCGGCTACCTCGCATCACCCTTTCAGCTACCTACCGTGCCTCAGCTCAATTTCACGATTCCAGCGGACCTGCTGGACAGAATCGACGCCGCAAAGCCCAACTACCTAGACAGGAAGGGCTTTATCTGCCTGTTGCTCTCAGAGCAGTTGACAGAGGGGAGTACAGTACGCGCCTACCGTGTCGGTGCGGGAACCAGTCCTCTAGTAGGACCATCCATGCAAGACCTGCCAACGGAGCAGGTCAAGCAAGGATCGCCTGCTCAGCAGGGGCTGTTGAATTCCGGGTTTGGGGAAACCCTTGAACCAAAAAAAAAGAATAAAACCAAGGGTAGAAATGAGGGTAAAAAGCGCCCTGACTACACCCTTGAGTTTGAAGCCTTCTGGCGGGTCTATCAGTCGCTTCCGGTGAAGGCGGCGAAGCAGTCCAAGCCCTTGGCCCTAGCCGCTTGGATCGAGGCCACCGCCCACTGTCCCGCTGAAGACCTGCAGCGGGCCGTGCAGGCGCAGCTGGACGTGCAGGAGCGCGAACTGCGCACCGAGCGTGCGTTCACTGTGGCCATGCCTGATGCGTTTCGCTGGCTAAGAGACGAGTGCTACCTAGCCCTACTGGAGCGGCACGAGCCTGCGCAGTCCTCCAAGCCCTCGTGGATGCTCTGACATGAAGCTCTACGAACCTCAGGCGGCCAACCATTTCGTGTTTGCCACCGTGTCCATTGCCGCCCGCGAAGGCACGCCGCCGGACTACAAGGCCATCGCGGCCCAGTCCATTGACGCTGCCCTGAACCAGCTGGATGCCTCGCGGCTGCGCAGCGCCTATCCCTACCCGCTCGGTCGCTACGACGAGTTCGGCCGCTACTGCACCTACACGCCGCCGGTGGAAGGTGTCACGCCAGGACGTTTTGTCCTGCATTCCTTGGCCGAGGAAGAGCACAAGCGGGAGCGGATGCACGCATGGCACTGAAACCTGTCAGCTCGGCACTGGCTGCCCGCAAGCTGCTGCAGCGCCTGGTGGATTCCGGTCGCTGCCAGCTGGAGCACTTCGACTACCCGACCGTTGCTCACTGCAACCCTTCGACCTACCGCAACCTGCTGCGCGACCCCGAGCCTGAAGAGGCGGTTGCCATCAGTGACCCGCGTGATTTCATCCCAGCGACCGGGCCGACACCAGCTGAAGCCCCAGAGCTGCCGTTGACCTTGGAGCAGCCGCTCACGGAGACGCCATGGTGACGCAACTCGCCCTGGTGCTTGACGGTGAGGCCAACAAGGCTGATGGCATGTCCCGCGCTTGGGATGCTGCCAACAGCGACTGGAAAGCGGCTGCCACGGCAATCGTGCAGCACCTGGCTGAAACGCAAGCGGAGTTCACGGCCGATCAGGTCTGGGCCGAGCTGGATTACCTGGGCTTCACCACCCGCGAGCATCGCGCCATGGGTGCCGTGATGCGTGCTGCGGCTGTGGACGGCCTGATCGTCAAGACGGACCGCGTGACTCCAACCAGCCGCCCATGCGCCAACCGCCGCCCGGTTGCGGTGTGGCAGTCATTACTCACTAGGACTAGCTATGCCCCTATCGCCTGAGACCGCTGTGACCTTGACCCCAACTGCAGCCACCTGGCTCAACCCCCTCCCCATCACCCGCGACGAGGCGCACGCCTACCGCCTGGCCGATGGCCACGTCTTCCCTACCTCCGTCACCGCCCTGATCTCTGCGGTCACCAAGACCCCCTCCCAAATGGAAGCGATCATGGCCAGCCGTCACATCTGGGAACCACGCGGCAACACCATTCACCAGACGCTGGAAGCTATGGCTCACCAGCGCTGGAATCCTTCGCCGCCTGATCTCCAGCCACCCGACGCAACCGACTACACCGCCTGGATCGACCCGCTCCTGGCCCACCCGCTCTGGGATCAAGTGCAGGTCATCGGCGCCGAAGTCATGGCCTACAGCCTGCGCCGCAACGTGGCCGGCACCGCTGACCTCGTGCTCAAGTTCCCTGACGGCACCTATGCCGTGGCTGACCTCAAGACACAAGGCAGCGCGGGCAGCAGCGCCTATGACACCAGGCCCCAGCTCGGCGCCGGTGTCGAGATGATCGGCGATCACTACGGCCTGTTCTTCTCGCGTTGCCTCACGCTCTGGTCTAAACCCGGCAGCCTCACCATCCAGACCCACACCGCAGACGAATGCCTGCAGGCTTGGCTGGATGCCTGCGACCTCTACGCCGAGCGCTTCAGGCCGTTCTAGCCGCTGATTAGCCGCGCCTAGCTCCCTCTCCCTTCATCCCATGGCACCATTGGCCTGCCGGGATGGTCCGAATACAACACCCTCACGGGGAATCAGGACAGGGCATGCGGCCCATCGGAATCCCGGCACCCTCTTCCCTAGTCAGCCCTTGACGGCTGCACTGGGCTAGCCTATTGTCTGAACACGGGGGCGACCCCACCGCATACCAGCCATGCAGCATCCGCTCTGCACCGTCCTGCCCGATACCCCGCCCAGTCAGCGGGAGGCAGAACGTGTGACCTTCGTCAATGCCCTGCGCTCCGATTGGAGTCATCAGCACGACGCTGGTGACTTGCACGACGCCTTCCAGGCAGACGGCATCCCCTACACCGTGCAGCTGACCCCGCCGAAGCCTGAACCCCAGTGGTGCGGCAACGACGCGCACGACGACCTGCTCACCCCCTGGCAACGTAATTCCGCACTGTCATGACTAGCCCTAACGAGCTGCAAGCCCTGCTCAAGCAGGCCGTCCACGACGACTACCACGAAGAGCCCGCTGCCGAGTTTCTCCAAGACCACGGCATCCGCTACTTCAGCCACAGCCGTCAGTACCTGATCGAACTCGCCTATCGCAACGGCTGGAGGCCCGCGTCATGACCTTCCTCCTCACCTACGTGCCAGCCCTTGAGCATTGCGCGACCAGCGAGATCACGCCCATCAGCGAAATGCTCTGCGCCGATGCGTCCTGGTCCCCCGAGCAGGTATCCGCCGCCTTCCTTCGTCATCACCCCGGCATCGAACTGATCGCCTGCACCCAGCAGCCATGAGCTACGCCATCCAATCCCTCACCGCTACCGGTTGGTCCTCCACCTTTCCCCTTCTCGATACACCCCTCAACCCCGACGCCAATGTCTTCCAACAGCAAGAGCAGGCCACACGTCTCGCTGCCGACCTTCATGACCTCTGGCCCGACGCGCTCTTCCGTGTCATCCGCGTTGACGACGACTGAGCCCACGCTTCCAACCTTCTCCCATCGCCCAAACCGTCATGCCCGCCGCACGCACCGCCAAGCCCGCCGCAGCTTCCTCAGCCGCCACGCTGATGCCATCCTCTTCCTCTGGTCCTGCCTGCTCATCGCTGGAATCATCATCCTTGCCCTCACTTGAGGCCACACTGGATGAGTTGACAGAGCTGGCCCACAGTGAAAAGGCCCTTCAAGCGCGACGACAAGAACTCCTTGACGCGCTGGATCAACTGGTGGAAGCAGGTGAGGCAGAGGAGGCAATGGAATGGAACGACTGCAAAATCACCCGCCGTTGCCGCAAGTCCTACGCCTACCCTGAGCACATCCTTGATCAGCGCCAGCAGCTCAAGGCCGCAGAGCAGCTCGCCGTTGCTCTAGGCGAAGCCGAGACGACGATCAAGCACTTCTGGGAGGTGCGTGGGGCATGACCAGCATCACTGAACACGTCCTGTTCAATAGCCTCAGCAATGGCACACACTTGCGCATCACCGCACGTCAGGGCCTAGCCCCAGGCATCACCCTGGTGCGTTTCCTGAAGACCACGCCAATGCGCAAGCTGCTTGATCAGATCGCTGAATGGGGGCCAGCCGGCTGGTCCTCCAATCGCTGGGTGCCGCGCCCGCCAGCCGTATCCGAGAACATTATCCGCCAGGTTGAGGCGCTGCTTTCGTGATGTCTTTACTTGTCTGGCTGCTGATGATGGCGACTGCCTTTCTGGCGATTGGCAATCATCCCTGGCTGGCGTTGATGACTCTGACGCTCTGTTTCACGCTGAGGTGCTGCTGCAATGACTAAACCTCTTTCCTCCGCCGCGCAGGCGGTGCTGGATGCTGCTTTCTCTGCCTATTGGTCTGCCGAACAGGAGGCCCCCAACGACGAAGGGATGATTGCAGCCGCCGCGTTGAGAGCTGCTGCGGATCAGGTGGCCCCCAGTGATGCAATGGAGCAGCGTAACTATCTGCCAATGGCTATTGAGTGCCAACGCATCCGCGCAGAACTTCTCGCCATCGCCGCCGAGCTGGAGGGTGGCAATGACTGACGACGACAAGTTCATTGCGATTGCCACAGTAGCAACCCTTCTGATTATGTTTGCAGTCGCTTGGTGGTGGTTGCCGCAAAAGTGGCAAGCCTGCCAAAAGTTGTATGACAACCGTCCAGCCCAAATATTCTGCATTGGAGCTAAATGACTGACCGCGAACTGATTGAACGCCTGCTGTTCCTCGCTCAAACGGCTGTGGATCAGGCGCTGGATCTGAATTACAACGACCCCGAGGACTACTTCATCTGCCGCGAGCTGCGGGAGCTGAAGGCTGCCGCCCTAGCCCAGCCCGAGCCGCAGGGGCCGACGGATGAGGAGATACTACGTTGCGCCCAAAAGCACTCAGTTGCTTATACGTTTGTTGGTGGAGAAGTTATTTATGGCATAGTTGAAGGCTATGACATACGCGACGACGTGTTGAAGTATGCCCGCGATCTACTCGCCCGCTGGGGCCGCCCCACCATCGAGCCGGTGGCGCAGCCCGAGATGGTCAACTGTCACTGGGATGGCCCACCTCCCGCGCCACACACCTCGGTTTCTGATTGGTTCAACGAGGAGGGGTCCAAAGGTATTCTGCGTGGTTTGCGCATTTCTCCACTCCCTTCGCGTGGCGGGCCACGCCAGGGCTGCCAAGTTGGAGGTAAGCAATGACTGACTTTCGTGCGCTGTGCGCTGAGCTGGTTGCAGCACTGAAGGAGTGGACTGAGTACGAGCAACCCTGCACAAAGGAAGACGAAACGGATCTCGCTCAGGCAAGGCGGCTAGTGCAACGCGCCTACGCCTTACTGGCCCAGCCTGAGTCGCAGGGTCCGACAGTGATGCAGATCCTGGCTTTGTCCGATGAGATCGAGGCAGAGGAGCTGGGCACCATTGATCTGGTCCGCCGAGCCTTAGCCCGCTGGGGCCGCCCCGCCATCGGGCCGGTTTCGGTGAGTGAGCGCCTGCCGGGGCCGGAGGATTGCGATACAGAGGGGCGGTGTTGGTTTGGCACTCCAAGCGGTTACGCGACGGGTGCCATCTGGACTCACAGAAAAGCCGAACAGCGTCGATCGTGGGACACCCACTGGCTCCCCCACTGGGCGCTGCAGGTGCCTGGGGTGGAGGCCGCCGATGGCTGATGCCCTGCTCACCCTCGCCCTGCTGCTCGCCCTCGGCGCAGCGGTCGAGCTGTGCATCAAGGCAGCCTTCGTGCGCCTGCTGCCGTTGCTGCTGAGGTTGCCGTTTAGCCAGAAGGGCAACTTGTGATTACCTTCACCGTCGCCGGCATGGCACCGCAACCGCAGGGCAGCAAACGCCACGTAGGCAACGGTGTGATGGTCGAATCCTGCAAGAACCTCAAGCCCTGGCGTTACCTCGTCCAGCAGGCCGCCATTGCCGTCAATCACCCCACCATCACCGGCCCCGTCTCCCTCTCCTGCGTCTTCCTCTTCCCACGTCCCAAGTCGCACTACACCGCCAAAGGCACCCTCAAGCCCTCAGCGCCAACCTTTCACAGCGTCAAACCCGATGGCAGCAAATGCCTCCGCTCTACTGAAGATGCTCTGGTTGATGCTGGCCTCCTACAAGACGACGCACGCATCGCCATCAGCTCCTTCACCAAGCGCTACACCGTCGCCGCAGAGCACCCCGGCGCCCTCATCACCATCATCCCCCTCGCGGCAACCTAACCACAACGCCACGACCATGGAACCATGGAGCATCGTCGCTAATCACCCCTTCGATGGGGATCCCTTCGGCCTGGTCATTGATCTGCCCGAGCTGACCATGGCCGATGCTGAGCACGTCGCCATCAACCTTCTCGGCTCCTTTCAGCTGACCGGCGCCTACGTTCCCTCTTCCTTGG
>Ga0315902_10006396_pt1 | contig 16319 bp, 15 predicted proteins | sample LakEriMetagenome_9_FD_203523 | JGI IMG/M metagenome (GOLD analysis project Ga0315902, IMG submission 203523) | Freshwater fungal communities from buoy surface, Lake Erie, Ohio, United States - Buoy 12 MA117 | ecosystem: Environmental > Aquatic > Freshwater > Lake > Lake biofilm | place: USA...
TTGAATCAGTAAGACTTCCGGGAAAATCTCGCGTAATTTGAAGATTAAATGTGTCTAAAATACTTTGTCCTAAATTTCGTAAGGTGATATTAATTTGAATGGAATCTGTTGCCAAAGTTATTGTTGAGGGCCCAAAAGAAACACGAGACTCCGTCAACTCAATTTCCGGCTTATTGTGATAATTTACCTTCAACATCGGATCTCCATTTAATGTCATTTGACAAAAAGTAGCCTCCGTGAGTAAAGATGAACTATTCGGCAAGATAGAATCGATCGCATGCTGAATATGCTCTGCAATAGTACCACCATAATTATATTTTGAAAATTGTTTGTAAAACTCAGTAGAATAAGCATTTAAAGAGGAGGTGAAGCCGTAATTTATTGTTCCAATATAAGCTATTACACCAGCATTTGGCGTTAAGGTAAATGTCTGAGAATTAGAGGATGAATTGTGAAAAATATTCCCATTATAGCATGAATTAGCCAAAAGTATTGGATATTTTCCTTGATTATCCCAATTCTGGGGTTCATCTATATTTACATCAAATCCACTTTCTGAAGTAGTAAAATGACCAAAAAAGTTCATAAGGGTCACTCCGTCTGAAATCCTTTGCTTCACCGCTTCTAATTCAGATGGCGTAATAGGATCATCAGAGTCTTTCGAAATTAAAGTAGCATTTCCAGCAAAATATTCACTTTCCGCGATGTTACCCATATTATTCAAGTAATTTTGAAAAAGCTGTTGCTCACTACTAGTACTACCTCCAGAGAAATGAAGAATTTGCTTTTGCCAATCTTTCGTATCTGTTGTATAAATGGAATTTTGTTGTTGCTGATTTTCGTATTCAATTACCTTACTTAAGTATATTCCTAATTCATCATTTGTTAAAACAGATATTCTTCCCGTAGGAATCAGCGGCTTGTATTTATTAGTTCCCGGTAAATTAGACGTGATACATTGATCACAAGAAGGTTGTCCAAATGAAGGAACCAAGTTATTTTGATAGGCCGCTGCATTTGTTCGTGAACCGGGACCAATGTTCGTAGCAGAGGTAATATTAGCCTCCCTGATACCTTTTCCTATTAAGAAAAGCCCCTTTGGTTTTTCAGTGGCCATATCATAAACCATGTGAGAAAACCGACGAATTCCATTTATATGTTTGGGTATGCCTCCACCAAATTGCTGATATAATTCATCTACATTCGCTAAAACAACATTATAGTTTCCACCAGAAATTGAATTTCGATATGCGGCATATTCTAAAACTTTGGTTTTCAATTTGGTTGGATACGCAAAAATCAAAGCCTTTTCTGGATTTATTGACGTTGGAAATGCAGTAAAATATCCGCTTTCATTAATAATTTTAAGTGAATTCACGACTGTCACAGTTGACATATCTTGAAAGATGACTTCTTGTGCATTACCTGAGTTCTCATTAGGAATTAATGCTTGGTACTGTCCTCCATTATTCACTAAAGGAATCCAGCGAGAAATTGATCCCAATGTAAGCATCACTGGATTAGTCGCATTTACATTACTAATGTTCAGTCTTACTTTATTTTGAGATACATTATTTTCAACCACAAAATTTATTTTATTGCTATTGGAAAATGATGGGATTCTGGGATATGTGAAAGAATAATAATTAATAGATTGAAAATCCGTAGCAACCCCAACAAGATCTCCAATTATTGAAACTTTGAAATTTGAATTTCCACTTGCTGGTAAAATAGAAACCGGAAATGAAGTATTCGTATTGACACTTTTGTATCCTACGAAAATAGAATCCTCTAATTCATAATTAGATTGACCAATCGTATGCCTGGTATGATGATTACCTAAATTATTGTTATAGAATGCATTCGAATTTCCAACTGTTACGGCGCGGTATTTCACCCAAGGAGCACCCGCAGCTTGATACACATTATCAAAAGTTAGAGAACTAAAATCCCAAGTATAGCCATTAACACCATTCACAGGAGTCTTACCCCAACCTTCTCCATGAACAAAAAATGAACTGGAGGCATCAGAAGTTTTTTCTCCTTCATTGTATTTTTCATTAAACCAAGCTGTTTTTTCAAACAACACGTAGGGTGACGGTGCATAAGTTGAGAAGTTGATATCTGTTTCTTTTAATATCCTTGAATTGTTAGAACTTGTGTTCCATGTAAAAAAATACTGAATGGTATCGTTGTACATACTGTATTTTGGATTCCCGATCCATGTTGGATCTTCGAAAAGCGTAGAGTCCAACCAACTGTCATTTCTTTGAGCGTAAAAAAGAATAAAATCACCGGCGTTTAGTTGATTATCCCCACCATCTTCAATCAAAATTGGAATTTCCTTTTCACGACCAAAAATTTGAACATTAGCACTCGTAAATTGGTCTACTGGAATTCCAGAATTAGTCAGTGTTGAATAATCGATTCGATGAATTCCAGATTGTGTAATGTTCAATGAATAGTACCTCTGATTGTAATTGATCCACTCATTGCCATAGGTCTGTCCCCAAGAATAAAATGAAATAAAAATCAACAATAAGAAAACTAAACTTTTCATTTTAGTGCATTCTTTGGTTTATCAAGTTTTAATCTTAATGAAATAACGTGGGAATACAATGCAACGGATGCATCTCCAATATCTGTAAAAGCATAATCCAAGTAAAACCCTTTAATTGCCACTCCAAGGCCCAAGTTTGGTTGTAAATTGAATTTGTTTGAATTATCAAAATCTGTTGTATATTGCATATTAGTAACTCCACCCCGAATCTTAACAAACTCCTTGAAGGAAAATTGAATTCCTGCATGCGGATCAATTGAAAAAGGATTTGCACTTATTATTGTATTTCTTCGACCATCCGTTGTAATATCAAAATCAACCTCACCTCCCAAAGCAAACCCCTTTTTACCAATTGGTAAATTTCCTGCGATACCCAAAATCAATTTAGGAAGCGTTAATTCTAAACCATTCTGGGGTATTTCATTTCCTGTATTTAAGAAAATATTTTTCGTTTCATCATCCAAGGTAAAAGTCCAAGCATTAAAGGTTGACGTGGCATCTCGCAGCATTGCTCCAAGTTTGAATCTAGGATTTATTTCGTATTGCATACCAGCATCCAATCCAAAACCCCACGAGCGAGCAAAATCGCCAACCTTGCGATAAATCACCTTCGAAGAACCTCCAACTGACAATCCTTCTAGGGGCAACTTTCGAGCATACGAAATAATAAATGCATAATCGCCAGCTGAAAATGAAGAAACATTGTCATAATTGATGTTTCCATTATTATCAATCAATTGCGTGGTATTTGGAATATCATCCACACCAAAACGAATGGCTGTGAAACCAAGGGCACTTTTTTCATTAATTGTATGAGCGAGACTCAATTGATCATACTTTGCAATTCCTGCAAAATACTCGGAATGCATAAAATTAACCTCTAACCATTTATTTACACCGAGCAAACCTGCTGGGTTCCAATAGGAAGAACTGGCACCGGCTGTTTGGGCGACAAAGGCATTCCCCATGCCAAGAGCATCTGCTCCAACACCTATTGCTAAAAATTCATTGGAATATTTTGGTGCAATCGTATTATCCTGAGCAATAATCTGCTGAGAACAAATAAGGATCAATAGGATATTTTTCAAAAATTTCATGAGCTAAGTTTTCACTAGGTATAACAATTGAATCCAAAAAAAATTGCGTACCTTTCCTATTGATTGTAAAATTAAATTAAAATTGCGAATTTCGCTGACAATATGAATATTTTGAAACACCCACTTTTCAATTTACCAAATCTACTTACTGGGAGTAATTTTTTGTGCGGGATTTTCAGTATTGTATATTGTTTCGCAGGCAGAATGGATATTGCACTGATTTTGATTATGATTGCTGCAGTTTGTGATTTTTTTGATGGATTTACTGCTCGCCTTTTATCCATATCGAATGAATTTGGAAAACAACTTGACTCGCTGGCAGATATTATCTCATTCGGCGTTGCTCCAGGCATTATTATGATGTTTATGATAGCGGTATTTATTCAAGACTCACAAATTCTTTTTATCGAAATCAAAGACGCACCCACGTTTATTCAGTATCAAACTCAGAGTTGGCTAAATGCTCTTGTACATGGTATTCCAAACGATTTCGATGCATCTATTAAGTATTTACCTTTTTGCGGTTTGATGATTCCATTTCTTTCGCTATTCAGATTGGCTAAATTTAATATTGATGTTCGACAGTCTCATAGTTTCATTGGAATTCCGACTCCCTTAAACACGTTTTTCTTTCTGTTTTTTCCGCTCTACTTTATACTAAATTATCATTCGTGGTTTGAAATAACTTCATCGCAGTATGGAATAATATTTAATCCATACATAGTAGCTTCCATCTGTCTAATTTTTCCGGTGTTATTAGTTGCTGAAATCCCATTACTTGCCATAAAATTCAAAAATTTCAAATGGAAAGGCAATGAGGGAAGATTTATTATGTTGATAAGTTCTGCAATAGTTATTCCTATTTTTCTTGTGTGGTCTATCCCAATAATACTACTTTTGTTTTTGTTATTGTCTTATCTAGACCTTACTTTGTTTAATAAAACCGAGCAAAATGAAATTCAAAGCTGAAATTGATGTTATGCCTCTGGATGCTCTTTTGGATCCTCAGGGAAAAGCCGTGAGCAACTCTATGACTAATATTGGACTTCCAGAAATAGAGGGTGTTCGAATTGGTAAACATATTCGTTTATTCGTTGATGCAGAAAATCAAACTGTTGCAGAACAAAAGGTAGATGAAGCATGTAAAAAATTATTAGCTAACCAAATCATGGAAAGCTACAAGTTTGATGTGACTCCTGCCTAATTCATAATGTTCGGCAACCAAATTGCTGGTAAAATATCTTTGAAAGGAGATCAATTATTTTCCTCATTCAATCCGCGACTCAATTTAATAAATAAAGAAAATTTCCCGGTCGCAACTCATGAAGAAGTTCAAGAAGCAATAGAGTCAGCGGACAAATCATTTTTTTCCTTTGCAAATTCTACCTTCAAAGAGCGTTCTGTTCTTTTGCAGAAAATAGCAGAGGAATTTTTAGCAGCTAAAAACAAGATTCTTGAGGCATATTGCAAAGAAAGCGGATTATCCTCCGAACGTTTTGAAATTGAATTTAGCAGAACCTACAATCAAATTTTACTTTTCGCCCATTTTTTAGAAAAATCAAACTGGGATTTTATTTCAAAGAACGAAGCTGATTCAGCGAAAAATCTTCCGAAACTTACAAAAAAAAGAATTCCTTTGGGACCGGTTGTGGTTTTTGGCGCAAGCAATTTTCCACTAGCCTACTCTACTCTTGGTGGCGATACAGTTTCAGCACTTGCCGCAGGCTGTCCGGTAATTGTCAAAGCTCACCCCTATCATCCTGAAACCAGTTTTTTGGTTGGAGAAGTATTTCAAAAAGCAATCCGTCAAACTTCATTTTTACCCGGGATTTTTTCACAACTTTTCGATGATGGATTTGAGGTTGCACAAATACTCGTTCAAGATAAACGGATCAAAGCAGGGGGATTTACAGGTAGTTATCGAGGAGGCAAGGCATTATACGACCTAGCTCAATCACGTGAAAACCCAATTCCTTTTTTCGCGGAAATGGGAAGTTCGAATCCTGTTTTCGTTTTCCCTGAATTATTGGATGAGAAGAAAGAAGAATGGACAAGTATTTTTGCAAAGTCAATCACCAATGATGCCGGGCTATTCTGTACGAAACCGGGAATCTTTTTTGTTCCTAACACTTCATCTGGTCAGGATTTCATTGAAAAGTTATGTAACAAAGTACTTGCTGAGCCTTCTTTCTACATGCTCCATCCAGCTATTTTCACTTCATTTGAAAGGAATAAAATTGTGCGGTTGAACGAGGCAAAAGGAGAGCTTTTTGAAAAACAAGATGAATTAGAACCAAACCAAGGAAGACAAGCGCTTTTAGTAACCAACGTTGAAGACTTATTCGAAAATTCAACCCTACAAGAGGAAGTTTTTGGACCATTCGCAGTTGTTTTAAAATACAATTCGAATGATCAATTAAAAAGAGCCATTGAGCTATTAAATGGACAATTAACCTCATCCATTTTGTGTTCAGATTCAGAACTTGAAGAATATGATGAAATCATCTTCACTATCACTCAAAAAGCGGGAAGAATTATCCGTAATGGAATTCCAACCGGCGTACGAGTTTGTGAAAGTATGCATCATGGTGGACCATTTCCCGCAACCACAGATTCTCGATTCACCGCAGTTGGCACCGATAGTATTTTTCGATTTACAAGACCTGTGGTTTATCAGGGGTGAAAAATATCTTTTCTAAAGTAAATCCAAAAGTGATCATTTTTTGGCTATGCGTTCATTTATTTAAAGAAAAATGGACATAAGGCTTTGTGATTATAAAAAATGAACATTGCATAATAAGGCAAAAATGTATATTTTAGCTTAAAAAATCATTCATGGAAAATTTAATAAGTAGAATTACAATAAACCCTGAAATTTGTCATGGCAAACCGTGTATTAGAGGCATGCGTTGGCCTGTTGAGGTAATTTTGGATTTATTGGGCTCCGGAATGACACAAGAACAAATACTTGAAGATCACACTGAAATAGAAAAAGAAGATATCTTGGCGTGTCTTCATTTTGCCAAATTATTTATGTCTGGTCATTCCATTAAAAACGTAGCCTAATATGAAGGTCTTGTGTGATGTGCACATTTCTTACAAGGTTGTTAACTTCTTCAAGAATACTAGAATAGATGCAATACATGTCAACGAAATCTTAGATGATTCGCATACAAAAGACAAAGATATCTGTGAATTTTCTGATCAACATGATTATATTGTTGTAACAAAGGATCTTGATTTTAGGAACTCACATTTTTTATCGAAAACCCCCAAGAAATTGATTAAAATTGGGTTAGGAAATATTTCCAATAACCAACTCATCGAGATTTTTACTCAAAATATGGATGCGATACAAAAAATATGTGAGCAGCAAGAATCATTTATTTTAGAAATTAACACTGATAGTATCATATATTTTGTACGATAAGAGCAATTAATTATTCAAAATAAGTTTAACAAAAAGGACTACATTAATGATTTTGGGCTTACAAATCTTGGGATCGTTTCAACCATTTACGAAGGAAAAGAAGTATACTACGTCAACAATGATTTGATGCGTATTTTGGAATAAAAAAACTCCCCATTTATTTTTGGCTAAGGACGGAATGAATTTACTTCTAATAACTTATTTACCTTAAAGGATGAAATTGAGTACTTAAAAAAAATGGTAGATAAGTTTTTGGAGAAGTAGTTTAACCATGCTAGATTTGTTACGCAGTATACAAAACCTACCCATTTGAATAGCGTCATCCTCCTCAATCCTCCTTTTGAAGGAGGAAGTCAAGAAATCAATCCCTTTTCTATGTTTTCAAAATGCACAATTGATTTAACACTATTTTTTAAAAATGCTCAATAAATAAAAAGGTTGTTAAATAATGTTGAGGCAGTTTTTAGAGGAGTTTGCTCGCAGCATCAGGTATGTGGAATTTAAACAAGACCCAATTGTAAATAATCATCCTCCTCAATCCTCCTTCAAAAGGAGGAAGGGAAGAAGATCAATCAATACTCAAAACAAGTCAGCCGGTTCGATTGATAAAAATTCTTCGATGGTGATACCATCCCCTCCTACTAATAATTTCTTTTTCGTTGGATATAATTTACTGAAAGCAGAAATTCCTTTTGCAGAAGTGTTTTTTCCACTTTTAACTTCCAAGGCAATGAGTTCATCATCTTTTTTAAGAATGAAATCTACCTCTTCATTTTTTTCTCTCCAATAATAGACTTCAATACTTTCAGCCATAGCTGCGTTCATCAGATGAGCACCAACGGTTGATTCGACTATGCGACCCCAAATTTTGGGTTCCATTCGCAACTGATCGAACGAATATCCTTGCTGCGCGCTCCAAAGAGCCGTGTTATAGACTTGGAATTTTGGTTTGGATGCTCGCTGACGCATGGTCGTTCCTGCATATTTATCAATTTTACCTAGTAAACCTGAATCTGACAATAAATCAATGTAATGCGAAAGCGTGGTTGTGTTGCCTGCATCTTGTAAATCGCCCAACAATTTATTGAAAGCAATGATTTGACCGGAATACAAACAACCCAGTTCAAAAAGCCGCTTCAATAAAGCAGGTTTATCAACCCGAGTCAACATCAAAATATCCTTTGATATAGTTGTTTCAATAAGCGCATTTCGCACATAATTCTTCCAACGTTGTTCGTCTTCAATAAGCGAAGCTGCTCCGGGATATGAACCAAAATAAATATATTGTTCAACAGTGAAGCCAAATGCTTCTTTCATCTCTTTGAAACTCCAATGGGTCATGTGAATGACTTCGAATCTTCCCGCAAGCGATTCAGATAATCCGTCTTGAATTAATAATCGTGCTGAACCAAGTAAAACGATTTTAAGATTGAGGCCATTTCTGCTGTCTTCATCCCAAAGTTTTTTAACAACTTCGCTCCAATTTGCTATTTTTTGGATTTCGTCAATCACGAGAATCATTTCGTACAATTCTTGTTGTTTGATTCTAAATCGCGCAGCTTCCCAGATTTGTTCAATCCAATTTGGGTTGGAATTGGTAACATTATCGGCAGAATAAAATTGATTTTCTACGTTTAATTTCTTTAAAACTTGTAGAACCATTGTTGTTTTTCCAACTTGTCGGGGTCCTAAAATCACTTGAATGAACTTTCTAGGCTCATTAAGTCGATTATTTAACGTTTTTTTTTGTGCTCTATCTATTTCATTTCCAGTCATAAACACAAAAATACGGAAAATTACTCAATATATAAAATTATTTTACTCAATGTATTAAGTAAAATTACTCAATATATAAATTAAAATATCTCAATCGTATAATTAAATTTACTCAATTTCATTATTAATTCGAAAACACAAGGGAAAAACCAACTATTTTAGTTCATTAACTTAAAGACGCAATCTGAGATTCAATGGCCTTCCATACTTTTTCAGCAGTCTTATCCCAAGAAAATAATTTGGCTCTCATCAAACCATTTTGAGATAAAGTATTTCGTAATTCTTCTTCATGAAAAAGTCGATGCATTCCTTCAGATATTTCTGATGTTTCAAAAGGATCGCAATAAATTGCAGCATCTCCAGCAATTTCAGGCAAACTAGTTTTATTTCCGGCTAGAATTGGAATACCACATTTCATGGCTTCCACCAACGGAATTCCAAAGCCCTCAAAATACGGTACGAAAGTCAGAGCCAAAGCAGACGCAGTATATTCCACTAACTCCTTCTGTGATAGATGTCCGGTAAAACGAACGTATTTAGAGATTTTATTAGAAACATTAACTGAATGGCCTTTCCACATGTTCTCACCAACAATGACAAGTTCGATCTCCGGGAAATTATTATTCTGCATAAAGAGTTCAAATCCATCAAGCAACCGCTGAACGTTTTTTCTTGGATGTATGGATCCAACAAACAGAAAATAAGGATTTAACTTTTTGGATTTCCCAAACAATTCAATTTCCTTCTTCTCCTTAGGTCTAAAAAGCTCAGAAGCACCATTCCATACAACTTCAATTTTGTTTAAATCAATCGAATAATTGGATGCAATATCTTGTTTAGAAGCTTCTGAAACAGTAATGATTTTCTTGGAATGTTTTGCAAATTTTGGAAAAAAGGTGCGATAATACCATCTCACCCAAAACGGTAAATCCTGTGGATAATGTTCAAAATTTATGTCGTGAATAACATGTATTTGGGCGATTTTCGAACTTAATGACAACGAACCATCCGGTGAGAATAAAATATCAATCTTGTATTTCTTCAAAGCTCGCTTCAAACTCCATTCAAACCAAATCAAATAGAGAAATGGGTGCCGAGCGGGAGGATTGAGTACAATCTCTCTCGCATTTGTACCAAATCGAAATTGACTATCCACTTTTCGATCGAAAAACAAAACAAACTCGTGTTCTGGATGATTTTGAACAATTCTTCGAACAACTTCATACGTGTACCATCCAAATCCTTCCATTTTATTGGAAAGTAGAAAACGCGTATTTATTCCAATTCTCAAGATTAATATTTGACTTGAAGCTTTTCGATTTCATTTAAAACTCCATCCCACAAATGCGCTCGCATTTTTAATGCTTCAATAGAGATACTTGTGGCTTCTTCCCACTTTTGCACGTCATATCCGCATAATTCTTGAATCATATTCAACGCCAATGGACCATGCTCTCCTCCATCTACTTCGATATGGCGCTCTAGGTAATAGATCAATTTCGAAAGAGAATTACCTGTTTGATTTTCGACATTTTTTACAATCTGAATAAACATATCTGGAATTAAATCCTCCCTGCCAAAAGTAAATAAAGCGGCTAATTTATGAGGTTGGTTTTCTTCAATACAGTTAAATGTAAATCGAACAAAATCCTTTGTGTTTTCAGAAATTTCAGTGGAATTTATTAATTGGTTGAACCCTAATTGCGTACATTTACTGGCAAAATTCAAAATTATACTTGTGTCAGCCCCCAGTTGTTGCATTGCTGAAATATATAACTCAAAATGACTAGCTGGAACACCATTCTCATCAACATCACTTTCTTCACCCCACACAATTTCATTTATTAATCTTCGCGTAGATGGACTTCCTACGGGTTTCCATGGGATTTCAATAGATGTCAAATTCCGCTGTAATGACTTTAACAAACTCATGAAGTCCCAAACGGCAAATACATGTTGTTCTGTGAAAACTCGGATTTCCTCCAAGGAATTTAGTCTTTTATATAGAGGATGAGCTAACAGATTATCTCTGAAAGGCTCAATTTGATTTTGTAACTTTTCGAGTTCTAAATTCATTTACAATAACTTAATTCCAAGTTCCTTAAATTGAGCATCTTCTAATGGAGATGGTGCATCAATCATGGTATCTCTACCGCTGTTATTCTTTGGAAAAGCTATGTAATCTCTAATCGATTCAGACCCTCCCATTGTGGCAACAAGTCGATCAAGTCCAAATGCTAAACCACCATGCGGGGGCGCACCAAATTCAAAAGCATTCATTAAAAATCCAAATTGAGCCTGAGCTTGTTCAGGAGTAAAACCTAAAAGTTCAAACATTTTTGCTTGCAATTCTTTATTGTGAATTCGAATCGAACCTCCACCTAATTCAACGCCATTCATAGCTAAATCGTATGCATTTGCTCGAACTTTTCCCGGGTCAGTTTCTAATAAATGAAAATCCTCCGGTTTCGGTGAAGTAAATGGATGATGCATGGCATGCCAACGGTTGGAGTCTTCGTCCCATTCTAAAAGCGGAAAATCAACCACCCATAGCGGTTTGAATTCATCCTGTTTTCGCAATCCCATTTGGTTTCCAAGATGTAAACGTAATTCGTTTAATTGCTTGCGTGTCTTATCCAAATCACCACATAATAAAAGCAACAAATCTCCTGGTTTCATTCCTGTTTGAGTTGCCCATTTTTCTAATTCAGAAGTGTCATAAAATTTATCAACTGAAGATTTGAATGTTCCATCCATGTTATAACGCAAGTAAACTAAACCTTTGGCTCCAAGTTGTGGTCTTTTCACCCAATCTGTTAATTCATCTAATTGTTTTCTGGTAAATTCTGCCGCTCCTTCAACATTGATGGCAAGAACAGCTTCAGCACTATCAAAAACTACAAATCCTTTTCCTTGAGTAAGCGTCGATAAGTCATTTAATTCCATACCAAAACGAATATCTGGCTTGTCTGATCCATATTTTTCCATTGCTTCAGCATATGTCATTCGCGGAAATTCACCTTCAAACTCAACGTTTTTAACTGTTTTAAATAAGTGTTTTATCAATCCTTCAAACGTATTCAATACATCTTCCTGTTCCACAAATGACATTTCACAGTCAATTTGGGTAAATTCAGGTTGTCTGTCTGCTCTTAAATCTTCGTCTCTGAAGCACTTAACAATTTGATAGTATCGATCTATTCCAGAGACCATCAACAACTGTTTAAACGTTTGCGGAGATTGAGGAAGGGCATAAAACTGTCCTTGATTCATCCGACTCGGAACCACAAAATCTCTCGCCCCTTCTGGAGTGGATTTAATGAGAACAGGAGTTTCCACATCCATGAAATTTTGAGAATCAAGGTATTTACGTGTTTCCAATGCCACTTGATTTCTCAATAATAATTTTTGTTGAACCGGATTTCTTCTCAAATCCAAATATCGGTATTGCATACGAAGCTCATCACCTCCATCCGTATCATCCTCTATCGTAAAAGGAGGAGTCTTCGCAGCATTTAAGACTTGAAAGTTCTCAACAACAATTTCAACTTCACCTGTCGGTATATTCTTGTTCTTACTGGATCTCTCAATAACGATTCCTGTTGCTTGTACGACAAATTCACGCCCCAACTTACGCGCACTCAAACAAAGATCCGAGTTCGTATCCATATTAAAAGCAAGTTGCGTTATTCCATATCGATCACGTAAATCGATAAATGTCATTCCACCTAAATCTCTGGATTTTTGCACCCAACCGGCTACGGTAACTTTTTGATTGGTATTTGTCAAGCGAAGCTCTCCACACGTATGCGTTCTAAACATATTCTAATTTTGAATTACAAAAATAGAAAAAACAAAACCGTTGGAAAAACCGATTAACGAAAAGTTATTAGTATAAGTTGGGTTTACTTCTCTTTTTCTTTTAATATTTGCTTACGAAGTGCCTCTGTAGCATCATCAACAGCTTCTTCAAAACTCTTACTCTGCTTTTTCGCAAACAACTCTTTGCCTGGTAATAAGATTTTTATCTCAGCAATCTTATTCTCTTTTTCTTTGTCTTTATCTATCCTTAGAAATACTTCTGAGTTTAGTGCTTTATGATTAAAGTGTTCCAATTTATCCATTCTTTCTTGAATAAAATTGACTAATTTTTGATCTACTTTGAAATGAATTGAATGAACTTTTGTTTCCATGTTTTTACTTTTTAGCGCCGCGTGGGTGCGTTTGTGAATAGATATTTGTAAGCTGTGCAAACGAATTATGCGTATAAACTTGAGTCGCTGATAAATTGGCATGTCCCAATAAATCTTTTAAAGTTTCTAAGCCAGTGCCTCTATTTAACATGTGCGTCGCAAAGGTATGTCTCAAAACATGTGGACTCTTTTTATCCAAACTCGTTGCCTTACTAAGGTATTGATTTATTTTTCGGTAAACAAGCATTGGATATAATTTTTTACCAAATTTCATAGAAAAAACAAATTGACTTTCACCATAATGCTTGTTTTTAAGATGTATATATAACCAAAGTTGCTTCCCAAGATCGTTTGAAATTGGAATAATCCTTTCTTTATTTCGTTTTCCCAATACTTTTATAGAGTCATTTGTTACATTTTGAACTTTCAACTCTATTAATTCACTTAATCGAATCCCTGTTTGATAAAACAACTCAAACATTAATTTGTCGCGATTACCGTCAATCGAATCAGAAAATAAATCATTTAATTTACCCGAATCCAATTCGGATTCCTTTGCAAAAGATGGAAGTCTTTTTTCGTTTTTAGGTCCATGTATTTTACTCATAGGATTGGATGAAACAATCTGTTCTTTTCGAAGCCACTTATAAAAAGTTCTTAAAGCTGCCAATTTTCGATTGATTGATTTTGCTTTCTTTTCTTCTTCGAATAAACGAACAATCCAGCCTCTAATAAATGTAGATTTTAAATCAGCGAAATCTAATAACTGCTTTATTTCAGCATATTCAATAAATTGACGCAAATCACGGTCATAAGCTTCTATGGTATGTTCAGAATAACGTTTTTCCGTAGATAAATATGTAATAAAAGTTTGGAGCATAAAAAAAGGAGCTAAAAGGCTCCTTTACTACGTATTTTTGAACGAATTGTTACTGTTCTACAGAAATTAAATGTTGTTTATAAGCCGCACGAATAATTTGCTGTCTTTTCGTTACAGAAGGCTTTTCAAATTCTTTACGAGCACGCAATTGTTTCATTACATTCGTTTTTTCGAATTTTTTCTTATACTTTTTCAATGCTCTTTCGATATTTTCGCCTTCTTTAATCGGAATAATCAACATATAAACTTAATTTTAATTGTTATAAGGGGTGCAAAGATATAATTTTTGGTTTGCAAATACAAATTATTTTAAAATTTCTCGAGATATTACTAATTTTTGAATTTCGGATGTCCCTTCACCGATTGTCATAAGTTTTGAATCCCTCAAAAATTTCTCAGCCGGATATTCCTTTGTATATCCATAACCACCCATGATTTGAACAGCCTCATTACCGCATTTTACAGAAACTTCAGAGGCATAATACTTGGCAAATGCCCCTTGTTTTGTTAGAGGTTGTTTTTTGTTTTTCAAATCGGCAGCTTGAAAGGTCAATAACTCAGCAGCTTTTACCTGTGTAGCCATATCCGCTAACTTAAATGCGATAGCTTGAAAATTAGAAATTGGCTGACCAAATTGCTCTCTTTCTTTGGCATATTTAACGGATGCTTCAAAAGCTCCTCTTGCAATACCACAACTTAGGGCCGCAATTGAAATTCGTCCTCCATCCAATATTTGCATTGCCTGCTTGAAGCCCATTCCTTCTTGGCCAATTACATTTTCTTCTGGAATTCGTACATTGTCAAAAATCAACTCTGCAGTTTCGCTCGCTCGCACACCCAATTTATCTTTAATTTTCACAGCAGAAAAACCTGGGGTACCTTTCTCGATAATAAAAGCTGTAATTCCATTACTATCTAATAATTCGCCTGTACGAATTAATACTACTGCAACATCTCCTGACAACCCATGAGTAATCCAATTTTTGGAGCCATTAATAACCCATTCATTACCTTCTTTTACAGCGGTACATTTCATGCGCATTGCATCAGATCCGGTATTTGCTTCTGTTAATCCCCAAGCACCAATCCATTCTCCTGTAGCTAACTTTGGTAAATATTTTTTCTTTTGTGACTCTGAGCCATGATAATAAATATGTCCTGTGCATAATGAATTATGAGCAGCGACACTTAATCCAATTCCACCACATACTTTTCCTAATTCCATGAGTGCTGTCGCGTATTCAAAATAACCAAACCCGGAACCACCATATTCTTCTGGAATAAATATCCCCAACAAGCCGAGTTCACCCATTTTTTTCATTACATCGACAGGAAAATGTTCTTCCTCATCCCATTTTTTATAATGCGGTTTAATTTCTTTTTCGGCGAAATCGCGCACCATTTGAGCGATCATTTCCTGGTTTTCATTGTATTCAAATTCCATTTTTTTGATTGTATATCTTAATAATTAACTAAACTGTGAATATTATCTGTGTATTTATGTAATTTTTGATTTCCATCTAAGAAGGAAAGATTAACCAAGAAGCTAAATCCCGCGATTAATCCCCCACATTTTTGAATTAATTCTGCTGTTGCAGATGCAGAACCACCGGTAGCCAATAAATCATCATGAACTAAAACTCGTTGACCGTGGCTAATTGCATCTGTATGCATTTCAATAACAGCATTTCCGTATTCAAGTTCATACGAATGACTGATTTTATCGTACGGTAATTTTCCTTGTTTGCGAATCAAAACAAATGGAACACCTAAACGAATCGCTAAAGGATAACCGAATAAAAATCCCCTACTCTCAACACCCGCAACGGCTTCAATATTTTGTGATTTATAAAATTGAACTAAGTAATCCAACACTTCTTCGGACAATTTGGGGTTCAACATGATTGTTGAAATATCTTTAAAAATAATTCCCTGCTTCGGAAAATCAGGAACATCTCTTATTTCTAATCTTAATTTTTCTTCAATTGTCATTTTACAAAGATAAGTAGGGTTTTAGTTTTTCAAAACATTCTTCATCAATTAAAACAGATTCCTTTATTTCTTGAATAGAGGAAAAGCTACCTTTCTTATTTCTAATCTTAATAATTGAATTTGCAATATTCCAATTTAGGTATGGGTGTTTTTTTAGTTCATCAACGGTTACGGTATTAAGCTTGATTTTGATTATGGATACTTCATTTACTTCAACAAACGGCTCTATCATTAAAAATTTATCCAAATCCATTTTCCAAACTTCTAAAAGTTGATTTTTATTATGGAAACCGCCTAATCGTGTTCGGTAATTAATAATCCATTTAGCAAAAGATTCACCTATGCCATTGATTTTCATTAATTCTTCTATATTAGCTCGATTTAATTCGAC
>Ga0315902_10006399_pt1 | contig 16312 bp, 17 predicted proteins | sample LakEriMetagenome_9_FD_203523 | JGI IMG/M metagenome (GOLD analysis project Ga0315902, IMG submission 203523) | Freshwater fungal communities from buoy surface, Lake Erie, Ohio, United States - Buoy 12 MA117 | ecosystem: Environmental > Aquatic > Freshwater > Lake > Lake biofilm | place: USA...
CGACCTCGGCCCCGGCGGCATGGGCGGCGAGGGCAGCGAGGGCTCCGCAGGCACCGCCCCCGGCGACGAGGACGCGGATGGTGGTGTCGTAGTGGGTCATTGCCCAGGTGCTATCACGCCGGGCGGCGCGTGCTCTCACGAGCGAGGAGAGTGACCGGCACGCGGCGATCGGAGTTGGGCTCCCCGGCGATGGTGGCCAGCAGCTTGTCGACCAGCATGGCCCCGGCGGCGGCAAAGTCGGGCTGGATCGAGGACAGCGGCGGCATGGCATTGGCGCTGGCGCGGATGCCATCGAAGCCGATCAGCCCGAGCCGGGCGGGGACGGCGACGCCTGCCTCGTTAAGCGCGCGCAGGGTGCCGAGCGCGATCTCGTCGCAGACGGCGAAGATGGCATCGCACGGCAGGCCCTCCTCGATCAGCTGGCGGGCGGCGCGGCGGCCCTGCTCCTCGCGGGAGAGGCCCTCCTCGATCTCGACCAGGCGGGGGGTCAGGCCAGCTTCGGCCATGACTGCGGCATAGCCTTCATAGCGCTCCGCGAACTGGTGCTGGAGCGAGGTGACCGAGCCGATGCAGGCCGGGGCGCGGTATCCGGCATCAAGCAGGTGCCGGGTGGCCAGGCGGGCGCCGGCGTGATTGTCGCTGCGGATCCAGTCGAGCTCGTCAAACGGGCTGCCCCAGCAGACCAGCCGCGTGCCGCCCATGCCCAGATCGCGGTAATAGGTCCAGGCGGGGAGGTTCTGGGTCGTGCCGATCACGATCAGGCCATCGGCGCGGCGGCGGTCTTCATAACGGCCCGAGAGGTTCTCCGGTCCGTCCTGGAAGGAGACCAGCGTCTCGTAGCCCCGGGCCGAGGCGGCGGCACAGACCGTGCCGAGCAGGGCATAGGTAAAGGGGTTGAGATCCTTGCGGTCCTCATCCGGACGGCAGATCACCACCACGGCGAGGGTGGCGGTGCGGCCCGAGCGCAGGCGGGCGGCATTCTCGTCCACCGCGTAGTTAAGGCGGCGGGCGGCTTCGAACACGCGATTGCGGGTTGCCTCGCTGACCACCGGGTCCCCGGCCAGCGCGCGGCTGACGGTAGACTGGCTGACCCCGGCCTCGGCCGCGACATCGAACGAGGTGACGCGGAAGGTGCGGGGCTTGGTGGTAGCGGGGGCGTCTGGCACGGGCGCGGGTTACATCGCGGAAATGCCGCCGTCTAGCTTGAGCTCGGCGCCGGTCATGAAGCGGCTCTCGTCGCTAGCGAGGTAGAGGACGGCATTGGCGATGTCCGCCGGCTCACCCACGCGGCCGAGCGGGACCTGGCGGGCCAGCTTGCCCAGCAGGACCTGCTTGTCCATCCCGTGGTTGCTGGCCATGCCATCAAGGATCGGGGTATCGACAAAGGTGGGGTGGACCGAGTTGGAGCGGATGTCCCACCCGCGCTTGGCGCAATAGAGCGCGACCGACTTGGACAAGAGCCAGACCGCCGCCTTGCTGGCATTGTAGGCGGGCATAGTGTCGCTGGCGATCAGGCCGGCGATCGAGGAGATGTTGATGATCGAGCCGGGCTGGTTGTCCTTCATCAAGGGCAGCGCTTTCTGGCAGCCAAGAAAAACCGAGTCGACGTTGACGTGAAAGGCCTTGTGAAAGTCGGCCAGGGTGCAGGTCTCGATATTGCCGGGAACCCCAAGGCCCGCGTTGTTGACCAGCACCGAGAGGCCGCCCATGTGCTGTGCGGCGGCGTCAATCGCGGCGATCCACTGGTCCTCGCTGGTTACGTCGTGGCCCATGGCAAAGGCGGTGCCGGCACCGAGTTCGGCATTGATCTTGGCGGCCTGGTCAGCGGCTCCGCCGGCGTTGAGGTCGGTCAGCAGGACCTGCGCGCCTTCGCGCGCCAGCGTCCAGGCATGGGCTGCGCCCAGACCCTGCGCTGCGCCGGTGATCAGGGCCTTCTTGCCTGCAACACGTCCTGCCATCTGTCTTGTCCTCTCCTGTTATGGGGAGGCTCTAGCCCAGTAGTTCCGGACCTAGCAAGAGCAGCAGCTTGACGTCGACCGCATCGCCCCCGGCCCGGCGCGCAGCGATGAAGGCTGGCAGATCGGCGCGTGGCACGCGGTGGACGGTGATGTCCTCACCCGCCGTGCCGCCGCCGGGGCCGGTGCGGACCAGGTCATGCGCGCGCAGCAGGGTGAAGCTCTCGCTGACCATGCCGGGGGAGGAGTGATAGTCGCCGAGGTTCTCCATCCGCCCGGCGCGGTAGCCGGTCTCCTCCTCCAGTTCGCGCATGGCGGCCTCGACCGGGTCCTCTCCCGCGGTCTCGTCGCCGATCAGCCCGGCAGGCAGCTCGATGCAGGGGCGGCCGAGCGGCACGCGGAACTGTTCGACCAGGATGACATGGTCCTCCGGATCGATCGCCAGGATCACCGCAGCGCGGATGCCCCGGGCGCGGCTGACATACTCCCAGCGGCCGCGGGTCTTGGCGACGATGTACTTGCCCTGCCAGTGGATCTCTTCGGGCAAGTCGCGATCAGCCGTCATACCTCGATCACCCGGTCGGGCAGCTCGTTCTGGTCATCGGCGGCGCGAGGAAAGTGCTCGGCCAGGACCGCGCCGACCCGTTCCACAGCACCGGTCAGTCCGCTGGCCAGGTCGCCCGCGCGAATGCCGCTGAGCAGCGCGGCCATGGCATCGCCCCACACTGCTGCATCGACCTTCGAGGCGATCGCGGCATCAGCCAGGATCTCGGCATGATGCTCGCGTAGACTGACATAGATCAGAATTCCGGTCCGGCCATGCGTACGCCGCTCGGCCCCGACCTTGAAGCAGGTGATCGCGCGGGCGCGGGCTCGGGCCGACTTGATGAAGCGCGGGATCAGCGCCCATTTCAGGGGTTGCCACAGCTGCAACAGCACCATCGCGATGAATTTGAGGATGGCGATCGTGGCGGCCAGTGTGGCGATCCCCTGATGGGTCCATTCGCTGCCCCAATCGCCCAGCAGCCGGTCATAGATGCCAAGATAGCAGTCCGTGAAGATCGAGAATGCCGTCAGCGCGGTCATCGCCACAAAGGCGGCCCAAGCCAAGGCAACATCGGCATAGCCATCGGACCGGTCGGTCACGATCGTGACGATCTCGCCGGCGCTGTGATTTTCGGCGGTTGCCACGGCGGCAGAGACCCGCTCATGCTCGGCCGGCGAGAGGTGGATGGGTTGGGCCATGGTCTACCAGTCCCCCGAGGCGCCGCCGCCATCAAAGCTGTCACCCCCGCCACCGAAACCGCCAAAGCCGCCGAAATCGCTGCCACCTCCGCCACCGCCCCTGCCACCAAGCGCCGCATTGATCGCGACATTGGCCGCGATGTTGGCGGCAAGGTTGCCGACTTCCCACAACACCACGCCGGAGTCCGAATGGCGCCGATAGCTCCGCCGCCGCCCGCGGCTAAACAGGATCAGCAGGAACAGCACGAGGATGATCCAGAACACGGCGGCGCCGATGCTGAAACCGTCCGCACCGCTGCCACGGCGCTGGGCTGCGGCAGCGGCGGCAGCTTCGGCAATTGCCTTGGCCTCGGCCGGATCACGGTTGAGCTGGGCGATGATCGCATCGACACCGGCGTTGATCCCGCCGGGGAAGTCTTTGGCCTTGAATCGCGGGGTTACCGTATCGCGGATGATCCGGCCGGCCAGCACGTCAGGTAGACGCTCCTGCACGCCGCGCGCGGTGTGGATGCGCATGCGGCGTTCGGTGGGTGCGATCAGGAAAAGCACGCCCTGCTCGGTTTCCGCCCCGCCGATGTCCCAGCTTTCAGCCAGGGACTGGGCATAGACATCGACCGGCTGGTCATCGAGCGAAGGCACCGTGGCTACGACAATCGCGCGCCCGGTGTCCTTGTTGTAAGTCCGCAGCTTGGCATCAAGCGCCGCTTCGTCGGCGTCCGGGATGATCCCCGCCGCATCAAGAACCGGCCCGTCTGGGCGGGCCGGCATGGCGGCGTGGCCCGCCGTGCCGGTCACCGCTAGGAACAGCGGAACCAGCACGGCAGCCAACCAATAGGGGATCAGGCGCATCGCGCGCTCCGTTCCGTTGGCGGAATCCGCTTACTGTGCCGCTGCGGCGGGCGAGGCCGGGGTGGCGGCGTTGTCATTGGCCGGGGCAGCTGCCGGAGCAGCGGCCGGGGCCGTGCCAAAGTCCACCTTGGGCGCGGCCGAGGCGCCCGGGTCGGCCTTGAACGGCACCATCGGCTTTGCGCCATGGATCAGCTTGGCACCGATCGCATCGGGGAAGGTGCGGATCGTGGTGTTATATTGCTGCACCGCTTCGTTGTAGCGAGTGCGGGCCACGTTGATCCGGTTCTCAGTCCCTTCCAGCTGAACCATCAGGTCAGCAAAGCGGGCCTGACTTTGCAGCTGGGGGTAGTTCTCAACCACGGTGCGCAGCTGGCCCAGCGCTTGAGTTAGCTGGTTCTGAGCGCTCTGGAACTTCTCGAAAGTGGCCGGATCGGACAGGTCTTCGGTCCGCACGTTGATCGAGGTGGCTGCGGCACGGGCATTGGTTACATTGGTGAGGATCTGGGTTTCCGAAGCGGCTGCGCCCTTGGTGGTCTCGACCAGGGCCGGCACCAGGTCAGCCCGGCGCTGATAGGCGCTTTCGACATCGGCCCACTTGGCCTTGGCGTTTTCTTCGGCAGTAGGCACGGAATTGATCCCGCATCCAGCCAGCGCGGCGGCTGCGGCGGCGACCAGGGCGATACGACCGAAACGACGTGTGATGGCAGCGGTCATGCGTGGGATATCCTCTTGCGGAGCGGCGCAGGGCCGCGACTGCGACAGGATGTAGCGCACCATCGGCAGGGTTCAAGCGGCAAGACGGAAAATCCCGTGTTTGCAGTTGATTGTTGTGACGTCATGACTTTCATGGCAGGCTCTGGATCAGGAGAAACTGCAGAGTGGGGACGCGATATGCTTAGTGAATTCAAGGCGTTCATTGCCCGGGGCAATGTGCTGGACCTGGCGGTCGGCGTGATCATCGGCGCGGCCTTCGGCAAAATCGTTTCATCGCTGACCGATGATGTGATCATGCCGGTGATCGGCCTCATTACCGGCGGCGTCGATTTTTCCAACAAGTACACCATCCTTGCCGGAGAAGCTCCCGCCGGAGCAACGCTGGCAGCAGCCAAGGCAGCGGGCGCGACCGTCATCGCCTGGGGCAGTTTCGTGACTGCGGTGATCAACTTTCTGATCCTGGCCTTTGTGATCTTCCTGATTGTGCGTCAGGCCAACAAGGTGATGCCGCCACCCGCCGCCGGACCAAGCGAGGTCGATCTGCTGACCGAGATCCGGGATTCGCTCAAAAAGGCCTGAATCCAGCCGAATGGTTGACTGGCCGGGGCGGGACATTGTTCCCGCCCTTTTCATTTGGGGACGGGTTTCCTATATGCGGTTCTGCCGGGTTCGCCCGGCTATGGCGATAAACTGCGGCGTGCAATAGGCGCAGCGGACCCGGGGGCGGTACCCGGCGGCTCCACCACCTTTCCCGTTCCGGCGGGGAACATGACGGGGCCGAACTAGGATCGACGTGTGTTGAAAAGCGCTGTTTTCGCCCGGGCTGAGTAACCCGTTAAAGGCTCAAAACTCACAAGTGCCAACGATAACGAAGCACTTGCTCTTGCTGCGTAATTCTAGGGCCTAGCGGCCTGAAGTTACACTACCAAGAACGGGGTCCGGGGCGTACCTTGCAACAGAAACGCCCCACTCATCTCGTCACGTGTTCGCTTGTTCCGCCAGACGTCGGTCATGCTTCAGGCAGTCGAGGATCTTCCCGCCGGCCATGAACACCGCGCCGGTGCAAGCCAGAAACAGCAGCTTGCCGCCCCAGCCCGGATATTGGGTGAGATAGGCCGATCCCCGCTCAATCGCCCCGAGGCCCAAGGCGTAGATGATGAGGTAGGCCTCGATCGGTGACTTGATCACGAAGAGACGACCGATCTTGCGCAACATGGGCCCTCGCTTTTTCCTTAACAGGAAGATGAGCAACCATCATGCCAGTGTCAGATTTTCGGGCAAGGTGCTGGTTAACAGCTGTCCCGATTGTAAACGCCTTCGACAAGATCAGGCGAGCTCGGTCAGATCGACGGCCTCAAGCAATGCCAGCCGTGCGGCCACTACCCGCTCGGCCAGCGCACTATCTCCAAGTTGTTCGGGGCTGATGCTCTCCGGCCAGTGCGCTGCCACAACCGCTTCGATCCGGGCGATTTTGTCCTCGTTGAGCAGGAAGCGCGGATCGACCGTCGCCGGATCGGCCACCACCCGCAGCCGCAAGCAGGCCGGCCCGCCGCCGTTGGCCATGGATTGACGCACATCGACCGGCAGGACCCGGCGGATCGGCCCATTGCTGGCCAGCATGCCATCCAGCCAGGCGCGGACGCGGGTGTGCTCCCAGGCTTCGAGTGGGATCACCAGCCCCATCTCGCCCGAAGCGAGGGTTAGGAGCTGAGCGTTGAACAGGTAGGATTTGATGGCATCGGCCAGGCTGACAGCGGCCGCCGGGACAATCACGATTTCCGCTTCGGGCAGCAGGTCGCGGATCGCGGCATAGGTCCCATCCGGATCGGCAAACGCCTGTTCGTGCGTGAACAGCACCCGTTCGTTGGCGACTGCGACGACGTCGTTGTGGAACGCCCCGGCGGCAATTGCTGCGGGGTTTTGCTCGACAAACAGGGTACGGGCGGGGCTAAGGCCATGCAGACGTGCGACTGCGCGGCTGGCCTGTTCGTGCTGGCGGGCGGGGAAGGGGCCGCCGCTCTTACCGTAGACGAAGATTTCGATCCCCGGCGCGCCGTGGTCTGTGCCCATCCGCATGTGATTGGCTGCGCCTTCATCGCCGAAACAGGCCGGGACGGCATCGTGCACGGCAAAGTGCGCGGCGTCGGCGAAGGCCAGCCGCAGCTGCCTGACCGTATCGGGCCACTCCTGCGAACGGTGCGGCATGGTGACGAGGTTCGCCGCGGTCAGGTGGCAGCGACCGTCAGCCGTGTCCGGCGCCGGCGAGACGGTGGCGGCATTGGCGGTCCACATCGAACTGGCTGACCAGGCCGCCGCGAGCAGTCGCCGGTCCTCGGTCCCGTCCGCACCGATTGCACCCAGGAACGCCGCATTGGGGCGGGGCAAGGGCAGCAGGAAGCCCTGCGTCAGCCCCAGCGCCAGATTGTGGCGCATCTTGCCAAGGCCCTGCAAGGCGGCGGCACGGGGATGGGAGGTGTCACCGGCATTGTTGGCCGAGGCGATGTTGCCCAGGCTGAGGCCAGCATAATTGTGACTGGGGCCGACGATCCCGTCGAAGTTGATTTCAGTTAGTTGCACGGTCTTTCCTAACCCCCCTCCCGCAGGCGGGAGGGGTTGGGGTGGGTGTGGAGATCGCTCAACCCCGTGCCACATGGGTTACAGTCATGCCGGGCTCCACTCCCAGCAGTGCGGCACTGGCAGGATCGAGCGCGATTCCGCCGCCACGCTGCTCAACCCAGCCATAGGCGGTGCGGAATTCGGCCAGCTTGCCGGTGGCCAACAGCCGTTTCTCGCCAACCTTGTGATCGCCGAGGGCCGGATCGAGCGCCACTACCGGATCATCCTTCGCCTCGCGGATCGAGCGGATCTGGTCGGTCCGCACGGTCATGGTCGGGCCGCCGTCGAAGATGTCGACATAGCTTTCCCAGGCAAAGCCTTCTTCCTCCAGCATCCGCATCGCCGCGCGGCCAGAGGGGTGGGGAACGCCGATCACCGCGCGGGCTGCCTCGGTTAGCATGGCGATGTAGACCGGATGCTTGGGCATCAGATCGGCAATGAACTGGTTGCCGTACTTGGCGTTAAACTCGTCCGCGTCCTGGAAATTCATGCCGAAGAACCGCCCGGCCACCCCGTCCCAGAACGGCGATCCGCCAGCCTCGTCGATGACGCCGCGCAGTTCGGCGAGGGTCCGATCGGCAAAACGCAGGCGGTGGTTGCGAATGAACAGGTACCGGCTGCGGGCGATCAGCATGCCCAGCCCGCCAGCGCGCTCGCCGGGATGGAGGAACAGGCCGCCGACTTCGGACGCGCCTTCAAGGTCGGTCGACAGGTTGAGGATGTCGGCACGGAAGGTCCGGCCCAGTTCCTCGCTGTGCTGGGTCAGCGCGCCGATGCGGTAGGAATAGAACGGCCACTTCTGGCCGACAGCGGAAAAGATCTGGCAGGTGCCGCGCACTTCGCCGGTGGCAGTGTTTTCCAGCACGAAGACGAACAGGTCATCGCCTACTTCGTCCTCGGTGCGGGCAAAGCCGGCCGCGCCGCGTTCCAGCTTGGCGGCCAAGGCCTTGCGATCGGGCGGCAAGTTGGTGAACCCGCCGCCGGTGCGTTTGGCCATCTCGTAAAGGTGCTGAAGATCGTCGGCGCGGGCGGCGCGGATCACGAAAGTCACAGGGATACTCCGGAAGCAAGGCGATGCAGGACCAGCGCGGAAAGCTGCGCGCGCTCGGCCAGCGAGGGGACGATCAGGAACTCGTCCGGTGAATGGATCGAACCGCCGCGCACGCCCATTGTATCAACCACCGGCACTCCGCAGGCGGCGATGTTGTTGCCATCGCAGACCCCGCCGGAGCTTTGCCAGCGGATCGATTGACCGAGCGCCGCGCCGCATGTCCGGACCAGCTCGAACAGCCGTTCGGCCGGCGGGGTCAGTGGCTTGGGCGGACGGCTGATCCCGCCGTGACGATGGATCGACACGCCGTGATCGGTGGCCACGGTCGCTATCAACTGCGCGATTTGCCCCTCGAACCAGTCTGCCAATTCGGTTTCCATCGGGCGAATGTTGAAGCGCAGCACGGCGTGGTCAGGCACCACGTTGTTGGCGCTGCCGCCATCGATCTTGGCGGGATTGATGCTCAGGCCCGGACGTTCAAGTGCCTTCAGCCCTAGTGCCATTGCTGCGGCCGCAACCACGGCGTTGCGTCCGTCCTGCGGATTGCGCCCGGCATGGGCGGACTTCCCGGTCACGATCAGGCTGTAATTGCCGCTTCCCCCGCGCGCGCCGGCCAGAGTTCCATCGGGCAGGGCCGCTGGTTCATAGGTCAGCGCGGCGATTTTGCCTGCCGCCAGCTGTGCGATCAGTGGGGCAGAGGACAGGCTGCCGGTTTCCTCATCCGAATTGAGCAGCACGTCATAGCCAACGCCGGATGCCGCCGCGCTGCCTTCGAAGGCCTTGAGCGCAGCAAGGATCACCGCGATCCCGCCTTTCATGTCGGCCACGCCGGGGCCGTTCAGCGTCTCATCATCCAGCCAGCGGGTCTGCTGGAACGGATGGTCGGCCGGAAAGACCGTGTCCATGTGCCCGGTCAGCAGCAGGCGGCGATTGGCGCCCGGGCGAACCCGCAGCACGACGTGCTTGCCATAGGTCACGTCCACTTCGCGGCCATCAGCTGCCACGGCCCGGACCGGTGCGGGCTCAACCAGTGTAACTTCCCCTGGCAAGGCGGCAAAGGCATCGGCTAGCAGCGCGGCATATTCGGACAGGCCCGCCAGGTTGCCGGTGCCAGTGTTGATCGCGCTCCAGGCCAACACCTGATCCAGCATCGGCGCGGCATCGACGCTGGCAACCAGCGCGGCTTCGGCAGGGTTAAGTTGTTGCATGTGTTACTGCCTTTAGCCGAGGCGGGGAGGGGTTCCAACCCCCGGCTGTGTTCCGTCCACCAGACCCGTTGCCATCCCTTCGCACATGCGGCATAGGCGCGTGACTTCCTCCCCGGGATCGTTGATGAACCACTCGCTAGCACGGTGCCGTGCTGAGCGATTCATGATGTGCGAGGAACAATGAGCGATCGGGTTGTGAAGTCGGGCCTGCAAGTTGATGCGGCGCTGGCCGCTTTTATCGAGCAGGAAGTTGTGGCCCCGCTCGGGCAGGACCTAGGTCAGTTTTGGGCCGGTTTTGCTGCGCTGGTGGAGCGCTTTGTTCCCGTGAACCGTGCCCTGCTGGCCAAGCGCGAAGACCTGCAGGCGCAGATCGATGCCTGGCACACGGCGCGCGCTGGTCAGCCGATCGACGGTGCTGACTATCAGGCCTTTCTGCGTCAGATCGGCTACCTCGTCCCCGAACCGGCACCGTTCCAGGTCGGCACGCAGAACGTCGATCCAGAGATCGCCACCATGGCCGGACCGCAGCTGGTGGTGCCGGTGCTCAACGCCCGCTTTCTGCTCAACGCTGCCAATGCCCGCTGGGGCAGCCTCTATGACGCCTATTACGGCACCGATGCGCTCGATGCCCCACCGGCGCGCCCGGGCGGTTATGACGAGGTGCGCGGCGCAGCAGTGATCGCAGCGGTGCGCAAGTTCCTCAACAGTGCGATCCCCGGCTGGGAGGCTGCGCTTACTGGCGGCACCAGCGAACACCTCATTGCCACCAAGCCGGGCGGATACCTGTTCCGCCATAACGGCCTGCATATCGAGGTTGTGGTCGACCCCCAGCACCCGGTCGGCAAGACCGATCCACTCGGTATCGCCGACGTCCTGCTGGAATCTGCCCTGACGACGATCTGCGATCTTGAAGATTCGATCGCTGCCGTCGACGCCGAAGACAAGCTTAATGCCTATCGCAACTGGCTGGGCGTGATCCGCGGCGATCTCGCCGAAACTTTCGAAAAGAGCGGGCAGACCATGACCCGCACCCTCAACGGTGACCGCGCCTGGGGCGATCTGACCCTGCCGGGCCGCAGCCTGCTGTTTGTCCGCAATGTCGGCCATTTGATGACCAACCCGGCGATCCTGCTGGCCGATGGCTCCGAGATTCCCGAAGGGATCATGGATGCGGTGGTGACCAGCGCGATTGGTGCGCATGACCGGGCGGGTCTGTGCAAGTACGGCAACGGCCGCCACGGCTCGATCTACATCGTCAAGCCCAAGCAGCACGGGCCGGAAGAGTGCGCCTTCACCAACGACCTGTTCGATGCCGTGGAAGACCTGCTCGGCCTGCCGCGCCATACCGTCAAGGTCGGCGTGATGGACGAGGAGCGCCGCACTTCCGCCAACCTCGCCGCCTGCATCCATGCGGTGAAGGACCGAATTGTCTTCATCAACACCGGCTTCCTCGATCGAACCGGGGATGAAATCCACACTTCGATGCGGGCCGGCGCGATGATCCGCAAGGCCGACATGAAGGCGACCAGCTGGATCGCCGCCTATGAAGCGCGTAACGTCCAGATCGGCCTTGCCTGCGGACTTTCGGGCAAGGCGCAGATCGGCAAGGGCATGTGGGCCGCCCCTGATCTGATGGGCGAGATGATGGTCCAGAAGATCGGCCACCCCAAGTCCGGCGCCAATACCGCCTGGGTCCCGTCACCCACGGCCGCGACGCTCCACGCGATGCATTACCACGCGGTCAATGTGTTTGGCGTGCAGAAGGAGTTGGCGGGCAAACCCACGCCGGGCCTCGAACCGCTGCTGACCGTGCCTCTGGCACAGGGCACCAACTGGTCTGAAGAGGAAGTGCGGGCCGAGCTGGACAACAATGCGCAGGGCCTGCTCGGTTATGTTGTGCGCTGGATCGACCAGGGCGTCGGCTGCTCCAAGGTGCCCGACATCAACGACATCGGCCTGATGGAAGATCGCGCCACGCTGCGCATCTCCAGCCAGCACATGGCTAACTGGCTGCTCCACGGCGTTGCCACCCGGGAGCAGGTGATGGACAGCCTGCGCCGCATGGCTGCCAAGGTCGATGCCCAGAACGCTGGCGATCCGCTCTACGAGCCGCTGACCGGCAACGAAGAGGCTCCGGCCTTCCGCGCCGCGCTGGACCTGGTGTTCAAGGGCGTCGAACAGCCCAGCGGCTATACCGAACCGCTGCTGCACCAGTGGCGTCGGGAGAAAAAGGGCGGCTAGCCACTACCTTTGATCTGGCCTTCGTGGGCCCGGCCGGTTAGGCTGTGCACATGTCAGAGCTTGTAAGCACGCGCTAAAGCCCAGCCGCATCTGCGGCTGCTTGATGCATCACCGGATGGCCCAGGCAGCTTCGCTTGCGGCCCCGAAAGCTTACAGGAATTCCAAGCGATGATTATCCGCGACGAATGCCCGTCCGATGTGGCGGTCATCTATGACGTTACCAAGGCTGCTTTTGCGACCATGCCCTTCAGCGACGGTGACGAGCCCGAGCTGGTCGACAAACTGCGCGCTGCCAAGGCTCTGACCCTGTCACTGGTTGCCGAGGAAGACGGCGAAGTGCTGGGGCATATCGCTTTTTCCCCAGTCTCCATAGCCGGAGCGCAAGGCGAATGGTACGGCCTCGGCCCTGTTTCCGTGAGGCCTGACCGGCAGAGGCAGGGGATCGGAGCAGCCTTGATCCGAGCAGGTCTGGCACGGCTCGAGGCGATCGGTGCGGCCGGCTGCATCCTGCTTGGTCACCGAGACTACTATCCGCGTTTCGGCTTTGCCCATGATCCGGGTCTGACCTTTGCTGGTCAGGTCAATCTGGCCCTGCAACAGCTTACGCTGCGCGGCCCGACGCCGCAGGGTGATGTGATCTATCACCCTGCGTTCTACTAAATCCCTGTGGCGGTCACTGGTGCTGACGTTCGGTTTGGCGCTAGTGTCCGCATCATGACGAGCGCAGCAGGCTGGCGTGGCCGGATTATCTTTACCAATAGTCATGCCCGATATGTGGGCAGCACGGGGGATAACCGGCCGCACAGCCATATCGCCGCGCAGGTGGTGATTGGACCGAATAGTACCGTCGAGCTGGCAGACGGCGAGCGGGTCTGTGGGCCGGCCCTGGCGATCAGGCCACATGTTCGCCACCGGCTGCTGCCGATGGCAAGCGCAACTGTCTACCTGATCGAGCCAACCAGTCGCTTGGGTGCGGCGTGGTTGGCGCAACTGCCGGCGGGGTCAGCTCTGGTGATCCCCGATGCAGAGGCCCGGCTGGACCGATTGTTGGGCGAAGCTTGCGCCGAGCCGGTTGACCGGCGGCTGCAACAGGCGATGTCGCAGCTGGCGCGGGCCGATTCTTTTGAGCAGGGACTGGACGATGTGGCCCGCGCTGTTGGTCTGTCGCCGGTCCGGCTGCGCGCGATCGCCAGCCGCGAACTCGGAATGCCGCTGGCGCGGTGGCGGCGCTGGTCGGCGATCCGCCGCGCCTGTGTTGCCATGGTTGAGGGGCAGGCCCCGGCCGAGGCTGCCCACTTGGCCGGGTTTTCCGACCAGGCCCACCTGACCCGCGCGATGCGGGCAATGCTGGGGATCACTCCCACCGCAATCGCTCGCGCTTGAAAATCCAAGCGTTTTGTTCAAGACCGGCCGGTATGGCGGGCTTAATCGCTCTGATCGGGTCAACCGGAGGGAGCGTTTCATGGACCGCAAGCGACTCAAGCATCTGTTCGAGCAAGCCATGGGTCGAGCCAGATCGGCAGAGGACCGCGGTGATTACGCCTTGGCTTTTGCCGAGCTGGAGCGGGCCCACATCCTTGGCCAGCGTTGGTTGTTCCGCCACCTGCGCTCCCACTGGGGTATGCTCCGGATCGCGCTTAAGACCAGGGATCATCGCGAGGTTTGGGGTCAGATCACCCGGTTGATCGGATCACCGCTGTTCTGGTTGGTCGGCTGGTTGCCGAAAGGCAACAGCGGCGGGGCCAATGTCAGCCCGGTGAAGCCCATGCCGTTGCAGGGTGATCTGGCGGTTGAACTGGCTGGCTACAATGTCTGGCGCGATGTTGCGATGCGGTTCGCGCTGGCTGCCTTGGCGCTGTTTGTTTTCCTGGTGTTCCTACGCTGACAATGCGCGCGCCAAGCTGACGAACTCGGCCACGCTGAGTGTTTCGGCGCGGCGCTGCGGGTCAATGCCAAGGCTGTCCAGCGCTTCAAGCGCGCCTGGCAGGCCCTTCAGGCTCTGGCGCAGCATCTTGCGGCGTTGGCCGAAGGCGGCTTCGGTCACACGCTCGAGCATCCGGGCCGAAACGCCATCCGGCATGTTGGCGGGGGTGACGTGTACCACTGCGCTCATCACCTTGGGCGGCGGGGTGAAGGCGCTGCGGTGCACTTTCATCGCGATTTTGGCCTGGCTGCGCCACTGGGCGAGCACGGCAAGCCGGCCATAGGCATCGCTGCCGGTATCAGCGACGATCCGCTGGGCTACTTCCAACTGGAACATCAGGGTCAGGCTGGCCCATCGCGGTGGCCAGTCCTGTCCTGAAAGCCAGCCGGTGAACAGCATGGTGCCGACATTATAGGGCAGGTTCGCGACCACATGGAACGGGCCTTCAATGCCATGATCGACCTTGGTGGCATCACCCTCGATCACGCGCAGCTGTCCAGGAAAGGCCTCGGCCAGTTCGGCGAGTGCGGGCAGGCAGCGCCGGTCCATTTCGATGGCAGTAACCTGTGCTCCGGCGCGCAGCAGCGCGCGAGTCAGGCCGCCCGGACCCGGGCCGACTTCCAGTACCTTTTGATCCTTCAACTTGCCGGGAATCGCGGCGATCCGGTCAAGCAACTGTTCGTCGAACAGGAAGTTCTGGCCGAGCGCCTTGCTAGCGAAGAGGCCGTGGCGATTGATGACATCGCGCAGGGGGGGAAGGTCAGCCAAGTTCGGCTCCGGCCCGCCGGGCGGCAATTTCACCTGCCATGCGGATCGCGGCGATAGTCGCCCCGGGATCGGCCAGACCCTTGCCGGCGATACCGAAAGCGGTGCCGTGATCGGGACTGGTGCGGACAATCGGCAGGCCGAGTGTCACATTCACGCCCGCATCGAAATCGAGCGCCTTGAGCGGTACCAGGGCCTGGTCGTGATACATGCACAGCGCCACGTCGTAAGTGGTCCGGGCGCGCGGCGTGAACAGTGCATCCGCCGGGTGGGGGCCGGTGGCATCGATGCCCTCGGCCTGCAGAGCGGCAATGGCAGGGGCGATGATTGCCGCATCTTCATGCCCCATCCGCCCATCTTCGCCAGCATGCGGATTGAGCGCAGCAATGGCGAGGCGTGGTGCGGCGATGCCGTAATCCTGCCGAAGTGCGCGAGCGACAATGCGGGCCTTGCGCTGGATCAGGTCGGCCGTGATCAAGCCCGACACCGCAGCAAGCGCAACATGGACGGTCAAGGGGACGGTCCGCAAGCTGGGCCCCGCGAGCATCATCACCGCATCCTCGGGCGCGACATCGCAGCCCGCCGCGACGAATTCAGTCTGCCCCGGATAAGCAAAGCCGACTTCGGCCAACAACGCCTTGGCGATGGGCGCGGTAACCAGACCTGCGCAGTCACCACTCCGTGTCAGTTCAGTCGCTTCGGCCAAAGAGGCGAGGGCCAGTTCGGCCCCGGCCCGATCGGGTGCGCCGGGGGCATAGTCGCCATCGGCGCCTGCCAGCACCGGCAGCATGAAATCAAAGCACTCAACCGCCTCTGCCGGGTGGAACACTTCGCGGATGGGGACCGAAAGGCCCCGACCTTGCGCTGCCGCTGCAAGGATTTCAGCGCCGCCGGCCACCACGAAGGGGGGCAGCAGTTCCGTCTCGCGCGCGGCCCAGGCAGCGGCGATCAGTTCGGGACCGACGCCCGCCGGATCGCCCAGCGATACGACGAGCGGCAAATCGGTCATCCGGCGCTCAATCGTAATCGATGACGGCGTCGCGCCGCAGGTCGCGCAGGTAGGTTTGTGCGCGCTTGTTGACGCGCTCGTCCTCGATCTGGCCCTGGATCTGTTCGAAATTGGGGGCCGTGGCATCCTTCGGATCGTCGCGCCCGCAGAGCATCAGTACGCGCACGCCATCCTGGATCGAGCCGAACGGCGGCGTAACTTCACCCAGCGACATGCCAAGCACCAGGTTCTGAAGCGGCCCGGGCAGGTCGCGCGCCTTGATCTGGTCATTGGTGACGACTTCGGCGCCCTGGGCCTGAGCAATGGCGTCGATCGTGCCGCAGCCGCGCGCCGTGGCAACGGCCTCGGCAAAGCTTTTGGCGCGGTCCGTGGCCTGAGCCTCGGTCGTCCCCGGCGGGAAGCTGATTGCCAACTGCTTGAGGCTGAGCACGGCATCGCGCGGATCGGCGGTGAGTACCTGACGCTTGTCAATCAGTGCCACGATGGAGAAGCCGCCGCGGATCTCGATCGGCCCCGCGAGTTGTCCGGTTTGGAGCGCTTGCAACGTGGTCGACAGTTCGACTGGCAGCTGACCCGCGCGGACCCAGCCCAGATCACCGCCAACCGACGCGGTCGAGGCTTCGGAGAACTGGCGGGCATAGCCCACGAAGCTGCCACCGGCCCGGAGCTGCTCTACGATGCGTTGGGCATTCTGGAACACGGCGTCCCGGTTTTCGGCCGTTGCCGACAGGAAGA
>Ga0315902_10006400_pt1 | contig 16311 bp, 6 predicted proteins | sample LakEriMetagenome_9_FD_203523 | JGI IMG/M metagenome (GOLD analysis project Ga0315902, IMG submission 203523) | Freshwater fungal communities from buoy surface, Lake Erie, Ohio, United States - Buoy 12 MA117 | ecosystem: Environmental > Aquatic > Freshwater > Lake > Lake biofilm | place: USA...
AACGCACCCACTCCGCCCTCAAATACAACACCCCACGCCAAACCTACCTCACCCTATGCACACCACCCCATCAACAAGCCGCCTGAACATCACTGGCACTTGTCCAACTTTGAGGGGAGCATTACATGGCATCTTTTTGGGAAAGCAAGTTCTTCAAAGCTGGTGCGGAACTGCGACGATTAGGAGCACACGGCCTTGCGGTGAGGGTGGGAGCGGGCGGAGCACCTTCATGGCTGGCAACGGCGCGGAGCCGAGGAGCTTCGCGACGAGCTAGACTACTTCAGGGCTGGCTCTAAAAATTTTGGCGTGAAAATCACGCGACTGCCATGATCGCTCTTTTCCGAAGTTTTTTTGTCTAAATCAATAATCCATTCTTCTTCCTCATTGTTGAATGCAAAAGTCATGATGAATGAATTCGGGGAATTCCAACGAACAAAGCGATAGTAAACCGCATGCCCACTTGTTTCACTGACTCGCCAAAAGTTACTGGCATTTGCCAAGCATTTCATGGCATCTTTCTGTCTGCAAAAAAAGAAGTCTCCGAAAGCGGTTTCTGGCAGCAATAGCCACTCTCCATTTGGAGAAAGCACATGCTCAAAGAGGGGAATGGCTTCATCTTTTCCAAAATCAATCTTCTCTCCGCCCTTGGTAAAGACGAGATTACTCACCAACTGGTCATCGTTAAAGTGGATTGTGATTCTAAGACCATCATTGCATGTGATTTCGTTTTTCGCTTTATGCCCATCACAGCTAGTGAAGGTGAGAATGACTAACGAAAAAATGGTTGCTCGTAAATTTCGCTTCATGATGAAAATTCATTGTGGGTTTCTTGGAGCATGAGAACCGGGAGGGGTGATCAGTAGGCCGCTTTGCCAAATTCCATGAGCCGTATTGAAGTCTTCTTTTGTGTAGAGAGCTGACGGATCGGATTGGCCTCGATGCACATGGTAAACAGCCCCATTCATCATAGCTAAACCATGTCTTCCTAGGCTGCCAACGACCACCGCGAAATCAACCTTCTTCAATTCTTCGTTTGCGCCCTCCCACCCTTCTTTGCCAGGACTGAAGTCAGTGATCGAGCCGTCCACAGACATCGTTGCGTTGACTCTCTTTCCTTGGGCATTTCGCACATAATTGCCTTTTTCATCTCGCTTCAGAGGGCCTAGATATTTGCCATTTCTGTTAACCCCATTCGTGCTGTCTCGATGTGAATTGTCACTGCCAGGTTTACTTGTGTCAGCATTGTAGAATGTAACTGCCCAGCCACGGTCCTGAAGTATTTTCGCAACATCAGTTATTCCGCGCCCCTCCTTCTCTGCATTCTCCCGAATTTGTTTTGCTGTCTGCACGAGACCTATCGCCTCATAACCGGCTGCAACACACTCGACTGGATATTTGTGGCACCATGTCGTTTCTCTACCGCCTTTGTCGCCTGGATATTGATCTCCGACTTGGTGGTCATGGTTCTTGTATAAGTCCCAAAGCTTTGAGCGGACAGTATCCATGAATTGCTTCCTTTGCTCGGGAGTTAAGTCTTTGTCGCTTTTAGGCTCCTGTTTTGCTTTTTTCTCAGCCAATCCATCGGGATCGAACCCGCTCCACGGGTTCTGTTTCACATAGGCATAGAGGTTTGGGCCATCGACGAAACCTGCAGGATCACGAGAGAGCCAGACACCCGTTTCGATGTCACGATAGCGGAATCCCTCATTCAACAATCCTGTCGGGTCTTCGTCCTTCGAGTTGGCTCGTTGCTTATCTTCATTCGTGCCCGTTTCCTTCGTGCGCTTCCCATAGGCCTCGTAACTTGCCGTCCAGGTCAGCGCAGCGTTGCTATCGGCCTGCGCAACGATGTCGCCACGTCCGTTGCTCAAATTGTATTTGAGCGTCGATCCGCGCTTGGAGTACAACAAGCCACCCACGCCACCACCCATGTCTGGGCCACGGGTGTACTCGACTGTGGGCGGGGTGGTGAGCACCGGTTGCAAACCGGTGCCACTTTCCTGCTCCCACTCCGCGACGCTCAATCCGCCGCTGAAGGTGATGGCGGTGTGCTTCGCAGCTTGGGGCGTGGAACTTGGAGCCTGGAGTTCAGAGGTGCCGATGCGCCGTGTGCGGTAGTCGTAGGCGTAGCTGTGCACGCTGCCGTTTGCCATCGTCACGCTGCGCAGGCGGTCTTGGGCGTCCCACGCGTAAAGCGTGGTGCCTGCGGCAGTGGCGGGCGGGTTTGTGCCACTGGTAGCGGCCACTCCGATCTGACTGATGACCTGGCTGGTGCGGTTGCCAGACTCGTCATACGACAGCGTGGCCGTTTTTTGGAGCGTGCCACTGGGCTCATCCCACTTTTCCCAGCTCGTGAGCTGGTTGGCGGTGTTGTAGCTGAACTCCCAGTGTCCCACGTCGTTTTCGCCTGCCTCGGGGCTGCTGGCGGCGATGCGCGTCACCGTTTTGCTGCGGCGGTTGTTCGCGGCATCATAGACGTAGCTGGTGCTGCTCTGGTCCTGTGGGGCGGCGTTGCCATTGGCCCGTGTCTGGATGGTTTCCTCAATAAGCCGGTTATTGTCGTCATAAGCCATGACGGTGCTGCGGATGCCGGTTTGCCGGGTGGCAGCTCCAGGCCAGGTTTCATGCTGGGCGAGGACATTGCCCAAAAGGTCGTGCTCCCAGCTAAATTCGGCCAAAACGTCGCTTTCGTTCATCGCAGGCGTTTTGAACAAGGTGCGGTCCACCAGCCTGCCGAGGCGGTCGTAGCTGTTCATGGAGGTCTGCCCATTCGGGGAGACGAGCAGCAGCGCCCGACCCGCCAGATCATACCCATAACGCGTAAGCCGCGGCCCCTCCGCGATGGCCTCCGGCCGGTTCAGCCCGTCGTAAGAGGTCTCGACAACGCGTCCCGTGCTGTACTCCGCCCGCACACGATTCCCCGCGAGGTCGTATTCGTAGAAGTGCGTCCGCCCGTGCGAAGACTCGGCCGTGACACGCCCCATGGCATCGTAGGTGTAGCTGACACCGAGCGTAGAGCTAAGAGCAGAGGGCGAAGAGCCTTCAGCGACGGTGCGGAGGCGTCCGGCGTTGTCGTAGCCATACTCGCGGTAGAGCGCCGGAGTCCCGCTGGCCGCATGCGCCGGCGCATTGACCGTGAGCAAGCGATCCCGCGCATCGTAGGTGTAGCTGGTGACAATGCCGCGTGGGGAGGTCTGAGATAGCTTTTGGATGGCATTGTAACTGTGCGTCCACGTATCCCCATTGGCGAAGGTCTGGCTGACAAGGCGGTTCAGGCCGTCGTAGGCGAAGGTGGTCGTCTGATTTTTGCCGTCTTTAACGCTGGTGCGGTTCCCAGCCTCATCGTAAGCGAATGTGTTCACGATGCCTTCGGCGTCATCCGTTCGCACGAGTTGTCCGTGGATATTATAGGCATTGGTGATGGTCTGGCCGAGAGGGTTGGTCACGGTCAATGGCAAGCCGCCTGGGTCGAACGACGTGATGGTGGTGGGGCGTGGAGCAAGAGGATCAACTGAGATGGGCGATGGGGCCTGCACACGCCATTTCCGACCCGCGCGGTCATAGTGCGTGGTCGTAACCGCGCCTGTGGGGTCTTTGACCTCAATCACCTGCCCCAAAGCATCATAGGTGGTCTCGCTGGTCGGGCGGACGTATTCACTGATCTCCGCGTCCCACACGGTGGGCGCGAAAACCTTCCAAGGACGATTCCGCGCATCGTAAAGCGTCTCCGTGACACGCCCGAGCGGATCAGTGACCCGGATGACATTACCCGCCGCGTCGTATTCATTCGTGGTGACCGCCCGTGTGCCCTGCGCATCCAAAACAGGTCCCTGGACCGAGACTGCCCTGCCAAGCGCGTCGTAAGTCGTGATCGTCTCCGTGCCATTCTGGTCGATGACCTTCCATGGCTTCCCATGATGTGTGTAGAAGCTCTGGACGATCGGATTGTCGGCGGTGTTCGTGGTGAGGTCCGGCTCCGTTACTTTGATGACATTGCCAAAGTCGTCGTATTCGTTCAGCGTTACGCGGCCGAGCGGGTCCGTGACCTTCACCGGCCTGCCATTGAGGTCGAATTCGGTGCTGGTAACCGCCGTGAAGATGGGCCCACCGCCAAGCCCTGGGTCTGAAACCGTGCTGGAAACGACTCGATACAGAGAATCGTAGAGAACCGTGGTGACCACACCCCGCGGATCAATCGTCCGGTTGGGTTTGATAGCCGACGAGTCGAAGATGGAGCCTCCATTGTTGATGCCATCGTAGAAGAACTCGGTTCGGAGTCCATTTTTGACGGTGGCACTAAGCCGACCTGCGCTGTCGTATTCATTGCTGCTGTGGCTGCCGCGCGAATCGGTCTGGACGGTGACTTGATTGCGGTTGTTGTAGACGGTGGTGGTGACGAGGTCACCGTCGTAAGTTGGTGGGCTGGTGAATGTGGGTGGGGAACTACCAGCGGCGGTGTAGCTTTGATCTCCAGGGCCGTATTCGGTGGTCGAAGTGGTGTCCCAATTCGGCTGCCCGTCGCCGTTCAGATCGGTGGCAGACTTGATGCGGCGGTTGAGCGCATCGTACTTGTGGAAAGTGGTGCGGATGGGGGTGAACACAGCACTTTGGAGAGTAGTTCCATTAAATGTGCCTTCGGACTCGGAAGTGAGGTTTCCATGGGCGTCGTAGCCAAGAGATTTGGCCGAGCCGTCCGGGTGATAGACGCGGGTGAGACGGCCAGATGCGTCGTAGTCGAAGTTGGCGATGAATCCCCGTGGATCGATGACGGAACGCTTTTTGCCGCCGAAGTCACTGATTGTCAGCGTCGAACTAAGAGAGAAAGCGGCAGCAGCAGAAGTGTCGAGTTCCCCGCTGTTAGTTGCAGGGCCAGTGGTGGTGGTGACCTCACGCCACCAGCCTGGGTTGGCACCTAGAGAATCGATCGCCTGGCCGAGAGAGGTGAGTGTGACGCTACTGGGCATCACGGCCTCGTTCGGGGAGATCGTCCTCTGTTTGGTCATGAGGCCAGCAAATGTAGGGTGATCGTAATCGTAGCGGATCTCGCGCAGCGTAGTGCTATTTTTCGAGACGATTTCAGCTGTTTTGAGCCCCTGAACGGTAAAAGGAAGGTCACCTGAGCCATCGCCGTCGCTGTCTAGGAGAATGTCTTTGGTCTCGATCAGGTATTCCGTTGTCACTCCCGTGGGGTCCGTCATGCTGGTCATGATGCGGGTCGCGGCGTCGTAGGTGAAGGTTTTGGTGACGGGGGTGGTGGTGCCGTTAGCGTTTTGGAGATAAGTCGTCTCCGTGAGCGGATCGTCGTAGCCATCAGTGCCGTAGGTGAAGGTGGTGGTGTTCCCGCTGAGGTCAGTGGCGGAGGCGACAGCCATGGAGGCCTCCGGATTCAGCGTGTAAGACTCCGAACTGAGCGGAGTAGCACCTGTGGTAAGCACGGAACTGGAGGGGTCATAACGCTTAACCAACATATTGGTGTAGGTGCCTACAAACGAAAGAGCCGATAGGACACCTAATTTGTTGTACTGGTGCGAGTGCTCTTCCACATGCGGCGAATAGTAACCGTAGTGGGTAAGTGAGCCGTCAACCGCTTGGATGGAAACACTTGCTCCAGGGAAATCTACAGATATGCCAAGCGCACCCGTTTGGGTTAAAATCTCTTTTTGATAATAAACTGACGCGACAGCCCCGTTTGGCGAATATACCGACTGAATGACGCGCGAGGCCCCCTGTTGGACGCTGAGTGTATAATTATCCTGTGTGATCACCCGGTGCTTTGTCGAATGGTCGAAGCTGCGCGTGAACCTGTATTCTTTTCCTCGCTCATCAATGATCGCTGAGACGTTGGTGTGCACATAGGGAAGATGGACGTCATTGTCCGGCTCCTCTGGGGAAGGCATAATAACGGGGTAGATGTAGCTTTCCGGCGAAGTCTCATACTCATACTGAACGGTCGAAGCACCCCGCTGAACGGACAGAAGATGGAAAGGCCAGACAGGTTGGGATTCGCCACCTTGGTAAGTATAACGAGTTTCTTGACCGTCAGGGCCTTTGATTCGCTCCACGACGCCATTTGTCTGGAAAATCTGAATCTGGTGTCCAGGCCGGTCTGGATCTGAGATACGGTAAGGGATCAGTGTGCCGCCACCTGCATAGTAGTCATAAACCAATCGGTTTCCCATGCGGTCTCGAACCTCGCGCAAACGATAATAAGTAGACAAGGTACTCTTGTTGCTTCCATTCATCCGGTCTGCAGAAACTTCCTGCGTAATGCCCGCCGACTCATAAAAGCAGATCGAACCAAACTTCTTTTGGAGGATGAAGCCCGAAGAGGTGGGGATGAGTTTATTTTGGCGAGATTTTGCATCTGAATTGGAAGCACCGTCTGGTGCCCATTCACCCGGAACCACAACCATTTTTAAAGTATGGGGGTTGGGGGTCATTGCCGGAACAAACCCCTGTGTCGAGCCCATTTCGTCAGTCACTGTTGCTGTGACCCTGTTGTAGTCGAGTTCCTCAGGATCTATCGAAGTAGTACTATCTACCTTGATGTAAGCGCAGATGTTGCTGCTCCAGCCCGGTCCAAAGGGTAAGTTGGGCTTTTCTATCAACTTGAGACCATGCTGTGCGGACGAGACATCCCCCGCGACATCCCGCCTGACCATGAGCGGGAGCTCTGATCCCTCAGCCTTCACATAAATATCCGAAACAGAATGTCTTAAAAGGCCTGAGTAGGCGTCGATGTAAGTCTCCTCAGGTAGTTCGCCCGACTCGTCCTGTTGTTGAGGTTTCGCATCAGTTAATGGGAGTCCGTTGAGTCCTATCTTCCGGTATCGTGAACCTGCCCCATCGGATGCGTTCACGCTTGCAGGTGGAATAGTCTTTGTTTCGGGATCGGGTATAGGCTCCGTGGCGTGTGGGCACTCGGACGCAGGCACCCCCTCGCAAGTACAATCAGGCAGCCCACAAGCATTTTGATCCGTCTTCCCGTCTCTGCCACATGGATCACAAGGCACCTGACCGTCGCAGCAAATCGAGCATGTCTCTCCCTCGGGACACTGATCCCTATCTTCAGGTGGATATGTGCACGGCTTGTCGATGTACCCAGGGCACGGATTGGGGACACATGAGTCGTTTGTACACTGAACGTGCATGATGTTCTGACAGCCCTCTTCTGCGTGGGTCGTTGGGCGCGGCTCGCCATCTTTGTAACATGCGCTAGTTTCGTCATCCGAGTGCTCGTGATCTTTAAATGAACAGTTCAAAGTCTCGCCGCAAGTTGCCGAATGAGTGTGGGGCATCACTCCACATTGCCAAGCCCCTGTCTCTTCCGGATCACAAAGCCCTTCGTGAATATGTTCTGTGAGTCCACAATTTGGACCGTAGCAAGCCGCAACATGATCATGACAGTCGAACACTCGACTAGGGATTGTGCCATGATTTGATCCATCACACTCTACTGCGTGATGGCTGCCGCATCTTTTCGACCCATGTTTCGTACATGTGCTTTGGTTTTCACATTCCACGGTATGTGTGCCGTCACACGGTATCCAAGTATCCCCCCCACACCTTGTGCAGTCTTTTAAACCATCGCCATCGCACCAGTTACAGGCTACTAGAGAACAACCGCATGGAGGTTCGTCTCCACCACCACCGCCACCACTCGGATAAACGATGTCGTGCACGTTGAAAGAACGAAAGGCAGGAGTTCCGCCCAGTTCCGTCGCTATCTGTGCCCGGTATCTCCCCATCAAGCCACCCGCCGTGCTGGCATTGACCGGGCTGCCGGTGGCGTAGAGACGGGAGCGGTCATGGGTGTTGTTGGTGGTCTTTGGGATGCGTGGGTGGGATTTGAAGCGGAATTCGGTGAGGTTGCTGAGGCCGTCGCGGTCGGGGTCGCGAATGGCGTCGGAGGCTTTGCGCCAGTCGAGACGATGTTTGTGCTCCCAGTAGTCCGGCATGCCGTCGCCGTCGGTGTCATTGTCCAGGCTGGTGGCTGACGAACCTCGGTTGACGCAGGGAAGCCAGCCGAGATTCCATGTCGCATTCACATACTCGAGGTCTGGCATTTCATGCGTGGAGGCGGACAAGGGATTCAAACCGAGGCGCAGTTCCTCGATCGTGAGCACACCGTCGTTGTCATGATCATCCGTGGCATCGGTGGGATCCGTGGTGGAAAGACCCCAGTAGGCTTCGCGGGCATCGGTGATGCCGTCGCGGTCGGCATCGTAGATGGTGAAGACGACCGTGAAATGCCAGCCAGCCTGATAGGCCTGCAAATCGGTGAAACCATCTCCATCCAAATCGGATTGAGCGTCGAGATTGCTGGCCGGATCGCGTCCATACCAGGACTCAATCACGTTCGGGATGCCATCGGCGTCCGAGTCGGCGTGATTGACATGATAGTAGTCGAGCTGGGGCTGCCCGGCGTTTGTGCGGGCCATCAGGGGATTCGTGCCATAGATCATGATTTCCTCGTGATCCGTCAGGCCATCGGAATCGGTATCGACCTGCAAGGGATTCGTCGTGGCGGTGCGCTCCTCACCATCGGAGATGCCGTCACCATCCGAATCGTGGAACCAAGGGTTGGTGCCGTTGAGATACTCCTCATCGTCAATGACACCATCGCCGTCGACATCCGAGGGTTCGCTTGAGTCGCTGATGCCGTTGTTATTCCAGTCATCCCATCGGCTGTTATCCGTACTGTGGCTGTCTTGATCGTCCGGATAACCGTCTCCGTCAGTGTCGGCCGGAGGTGTTTCGTTGCTGTCGTTGACGCCGTTGCCATTCCAATCTTCCCAAAGAGATGAATTGTAGGGGTTACTGTCTGAAGAATCTTGGTAACCATCGCCGTCGGCATCATAGATGATCGTCTCCTGGTCATCGTTGGTGCCATTGTTGTTCCAGTCATTCCATAACGAAGAATTGTAAGGATGGCTGTCTGAAGAATCTTGGTGTCCATCGCCGTCGGCATCGTAGATGATCGTCTCCTGGTCATCGTTGGTGCCATTGTTGTTCCAGTCATTCCACCGAGAGGAATCGTTGGGATGAGAATCGTTTCCATCCGCCACCGAGTCACCATCCGAGTCTGCTGGTGGGGGCGGTGAGCTCACATTCGGGTCCTCCGGGCTGTAGTCCGAGAGATTGTCGGTGCCATCCCCATCTAGGTCTTTGAAATAAGTGGCGGGGAGCGGACTGGGGAAGGTGCGGCCGGAATAACTGACGTTCAGCGGCAGCGAGGTGATGTAGCTCCAGTATTCGTCGTGATCGGAATAGCCGTCTCCATCGCTATCCCAATTCCATGGATCTGTGCTGGCTGTGTAGCCGAGCATGACAGGAGTGAGATCGCGCTCATCGCGGTCGGTAAGCCCGTCGTAGTCGCTGTCGGGGTTGAAGGGGTCCGAACCAAATGCCACTTCATCACCGTTCGAGAGTGAGTCATTGTCCGAATCGTCGTTCCACCAGGAATCGTTGGAATCAGGATCTGTGACACTGACTTTGTCGCCATTGGCGTCCCGAGTCCAATACGCACCGATCTGTGGCATCGGCCAGAACACCATGGAGAGCATGAGGTAGAGATGGAGCAGCCAAGAGCGACGGGAGAGGCGGCGGAAGGTGTGCATGGTGGTTGGATGGTTGAAAAAAAGGGTCTGGGCAGGGTGGAGCGTCACCTCAACTGCTTGGGCGGCTGCTGAGGCCGGCTGTGTCATGGGCTGCCTGAAGCCCGTTCGCGAAAGCCGGGGATTTCCGACGCCGGATGTGCCTGTAGCAAGGAATGGCATCATTCGCGCGGTTGCCATGGCTTTGAAGGGAATACCCACCCAACCCGCTGACAATTGGCTCGCTATCGGAGCCTGTCGTGGGTGCCCGGTGGCCATGAAAGGTATTTTTCATGATTTATTCGGCTGAACAGGCCCACGCTACAAAATCGGGCCGCGATTTGGCAATGGTTTTTTCGCGGCGTGACCTTTTTGCCTCCTAAAGGTCGGCCCAGTGGGATGAATTGCCGGGTCACAGACCCGGCCTACAGCGCTGCTTTGCCCGCGGAATCATCGCTCCGTGTGCCCGCGCTGCCAAAGCGCCAATACCGCCCCTAACCCAGCGCCGAAGCCGAGGCCGTGGAGGAGACCCCAGCCGAGTTTCGCGGCGATGGCGACGGCGGGTTTGTCGAGGGTGCTGAGGCCGTTTTTCAGGGTGTCATACATCCACGCGCTGCCGGCGAAGTAACCGGCGCTGTGAAGGAGAAAAAGCATCAGCGCGCCGAGGAGAAAGTGCGGTGGCTTGCCGAGGCCGCGCCACAGCAGCAGGGCCATGACGAAGGTGCCGGCGGCGGAGCCGGTCCATTCGCCGGGACGGCCTTTGAGCAGGAACCACGCAGCGCTCCACACGAGGGCGTAGGTGAAGAAGGCTGGCAAAAAGAGTCGGTAAAAACGGCGCACACGTTGCTCCCCCTGAAGCAGTCCACCGAGGATGAGGCCGCTGCCGCCGAGGTAAACGAGGGCGATGAGGGCATACATGCCTTTCTCACTGCCGGCGATGCTGGGCACGAAGGCCCAGATGGAGTAGGCGGCGAGGCTGAGGAAGCCAAGGCCGAGGCTGCCGTGCAAAAGGGAGCGGATCATGCGCGGAGTGTGCGGGATGGCGCGATGGCGGTCAATAGCGCGACTTCAGCCACGCGTGGAAGCCTGCGGCGATCTGCGCATAGCCAAACGGGTTGGGATGCACGCCGTTGTCCACGGGATAGCCGTCGAGGGGATCGAGCCCGAGATGCACAGGCACGAGGTGGAGGTTTTCAGATTCGCGACGGCTGAATTGCGCGAGCATGCGCTGGACGAGGCGGTGCTGGATGCGCTTCCAGCCCCAGCGGGTGTATTTATCCTGATAGTTGGCAGTGAAGCCGGACTGGCGCGCATTCGGCGGGGTGGTGAGGCCGATGGCGAGCTGGGCTTTGGGCGCGGCTTGGCGGAATTCGGCGAGGAGTTTTTCGGCCTCGGCGAGCACGGCGGTGATTTTCTCATCCGGGGCCTCGGGTTTAGCAGCGAAGCAATCGTTGATGCCTAGGAGAAAGGTGACCACGTCCGGCGTGCGACCGCCACAGGACTCCCGAAAGTAGCGCGGGAGGTCGAAAACGGGCTTTCCGGCCGCATCGGGGAAAAGGAAGGGGCTAGAGGCTTTTTTGGCGAGCGGACCTGCGGTGGCTCCAGCGGCCTGCGGGCTGTATTTGGTCAAAAAGTCGGTCCATTTCCATCCGCCGTAGCCTTCGTGAGCGACGCCCGGTGCGGCGCTTTTGGGGATGTGAGTGCCGAGCATGTTCCAAACGGGATTTCCGGGCTCCGTGAGCCGGCGGGCGAGATCATTCGGGTAATGCGTGGCGTGCGTGAGGCTATCGCCGATGATGAGGAGCGTAAGGGGCTGTTTTTCGCCAGCGCGGCTCGCGGAGACGTGGAGCGTGGTGCGAGCGGATTCGAGGATGCGGCCGGAGGCATCGCGCACGGTGATTTCGACGGGATGATCGCCGAGTTGTTGATCGGTGGGCTTCACGGTCCATCGGCGCGCGTCGCTTTGGCCGATCGCGCAACGGAATTCGAAGCGGTAGGCCTCCGGGGTCTGCGTGAGGACGAGGTTTTCGTGATAGACGGCCGTTTCAGCTCCTGCGACGGCGTAAATGACGGGCGGCAGAGTGAGTTGGAGTTCCCCGGCAACTGAGGTGAGCGTGGAAAGGAGGAGGCCGAGGAGCGTGGCGACGAGTTTCATGCGTTTGAGTCCTGAATTACGTCCGCGAGAGTGCGTGCATGACAAAAAAAGCCCCGTGCGGGATGCACGGGGCTCGTGGGATTAGCTGGAGAGCTTGGGAAGAGCCTGGCTCAGTCCGGCTTGCAATACTTCTTGCGGCGCATGCCGGTCGGGCCCTGACCAGACATGCCTGCGCCAGCGGAGCCGGAGAAGGCGTTATTGATGTTGTCCGGGTCATCTTTGCGATGGCGGTCCTTCAAGGTGCTGCTGCCGCCGAAGTAGAAGCGGACACCGCCCATGAGGTGGCGGTAGTTGTTGTCACCGAGACCAGCGTCCGCGAAGAGCGCGAGGCCTTTGACGGGCGTGAGGTATTCGAGGCGCGCGATGTAGAAGTTCCGCTCGAAGCGGTTCTGATACTCGGCGGTGAAGGCAAGGTTTTCGGTGAGGTAAGCGGTGGCGTAGAGACGCGCGGCGATGAAGTCACGGCTGCGAGCGAGGCTGGCGATGAAGGCAGGCGGCACATGCGCGTCGGCGTTGTTGTAGCCGATGAAAGTGCCGAGCGTGATGTTCTTGAAGTAAAGCTCGCCTTCCACTCCGACGAGGATGTCGGTGAAGTCCGTGCTGTGCAGGCCGCCGAAAGCGAGGCCGAGCAGGCCTTTGGCCGGGTTACGACGGAAGAAGTGGCCGCCGACGCCATAAATGTCGGTTTCAAAGCCGTGAATGTAGCTGCCATCGAGCTGGGCACCGTATTTCTGGCCCACCGGGACGGAGACGCTGCCGCTGACACCGCGCATGTAGCTCTGGTTCACTGCGCCGTAGATGCCATCGATCTTGCCATTGAGGCCGGAGACGGCAGGCTCGATGACGGAGGCGTTGGCGGAGTTTGCGATGCTGGCGGCGGGGGCGCCGGCCTGCACGGAGGTGCCGATGGCGAGCACGGCGGCTGCAAAGCTAAATTTGAGGTAGGAGGATTTCATAGAAGGATGCGGGCTATGGAGGCCAGACGGCCCATGAGCAAGCTGTATTCGTGCCTGATTCGACTTCATTTCGTGCCCGGCGCATCCAAAAAGGCCGTAGTGAACGAAATGCACGCGCGCAGTAACATCGCGCTTGCCAAGAGGCATGCGGATACGCTTTGCTCACTCCACACTCAATTTATACTCCAGCGCAGCAGGCATGGCGGAACGCTACAAAATCTACGAAAAGCTCGGCGCAGGCGGTGTCGGCGCAGTCTTCCGGGCTTATGACAGCCAGTTGAAGCGCTGGGTCGCCGTGAAGCGCCTCATCTCTGCCACCGAGGCTGCGCAGGACAAAAGCATCGAGGCCGAGCTGCGGCGGGAGGCGGACACGCTGGCCTCGCTGCGCAATCCGAACGTGGTGACGATCTTTGACGTGGCGAGCGATGAAGAAGGGCTCTTCATGGTGATGGAGCTGCTGCAGGGCGAGGACCTCGCCGATGTGGTGACCCGCGGTCCCCTGCCCTACGATGACTTCAAGGAGCTGGCCTCGCAGACGCTGGAGGGCCTGCTATCCGCGCATCAGCACCACATCCTGCACCGCGACATCAAACCGGAGAACATCAAGGTGGAGCGCCTGCCTGGCGGCCGCATGCAGGCCAAGATCATCGACTTTGGCCTCGCTCGTGCCGGTCTCCGCGCACGCAAGCAAACGGAGGACCAAGAAGGCACCGTGATGGGCTCCATTTTCTACATGGCGCCGGAGCAGCTCACCCGCCAGCCGGTGGACGAGCGCACGGACCTCTACTCGCTGGGCTGCGTTTTCTACGAAGCGCTCAGTGGCAAAAAAGCCTTCGATGGCGAGACGATGGCGCAGGTCATCGACAAGCACATCAATCACGATTTGATCCCGCTGCACGTCATTGCGCCGCACGTGCCACCGTGGCTCGGGGCCTGGTGCATGCGTTTGATGGCGCAAAAGCCGGATGATCGTCCCATCGGAGCCCAGCAGGCGATTGAGGAGTTCCGCGCGTGGGAAAAAATGCCCGCGATGGTGCCCATGATGCCCTGGATGGGCATGTATCCGGGCTACGGCCAGCAAGCTCCGCAGCCGATGTACATTCCCCACCAGACCGGTGCCGTGCCGCTGCCGGGAACGGGCGCGGTGCCCGCCGTGACGGGTTACTATCCCGTGATGGAGCAGCCCATGGCCTATGCGGAGCCCGTGATGGAGGCGCAGCCCTACGTGGAAACGGCAGCGATCACCACCCCGCTGGCCGCAGCGCCCTCTCATCCTGTGCGGCCCGGCTCACGCCCAGTGCAGCCGGTGCGCGGCGGCGGCCATGCAGCCGCAGCTCACTCATCCTCCGCCGCAGGGAAAAAATCTGGCCTCAAATGGATCTACATCGGCGGTGGCGCAGCCGCTGCGGCCGCCGCGGCCTTCTTTTTCATGCGAGGTGGCGATTCATCGGGCCCTGCCGCGCCTCCCACCGCCGGGCCGCCCCCAAAGATCACGTTTCAATTGCAGCAGGACCGCCCCTTCCCGCCTGTGGACCGCAATTTGACCCTGCTGCACATCGCCAACACCGGCGCGATGTCCTCTCGCAAAGAAGCGGACGGCCGCAGCGCCCGCGCGAACACGAATGAGTCCGTCGTGCAGTGGCATGACCTCGCCGAACGCGGAAACGACAACTTCCTCCGCGCTCCATCCAGCGGCCCGGCGCAGGCACCGAAGCTCATCGACTGGCCCTTGCCCACCAGCGGCGCGGGACCGAAATCCGGCCGCCGCGTGCTCGATTTCCGCGCCCGCGACGGAAAACCCTGCGCGCTGCAACTCGTCGATCCACAAACGCAGGCCACCGCGTTCCCGTTTGGAAAAGATACCGTGCTCGGCTCCCCCGGCATGTGCATCGTGGCCGTTTTTCAGGCCGACGGCACGAAACTGCCCATGCGCCTGCTCACGCTCTCGAATGACCAAGGAGACAGCGCCACCCTGCGCATCGACACGAACAAAAATCTCGTCGCCGAACTCAAACGCGGCGGCGAAAGCGCCAAAATCACCTCGAGCACCGTCTCCGGCACGCTCGCAGGTTTTGTGACGCTAACCTGGAGCGAAACCGGCGAGGCTGAAATGCGCGCTCGTGACGCGGATGGCCGCACTTTTGCCGGACAGGCCAAAACAGCCGCTCCGGGCTCGCCGCTGAAAAAGCTCCTGATCGGCGGAATCACGTCATCGGACGGCAAATCGCCTGCGGCATCTGCGGATCAGTTCAACGGCTTCCTCGCCGAGCTCATGCTTTACGCCGGCGCGCTCAAAACGGACCAGATCCAGCTTTTGGAAGGCCGATTGAAGGAATTCTACCTGCAAGGCGCGCCACCCCAGCCGCTGAAAACCCGCCTGAAGACCAAACTGGCCTGGATCGAGCCCCGCAAGGACTGGAAGCTCACCTCCAGCCACAATCGCAACGAACTCGGTAAAATGGTCGATGACAGCCAATCCACCCGCTGGAACACCGCGCAGCAGATGCGCGGCGGAGAATGGGTAACCATCGAGCTGCCCTCAGAAATGGAGATCGCCGGCCTCGCACTCGACAGCCAGGGAAGCACCAATGATTTCCCGCGGAAGCTCAAAGTGGAGCTTTCGGCCGATGGCAAAACCTGGAACGCGCCCGTGGTCACCCAAGATGGAAAATCACCGCTCATCGAGGTCGTCTTCCCATCTCCGCAAAAGGCCCGGCACGTGAAAATCACGCAAACCGGCAGCGCCACGAACAACTGGGGCATGCAAGAGCTCGTTCTCTTCAAGAAGTAAGCCCGCGCCGGCTGCGCCGGAAGAGGAAAAGCAGGCCGCACAGCACGCAAAGCGCCGATCCGGGCTCCGGCACGGGGGCGACGCTGAAATTGAAGTCATCGAAGAAGTTTTTGAAGCTCAGCGCGCCGTTGTTCAGCGCACCGCCCTGCACATCCCAGCGCAGCTCCGTCAAGGCCGCCGCATCTAAGCACAAAGCCGCGCTAGAGAGGATGCTGTCCACTCCGCCGAGCGTGGAGGTGCCGTCATCAAAGCCACGCGCGCTCAGACTAATCGTGTCCGCCGCCGCATTGAGCGTGAGGGAAATCTCTGACCAGCCTGTGCTGCCAGCGACCGTGCCGGTGTTTACCCAGTTGCTGCTGCCGACCATGCGGTATTGCAGGATGTTTTCCCCCGTGTAGCCCACTTCGAACACCGACTGCCCCATCGAGTCCCGCAGCGTCATCCCGAGCACGTTTTCCGGGTCTGTGTCATCCGCATCCGCCGGGCAGATCCAAAAGGAAAGCGTCACGATGCTGCCAGCCGTCGAATTTGGGTTCATGCCGCCGAGGTCGCGGCTATCGAGCGAGTAGTCGTATCGGAGATCGGTGTCCTGAGCCAGAAAGTTCAGCACCTGCGAGCCCGTGCGCGCTCCAGTGTAGCGATAGGCGTGAACATAGTCGCGATTCTGCTGAAACGGGATTCCGCCCGTGTTGCCGAGGTATTGATAATTATTCGCCAGCGTGCCGCCGATGTCCTCGTTCAGCCGACCGCCGATTTGCGCTCGCCAAAGCCCGCTATTGTCGGAAATGTCGGTCGCGGTGCCTCCAGGCCCGC
>Ga0315902_10006402_pt1 | contig 16300 bp, 12 predicted proteins | sample LakEriMetagenome_9_FD_203523 | JGI IMG/M metagenome (GOLD analysis project Ga0315902, IMG submission 203523) | Freshwater fungal communities from buoy surface, Lake Erie, Ohio, United States - Buoy 12 MA117 | ecosystem: Environmental > Aquatic > Freshwater > Lake > Lake biofilm | place: USA...
TGATGATCAATTATGGGCATTCATAAAATGGTCTGTTAGTACGGAAGTTCGCAAGGTATGGATTCAACTCGTAGTAGCACATCTTGCAGGACTCGATCCGCATGTCTCAAAGCAGATAGATGAGTTCATTGACTGGTGGGAGTATCAGTTATTGAAGCTCTTAGAGGGCAGAGTCGTACCTGGACGAACTAGTCAAGAAGTGTGCGACATTATCGGCGTGGTTGTCGAAGGCATTCTCTTGTCTGAAAATAGGGAATTCGCAAGCGGACTGAATTCCGAACAGCTCCTTCGGGCGACAATTGCACCACTACTACGCCCCTAACACCGAGCCTGCATGTACCAATGCGTATGGTAAGCAAAACGCCGCATGTTTCAATCCAAAGTGGTATGATGAAGGCGTTTGGTGTTATGTGTTGTGGGCAAGGAATAAGTGGTATGACCATACGGCGAATTTTGTCAATCGAAAACCCCGAAGATCTCCCCATTTTGCGTCAGGTATGCGCTCCGGTCAGTCTCAGCAAAAAAGAGCTAGAGTCGCTGATCGAGGATATGTTTGAGACCATGCACGAGGTTGATGGGGTTGGCTTAGCCGCACCCCAAATCGGTATCAATCAGCGCTTGGTGGTAATCCATATTCCTGCCCGTCACGAAAAAAAGCGGGACGGCAGCATGGTCGAAATCGAGGCCGAGCAAAACTACGCCATGCTCGATCCTGTCATCACACACCGTAGCGAAACGACCGTCACGGGCTCAGAGGGATGCCTCAGCCTGCCAGGTCGTTATGCGCCCATCAAACGCACCAGCTGGGTCACCTGTGAATACCGCGACATCAAAGGACGCAATTTGCGCATCCGGCGCGCTACCGGCTTGCTCGCGCGGGCAATTCAACATGAGATCGATCACCTCGATGGCGTGCTGTTCATCGACCATGTCACTGATCTATCAACAATCGAAGATGTTCGTAACCAAAAGTAGCGAGTGAATGACGTTTTTGTACCGGGTACGCCGGTTTTTACAGCAGAGAGGGTTTATGACAACTGTGCAACTCCGTGTGGGCATTATCGGCGCCGGCATCGGCAAATCACATGCCGAGGGGTATGCTAAGCAATCGCGCGTCCAAATCGCTGCCATTGCCGGTCTTGATGATCGTGTCAAAACGTTGGCGGCCACCTATGGTGCCCGCACGTACGGCGACTATACCGAGCTCTTGGCGCAACCCGATATCGACGCCGTCAGCGTGTGTGTGCCGAATGGCTTGCACCACGAGGTGACGATTGCGGCCCTCAAAGCAGGTAAGCATGTGTTGGTTGAGAAGCCGTTAGCACGCACACCGGCCGAAGGCCAAGAGATGCTCGATGCCGCCAAGGCCGCCAACAAGATTTTGATGATTAGTTTCAATCATCGCCAGCGCAGTGATGTGCAGTACATCAAGCAACAAATTGACAGTGGGCGCCTCGGACGCATTTATTATGCAAAGTCATATTGGATGCGCCGTGCCGGCATCCCTGGCATCAATAGCTGGTTTGTCAACAAAAACATGGCTGGTGGCGGCCCGATGATTGACCTCGGCGTGCACATGCTCGATATCGCCATGTACCTGCTTAACGAGCCCAAGCCACTTGCCGTCTCAGCTGCCACTTTTGCAGAGTTCGGTCCACGCGGCCAAAAGGGCAGTGCTGGTGTGCGACAGGTTGTGACTGGTTCTTACGAGGTCGAAGATCTAGGCACGGCCATGATTCGTCTCGAAGGCGGCGCCATGCTCCATCTCGAGGCCAGCTGGGCCACCCATGGGCCGAACGGTGACGACTTTGGGGTTATTTTGTATGGCACCGAGGGCGGCGCTGAACTGAAGGTGGTCAACTACAACAACACCAATACGGTCCGTATTTTTTATGATGAAAAAGACGGTACCCAAGTAGACTTAACCCCCAAGATTGTACCTGGGGGAGGCCATGTCGATGTTATCAAGAACTTTGTTGGGGCGATTCTCGACAATACGCCGGCGATCCCATCGGCCGAGGATGGCTTGCGCCGAACACAGGTAATTGATGCGATGTATCGCTCAAGTACTGAGGGGCATGAGATTCGCTTGTAGGGTAATTATGACACGCTCCCTGCTTAGCACATCGCTGAGCAGGGAATTTTTATTGATCCACATAGGCAAAGGCTGACTGCAAGACTTGGCCGGCGAGTTGGGCACCAACGCCTGATCCCTCACCGCCACCTTCGAGTATGACTGCCACAGCAAAACGCGGGTTCTCAATCGGAGCAATCGCTACAAACCAGGCATGCGTCGTCTCGGCACCGTATTCGGCAGTACCCGATTTGCCACCAACATTAGCCGGCACACCGACCTGCGCTCCACCACCAAATCCATCGGTAATCGTGTAGCGCATCGCCTCACGCATGGTACGTGCGGTATTGGCAGATATGGCGCGACGAATGGCCAGCTGCCGATGGCGATAGAGCTCGTTGCCATTTGGTCGCGTCACCCGGTGCACCAAATAGGGTTGCATCATCACGCCATCATTGGCAATGAGGGCAGTCACCATCGCCATCTGTAGAGGAGTAACTAACAACTCACCTTGACCATAACCTGTGTCTGCAAGAGCAGCTGGACGATTCAAAAAATTTGGCTGCACAAACAATGTACTTGCCTCTGTCGGCAAATCACGCAATATAATCGCCTCGCGTGTACGGTTCGGCAAAACAAACCCCATACGCTCAGCACTCGAAATAAATCGTGTGGGGCCAAGCCTGAGGGCATATTGCGCAAAAGCCGTATTACACGAAAACGCTAAGACTGTTTTGAAAGAGGCGGGGTCACCAGTACGATTGCGCAAGTTGTCGACCGCATTGACGATGGGCGGCGCGCCCACCTCAGCTTCGAACGTCTCAGGGCAGGTAATATCATCGGGACGCGTAATTGCCGCATGTTCGAGGACTGCAGCTGCCGTAATGAGCTTGAATGTTGACCCAGGCGGATATCGCCCTTGGATAGCACGATTCAACAATGGTTGATTGGCAGTCGGATCAATCAGGCGTTGCCAATTGGCGGTCATACGTGCCTGGTCGGCCACATAATCTGCCCCTAGGTCAATCGATAAATCATATGGATTGTAGCTGGGGCTGCTGGCCATTGCCAAAATCGCCCCGCTCTGCGGATCAAGTACCACCACGGAACCAATCCGCCCTGCGAGCAGTTCGTAGGAAGCCTGTTGCAGGCGGGCGTCAATTGTCAATTGGACATCATCGCCCACAGCCGGTTGATTGTTGAGCGTCTGAAAAAACCGTCCTAATGAATTGCGATTGCCCGTCAAATAATCTTCGTAAGTCGCTTCAAGTCCCGATACGCCGTAGCGCGGGCTGACTACACCGAGCAACGATACAAATGCCGTTGGATTTTTGAGAGGATAACGCCGTGCAGTACGCCCGTCTTCAACCATGGCGGTATCTGCGAGTACAAGCCCGGTGCGGTCGATGAATTTGCCGCGATTGACACGCGCATCAGCCATGATATGCCGGACGTTACTATAGGCCTCACCAGTGCCGGGCATAATGACGACTTTGTCGGACAGATACTGCGACCATACCACTTGCTGACGCAATAGTTGTAGCGACAACATGCCAAACCCGATAATCAGCGCAATGGTGAGTGATTGTAACGAGCGCTTGGTAGGGTCAATCTTGATGTACATGGGAATTTGTTGGAATGCAAGAATCGAGGCAGGGATGACGCTGACCCACATACACAGCAACCACACCCATTCCTCCTCAGGAGATCGTGTCATGCCGAATATCAACGGCACAATTACACTCCAGAGCAGGATGCGTCGTGTGAGGGCAGCCAAAAAGTAGTGAATCCGATCACGCCATACTGGTGAAAGCGCAAATTTCGCACGTGATTCACTCATACAAAGCTCACGTCAACCGTTTGTAATGGCATGAAAAGGCGCACCGACACGCCGTTACTCTGATTATTGAACACCTCAAGCCGACCATCGTGTTCACTCGCTTGATACATGAGGGCTTGCAGTGAATGCATACCCGCACGCTGAATGCCGGTCTCGGGCAACCCCACTCCATCGTCTTGAATGACACAAGTCACGGTCCGTTGATCAAAACGGAGCATCACCGTGACACTGTTGGCTTGAGCATGTTGTTCGACATTCAACAACGCCTCGATGATGATCCGGCGAAACAGCATCAGTGGAAAGGTAGTCACCGGTACCGGACGACCTAAGACAACTACCCGAGTTGCAATCATGGCATGGCGTTCAAAGTTGTCGGCCAGTTCACTGGCAAGTTGGACAGCATCTTGCGCTACAACCATCGGTGTATACAATGCGATGCGCAACTCTTCCATCCGCGAGGCCACTGATGTCTGTGATGCTGGCGTAGAACGCATCGGCATACTACGCAACCATCGATCGGGTGCTTGACGAAATGTATCGCGAGAACTGCGCAGCACGGCATCAGTCAGCTCACGCACGTGCGTGCGATACGAGCTTGCACGAAGCTTGTGAATAACCGACGGATACGTCAATCCAACCACTGCTGGCACTACTCCAATCACCAGCCAGCGCGCCCACATGTGCGGGATATCAGCGACAAACACACCATCGTTTGCGAGAATCAGCGAAGCCGTAATTCCCGAGAAGAGGAGCCCCGTCATGACACCACCTCGCCATCCGCTTACGACCGACGGGAGCACTAAGCAACTCAGCACAAATGGGATGAACGGACTGTTCCACGGGTCACTCCAGACCACCACTAATGAACCAATAAGCGCATCAAGACCTAGCAACAGTGGCTGACGCACCGCAATACGCATCACAGGTTGAATCACTAAACTCAAACATGTCGTGAGCCCAACCAAAATCAGCCACACCACCCACATGTCAGCAAGGCGTTGCTGCCAGATAAGTAATCCAGCAGTCAACGCCAAGCCAAACCAACGTGCTATGACGATTATTGAATGATTAGAAAGCGCTTGTTGCATCATAGAGCGCGCCTCGTAGGTTACTCGGGCTGTAGAGCTTCGTATGTGTAGGTATTGCTTGAACTGTACAACAACCAACCCGCCTCTGTATCCGCATCTTGGACAGCCCGGATTTGGGCACGAACCTCGTCTGGACCATACTGCACAATTTGATCTTTTGGTACCCAAATCAAGGTGAAGTCCTGCAACCACGGGCGCAAACGAGCACGCTTACCCTCAAGTTGCTTTTGGCCCATCTCCATTATGCGCAAAATCACCTCGTATGGATATTTTGCCGGATTCGCATAGCCCAAATACCCAGTACCATAGTGTGATGGATAGACCATTGGACTCACATAATCGGTATAGTCCGACATCGTAGGAATGCTCTGCCCGATGATATCAATTGGCCCCTCAGTGGTAAACCCAAAGATGTCAACGGACAAGAATGCACCGGCAGCATGAATGGCTGGTTGCGACTTGGCCAACACCTTGGTAATCGTTTCGTAGCGCAATTCAGGTGTAACGTCTTCACGCGATAACTGTAACCGTGCGCCATCATTCGCACCGAATTCAAGTGATGGGAACCGGATGTAGTCGTAGTTAATCTCGTCAAACCCATACAAGGCGGCCTCTTGCGCCAAGGCGATGTTGTAGTCCCATACATTCTCGTTGAATGGATCGAGCCAGGCATACTTGATGGTCGAGGTCGGGTATTCATAGAAAATGCCACCCGTGGTGCGGTCTTTGGCAGCCCACTCAGGCTTGGCCTCAGCGAGCACATTGTCATGACTAAAGATGTGAACGCGTGCAATTGTATAAATATTACGACGCTTGGCCTCTGCCAAGATAGCTTTGATATCGTAGTAAGGATATGATGTTTTGAGTTCTTTGACGATTGGCACTTGTGAGTCGTAGTAGATTAGTCCTAAATCATCGCGCAAATCAGATTTGAGGTCAATCACAATCGCATTCAGCTCGGTCCGATCGATTTGGTCAAAGAAGCGATACAACAACTCGGTATTCGCTGCAACAGCCGATGTGATGTATACCGCCTTGGCCACAAATGGCTCAAGCTTGAGTGTATCGGGGATTTTGCCCGACTCAATCGGCACCACTAACTTACGATATCCGGGTGCTAAGATCTGCAAGAAGCCAGTCTCGGGCACACCCTTGAGCACAAATTCGCCATTCGTGTTGTCAATCCGTACCTGGGCAACACCAAGCTTATCCAACGCCTCGGTAGCCACGATTGTCGCATGCTGAATGGGGGCATCATCGGCTGCACTGACAACCACGCCACGCAACTCGTCAGGTCGCAACACCGCATCAGCTGAGGCTGTTGTGCGTGCATCAACTGCGACTTTTGAGTAGCCGTCCAGCGTAAATACAACATCCTCACGTGTCACCAAATCGCGAAAAAGATACTTGCCTTGGGCATCGGTAGTAGCCGTCGAATCACCAACGCTGACTGTGACACCAGCAAGTGGCGCACCACTATATTGATCGGTCACAGTTCCTTGCAACATACCATTTGCCAATATCACATCTAGGGTTGTCTGCTTCGCCAATTCTTGACTAAATGGCACATAATCTGGATATGTTGCTTGCAATGTAAATTGCTCAGGTACATTCACCAATTGGTAGACACCATCCGCAGCCGTTGTCATCGAAATCGTCTCGCTGGCTTTGATTTGTACCCCAGCCAACGGCTGATTCGTCCAGGCGTCAATGACACGACCACGAATCACGTTGGGGCGAATCGTCACATCGAGTACCGCATCCTCGGCTGTCACAGGATACTCCCACTCACGCTCGCTCAAATAGACTTGTTGTGTCTCGTAATCGCTCATCGAGATCTCGACCAATGCATTGGTGTTCCACCGCAGCATTGAGTAGCGACCTTGGGAATCAGTCATGGTTTTCTGTGAGCCAATCCGCACCACAGCCGACACAACAGGTTGATTGGTGTATGCATCAATAACAGTACCGGTTAGTGGTACTGATGGTGCATTACATGCCACCAGAAAAACCGCAAGCGATAGTACGATCAGCGACCGTAACGATAAAAATCTACCAATTCGGAACACAGCATATTCCTTCTAGATTGAGATGATTTGACTCAAAGCGTGCTATGATAGGGCACACATGACATATCCCTGTTTCGTTCCATTATGACATATAAATTACCCCCTCGTGAAAATACGCACGCAACATTCGGGGTTTTGACAACTATGTCAGGTGATTATCAGGGTGATGAATCTATAGCGTTGCTATTCATTTTGCAGGAGGTTGGTATGAGTCTTGACCGTTCATTACAAGGGAACCGATCGTACTGGCAAGAGACACATGACCTTAATGTGCCACATCAACCACTCCCCGCACGTGCCAATTATGTGGTCGTCGGCGGTGGTATTGTGGGATCTGCCACCGCTTACTTTTTAGCAAAGGGTGGGCATAACGTCGTCTTGATTGAACGTGTCCATCCTGCTCACGGCGCTACTGGTCGTAATGGCGGATTTATTGGCGTAGGTCCTGCCGAAGGCTATGTCGGAGCCATTGCCCGACTCGGCAAGGCGCATGCACAGCAAATCCACGAGTTGACGTTACAGAATGCGCGCCTTGCTCGTCAAATCATCCGCGAGGAGGGCTTTGACTGCCACTTCCGCGAACCTGGCACGCTCAACCTCTCTATCTCACCACAAGATCATAACGACGCTGTCCGCAATGTGGCCGCACTCAAAGCCGACGGATATACCGGCGAATTACTCGACCGCGCGCAAGTACAGGCGATGGTCAACACCCCACTTGGCGAGGAAATCGTCGGTGCATCCTACTACGCTGGCAATGCATTAATTCACTCAGGGCGTTTGGTACGTGGCGTTGTCGACGCAGCAATCCGCCACGGTGCCATCTTGTCTATTGCCACTGTCGATCATATCAAACAAGTCAACGGACATCCTGTTGTTGTCACTGACAAAGGCGAGATCGCTGCAGAATCTGTCGTCCTTGGACTCAATGCCTGGAGTCGCCAACTTGCACCAGCACTAAATGGTGTCATCACACCGGTGCGTGGTCAAATCCTCAATACTGCGCCGATTGCACCGGTCTTTACTAATGGCATGGGTACCGACATCACACCGACCGGCGAATACTGGCAACAAACCGTTGATGGCTCGATTGTGCTCGGTGGATGCCGTGCAATTGCCCATAACAAAGACGTCAACTTATATGACATCGGCATCACCGATGACGTCCAAGGAGCGTTGGATGCCGTACTACCACGGTTGTTCCCCAAATTAGCCGGCACACCCATTGCCCGGCGCTGGGCAGGCTTAATGGGCTTCACACCCGACTATGTACCAGTTCTCGATGCCATGCCCGATCAAGCGAATGTATGGGCAGGTGGTGGATTCTGTGGATCGGGCATGCCGTTCGGATTCGTCTTCGGCAAATACCTCGCCCAAGCAGCCGTCGAGCACAAGACACCAGCCGAGGTCGCGCCATTGGCGCTTTCGCGCCCCACACTCGCGAAGTAATCGATAATCGTCAGATGGACCGCCAGCACGACATCAGGTGTTGGCGGTCCGAATTTTTGCGATACAATCACGACAGATGGTCACACATTCTACCGGTTATAACAGTCGGTAGATACGTTTGGCAGTATCACGCCAGAATCGTTGTTGGGCAGTAGCCGGGAGCTGACCAACTAAGCGATCGACGGTCTCGACCCAGGACACATAGGTCGTCGACATCAAGGAAACCGGCCAGTCACCACCAAAGATGATACGCTCATCGCCAAATACCTCAATTACGTGGTCGGCATATGGCACCAAATCGGCATGACGCCAGTTGTTATGATCAGCCTCGGTCGTCATGCCGCTGATTTTGCAGACAACGTTGGGCAGACTTGCCAACTCACGCATCTGACTGCGCCATGGATCCAGTGTGCCGCCCTTGATGGCAGGCTTGGCGATATGGTCAAGAATAAATTGCACCTCAGGCACTTGCCGCACGAGCGCAATCACGGCCGGCAACTGAGGGTGATAAATGCAAATATCGAAGCTCAAGCCGTATTGCGCCAAGGCTCGCACACCGGCAACAACCTCAGGACGAGCAGCAAAGTTCACATCTGACTCACCTTGAAATAGCCGACGCACGCCCTTGATTTGTGGTCCCAAATCGACGAGCGCTTGGTAGTATGAACGCGCCACCGCACCAAACTCGACCGGTGCGGCTGCCACAATCCCAGCGAGCGTGGGCCAGGTGCTGGCGAGACGTTGGATGCGTTGCGCCTCAATAAACGCATAATTTGCCTCGCTGCCGACCTCGACATAGACGATAGAATCGATGGCAACATTGCCAGCGTGGGCAGTAAACTCATCGACCATGTAGCGTTTATCAAGTGTCGAGTTGCCATCAAGCCACGACATGCGGATTTCACGCGGGTCCCACAAATGCACGTGGGTATCGACAATTGGTACGTTTGGCATGCTATCCTCGCTTATGATGATGAAAGAATCAATGCTCGAGTGTACAAATCTTACGGGTGGAGGGCAGACATGTCAAACATGCCACGTATTTTGTGGATCGGAATGGGCGCTATGGGCATCCCCATGGCACAACGCATCGAAGCAGCAGGGTATATCGTGACGCGCTGGAATCGCTCGCCACTCACGAATCACTCGGTCATCGCCGGATTCAACGCACTCCAGGGACTCGTCGCGCAACACGACGTCATCATTACCATGGTCACCGATGCACCTGCGGTCGCAGTCATCCTGAAGCATATCAGCCCACACTTGCGCCCTGGTCAGCTGATTATCGACTGCAGTAGCGCCGATCCAGCTCAATCCGCCGCCCACGCTCTTACACTAGCAGAATGCGGTATTGAATGGGTCGACGCACCGGTCTCGGGCGGCCCTGAGGGAGCTAGTGCCGGCACGCTCGCAATTATGGCAGGTGGCACTGCTGACGCCATCGCGCGTGCAACGCCCATCTTGACTTGCTGTGGCCGTGTCACCCATGTCGGTGGTTCGGGCGCAGGCCACACCTGCAAAATCATCAATCAAGTTATTGTGGGACTGACACTCGAGACACTCGCTGAGGCGCTGACACTCGCCGAACACCACGGGCTCGACATTGCAGCCGTCCAACGTGCCTTGATGGGCGGATTTGCCGACTCGAAGTTGCTCCAGATTCACGGCACGCGTATGCGCACGCGGCAATACATCCCCGGCGGCAAGGTGTCGCTCCAACTCAAAGATTTGCGTATGGCCCATGGACTTGCACAGGCACATCAACTCACGCTACCATTCCTTGAGACTGCGATTGAGCGCTACACAACGGTAATCGACGCCGGACACGCCGACGCCGATCACTCGGTGATTCACTGGTTGCTCAATCGCGATTAGCCAAACGCTACGGCTTGCGGGCGTGAATGTTAGCACTGCCAAAGCGCCCAACAAGTTCGTGGACCGTGGCGGAATCAAGGTTGGCCAATTCAGCCGGCATCTGCCCGTACAAGCCACCGACGGTGTAGTGAGACTGCATATCGATGGCGATATCGACAAAGCCAGCCTCAGCCAACAAGCGAGATAACTCAGCTTTGGTGAGCGCTCCGGCCACACAACCAGCCCAACTCAGCCCGGCGCGAATCTCAGCCTCGCTGACGGGCAAGTCACTCAACACGCCATCGACAACCACGTCCGAAATGGCCAAGCGACCACCTGATTTGAGGACGCGATACGCCTCGTGCAATGCAGTCTCCTTGCTGGGTGTCAAATTGACCACGCAGTTCGAGATAATTACATCAATTTCAGCATCGCTAATCGGCAACTGCTCAAGATAGCCATGGCGGAACTCGACGTTGGTCACCCCCATGATGGTAGCGTTGCGCTGGGCCAAGGCAATCATCTCCTCGGTCATATCAACGCCATACACGAAGCCGGCAGCACCGACCTGCTTGGCCGCCAAAAAAACATCAATGCCACCACCCGAGCCAAGATCGAGCACGACCTCGCCGATTTTGAGCGCGGCAATTGCCTGAGGGTTACCACAACCACGGCTGGCATTGACCGCATCGACCGGCAGATCTTGTAACGTCGAGGCATCATAAAACGAACTGCCGCAACAGTCGCTGGTGTTGCAACATGAAGATTGCTCCAACGCCACCTGCCGGTAAGTCTCTTTGACCGTCAAGTGAATTGGCTCAAATGCACTGTTACTCATGGCGCGTCTCCGTTCTTTTTGTATATTGATAGAGTTCAATATAGTCAATAAAAAAATTAGGCTTTGACCTGAATCAACCGGGTAAATGCGCTCGTCAACTGCTGCATTGCCTCAGGAACAACTGAGTAGTAAACCCATGTGCCACGTTGGTCGGTACATACCACACCGGCCTCACGCATGATGCGCAAATGATGCGAAATGGTCGGTTGCGACAAGGCAAACTGAGACTCCAAATCACATACACAGATACCGTCATCGTGTATGGCCATAAGCTCGAGCATGCGCCAACGCACCGGATGTGCAACGGCTTTCAGCTGATCGACTACTGGCATCACACGTGTGGTTGATGTCGAACCACTTAGAGTTGTTACACAACACCGATCATCCTGCATTATGGCTCCTTTACTCATTGATAATTATATCGAAGTTTTTCAATATGTAAAGAGCATCATCTGGCAAAGCGTAGCCAGGCCGTATCCGCAAAAAGCAAATGCAATGAGCTCAGCGCGACACCCACAATCTTGCCATCGCGGTTAGCATGCGTGATTGTACGGCGCAAAAACAGACGATCAACGCTCCACTGATAGACACTCGTAGTTGTTACTCGACGTGTGGTATCAAATCCAACCACAGCGATTTGATCAGCATGACGATCAAGTTTACTCGCAGCAATTGGGAGCACGTTTTGATATTGCGCAACGGCACCATTTATCTCATCAAGTTGCAGTACTACTAACCCTTGTGATTGGGCTGCAAAAAGCAAATGCACACGTGTTAATCCTTTGAGAACTGCATGCCACACCAAATCAGTTATCGGCACTGGTCGAAATAATGCCGTATGTGGCTCATAGCGGTTGTCTCGCCACCGCACGACCTGCACAAAACCGCTTGATGATGTTGCCTGTGGCACATATCCAGCAGTCACAATTAAACCATCCGCATCATCAACCGCCCGAATGACCGATGGCACGCCGGCAAGTGTATTTGGCGCAACAGACACGTCATTCATGCGCGCATGCGATAATCGTTCAAATACTACCAGCTGACCAGTTGGACGTGTCGCCGGGGGTGTCATCAGCGCAAGTCCCACCAAAATTCGTCGATCTGTGGCATAGAGAGCGGTCACGTGTGATGCACCGGGAAGCGAATAAATATGAGTGGCTTGTAGAACAAATGACGTGGCACGGACATCATATACCTGTAGGTACAAGCTATCCCAATTAAGTCGACCAGCCACCACTATTTGATTTGGTCGATTAACCACAGCAGTCAAAGCAGTCGCATCAACACCTGGTAATCGCAACGTCGTTATGACTCGCTGCTGTGCCGGATTCACGAGCACCAACTCAGGTGCAAATGCCTTATTGACATCTCCTGCATACAATAATACAGCCTGCTCGCCTGATGCACTGTCAACCAACGCCCGGTAGCTTTTGTAAAGTGACACATTGTGCGTCAGAATAAAACTATGCGTCGGCACACGCGTAGGAGGATAGGTGTTTGTTGTCGTAGCAGTACGTGTGACGGTTGCCGTACGAGTAATTTTGGGGCGACGCGTAGGCGTAAATGTTGGCAACCCAGCAGTTCGGATGTGAGTTGCAGTTTGTGCTTGTACGATTGCCAATGTAGTCGCCTGATTTGCAGATCGTTGAGTGCGCGTCGCTGCTAGCACTGCAGTGATTGTTTGACGCATCACCATGCGACGCGTTGCTGTTCTCGCAGCTGCAATCGTGTATGTAATAGGTACAGGAGTACGAGTCATCGTTGCACGTGGCGTCACACTGGGAGTATAGGTTGCCCCACCTTGTGCCACAATTTGGGTCGCTGTTTGACCAAGTGCCACTGCGATCTGTGTCGCAGTCTGGTGCAATTCATTGCTACGACGTTGAGTGCGCGTCGCCACTGCAATCACGGTGCGTGCACTTACAAGCGACGTCGGCGTTGGCCATGCCGTCGGTGTTGCGGTGCTCGTCAACAATGCATTCACAGTGGCATCCTGCTGGGCTGTCTGTGTTAATGCGGCATCTGGCATAGCTAGTACGCCTCGCCCAGACACCCCAATCGTGTAAATTGCGGCGTTCAACTCTAGTCGTATCGAGGCAGTATGCACCACACCCGTAGCGTCACTTGGAGGCGTATAAATCACATCAAACACACATGTAGGAGTTAAATCATCGACAAAACCGGCACAATCAACAGGTTGCACACGAAAAAATCGCCCGCTTAGTGTCCAACGAATCGTGGTCGGTAGCTCACGATACCTGATTCTGATGCGTTGTTGTGCGAGTGCACCAGCGCGCACGTCACCCATCTCGAGTGCCCATGCATTGAGCGTGACCGGTGCTTGCGCATTACGAATTTCAGCAAGCGCCCTGATTACATCAACCCGTGGCACCACCAATGCAGGATCAAATCCGCTCCGCTGTTCATAAATCGGTAACCCGGTATCATACAACCACCGGGATACAAGCGATACGCCAGCAGTCGGCCGAATCGATTTAATCAGCGCCCATGCGCCCGCGACATGTGGCGCAGCCATGGATGTCCCCGAGAACTCAGCAAACGCGTTATCACCCGCGGCAATACTCGACCGAATGGATGCACCCGGTGCATAAAAGTCAAGCAACCGATCACCTTGTGCATTCGGCACGTTCGCGCTCGCTTGTGGGGCATTGCTAAACGCCGACGGCATATCACGCAACCCAAAGACCGGTTTTGTCGACGACACTGAACCAACACTTATCGCTGACGACACACATGCCGGAAACGAAACACCGTTACTTGAGGCGCCGTTACCGGCAGCTACGACAGTCGCCACACCGCTCTCACGGAGTTGATCAATAAACCACTTAAATGGATAGTCAGGGACAAATCCTACCGTATCACATGGCTCGCTATAACTGCCATCACCCAGACTCATATTCACCGCGGCAAGTGTTCCCCAGAGCCGGCGGTCATAAGTCAGCTGCAACCAATCCAAGGCACGCAACAAATCATGCTCAAACGCAAACACACAGTCTGTGGTAGCTGACGCACCACATATCGCCGATGGATGCGTTGCCGCAAAACGCGAGAAAACTTGAATTGCAATGATTTTGGCGTCTGGTGCAATCCCACGTGTGGTGATTCCATCATATGTAAGCGCGCGACCGGCCACGATTCCTGCCACATGTGTGCCATGATTACATGCATCAATCGTCAAGTCACACGGCTGGCCACTCCCTACACCTACCTGCATCGACGCACCATTGGCACACACGCTTTGACTACCATATGATTCATCAGTGGTCGAAAAACATGCTTCTTGGATTATTTGGTCACGCAACGCTTCATGATTTGTGTCAACGCCGGTATCAAGCACTGCCACACTCGAGCCCACACCGGTAATCCCAGTGGCATGCAGTGCACGAGCTCCGATTTGCGGACTACTTTCGCTGGTTGAATGTGCAAACAACCGACTTGTTCGCACCGAAAGAACCGCTGGGTCTTGTTGGAGTTGTGCCAGCGTCGCACTATCGACACGTGCCACAATAACCGGCATTGTCTGCATACGCCAGACGTCACGCGCCGTAACCAACTGTCGGACTACGACATCGTCTTGGAGTAGACGAATCTGTTGACGACGTGCCGAAACTGTTCGTGCGTCTACGCTCGACTCGTCTGGCAAGGTATGACGCAATGCAATAATCACCGTGGAGGCAGGTTCGTCTGGTGTTTGTGCTAACACTCCCACACCGCCAGATGCGAGCATCCCGATTAGTATGATGATGCTGTACACAATCTGTCGGATGACCACTGCATGACTCCAGATGACAATCCATTACTTACTAGTATTCCTAGTACGTAATTTTATCATTTATGCACGTCTTCAATCTAACAGAACGATTACAAGGCACAAAAAACCTGTCCACGTATGCGCTGACTGACATCTGACACGTCATCCATCAACGCCTCGGTGGACAGGTCGGACACTAATCGCGCCAAATGACGCCGGTCATACAATGGATTGCACCACCGCCCTTCGCTAACTCCGAGATATCGACCTCGTGACACTCGATGTCATGCGACTCAAACAATGCACGCAACGCAGGGTTACCAGCTGGCATGACCACCACATTCGGCGCCACTGGAACCATATTTATCGAGCGCGGGTAGTGATCGACACCGGGGGCATCCATGGCATTGATAATCGTAAACCCCATGTGCGTGAGTAATTCATAGGCAGCATGTGGCACATTATTGGGCACCATGACGGCCGTGCGTGGGCCAACGATATTCACTCCGCCATCAATGTGACCGCACCCCCACGGCATATTAACGATATGTGGCTCAAAGCCCATCCGTTTCAGCTCAGTTGCGACTTGCTCTGCACCTGACTGGTTGGTACGGAGCCCAGTGGCAACCATGACGACACCGTCGCGCACATAGACCACATCAGCCCCCTCGAAGACGCCATCGCCGTGCACGCCGTGGACAATCGGGATGCCAGCTTCGAGCAATCGTCGGGCCGAGGTCCACTCCTCACCGGCACGTGCAGCCGAGGCCATGCGAGCGATAATTGCTCCCCGCGGCGTCATGAAGAAATGATCGCGACAAAAGTAAATATTCGGTGTAGCCCGATCACCGGGGTTCAATTCAATTACCTCAACGCCAAACGAACGATACATGGACGTTAGTGCATCATGTTGCTCTCGAGCACGATTGGGCTCAACAATACCATCCCACAGGACGGCTCCGGCGTCGGTAATATCATTTATTTCGGAACCAGGGCGGTGCATGACCACACGCTTGAGTTGCCCATACTCAGTCGTTACCCCAAGTTGGGCAACCGCATCAACATCGCGCGCACGCCATTGCGCACCACCGTGGGCTGCCGTCAAAAACTCATGCGTCATCGAGTACCTCAATATATTGATGAAAAGGGCGTTCGATATTCATCCTAGCATGCTTTTGGGCGATGACAATCAACGATGCTTTCGAAAACGATTATTTTCGGCTGTGGTAGGATGGAGATATCCACCAATCAAGGAGGTCTTCGATGTCTGATCGCGCCCAGTTGATTCTGGCGTTGCGCACCTACCCCCAACG
>Ga0315902_10006403_pt1 | contig 16299 bp, 11 predicted proteins | sample LakEriMetagenome_9_FD_203523 | JGI IMG/M metagenome (GOLD analysis project Ga0315902, IMG submission 203523) | Freshwater fungal communities from buoy surface, Lake Erie, Ohio, United States - Buoy 12 MA117 | ecosystem: Environmental > Aquatic > Freshwater > Lake > Lake biofilm | place: USA...
TTCCTGCCTGAGTTGTGCAATGCCATGGGCAATTTCTGTCAGCCGGTATTGAATTTCCTGCTTGAAGTTGTCCAGGTATTTGTCAATGGCATCCGTCTGTTGCAGGTAGGCGGCTGTTGCCTTTTGTTCGGCCATAGGCGCCCAGGCGCCTACATGCGATAGAATGGCCTTCATTTTGGAAATAACCAGTTCCGGTCCCAATGCCCAGCCAACACGCACGCCGGTTGCCGCAAACACCTTGCTGATGCCATCAATAAAAACGGTGATGTCTTTCATGGCGGGACGCAGGCTCACCGGGTTGTAATGCCGGTTGTCACCAAAGGTGAGCGTCCAGTACATCTGATCGAATAACACGAAGAGTTTCTTTTCACCGGCGCCTCTTGACCGGTTTTCTTCCAGCACCAGGTCACATATTTTCTCCAGTTCTTCCCGGGGTATCATGGTACCCGTGGGGTTTTGCGGTGTGCAAAGGCACAGCAGGGTGGCTCCTTTCAGCAAGGGTTGTATTTCTGCTGCCACGGGCATGAAATTATTTTCGGGCTGCGCTTCAATCACCACGTGTTCCGCTTCAGTAAAATGCACATAATGGTTGTTATTCCAGGAAGGCACCGCATATACAACCCTGTCGCCTTTGTCAACCAGCGCCCTGAATACCGCATACAGCAGCGGACGGCCGCCGGAAGCAATTTGAATTTCATTCACGCCGTAATCCAGGCCTTCGCGGTCCCTGATAAACTGCGCCACACTTTGCCGCAGTTCCAGGATGCCCTCGGCTGCCGGATAAGTGGTATAGCGCTGCTGATAAGCACTGATGATTTCCTGCTCCAGTTCTGCAGGAATGGGAAAGATGCTGCTGTCGAAATCGCCGATGGTGAAATTATGAATGTGTTCTCCCAAACGGATACGCTCCCGGATCTGGTTGCCGAGTTTTACAATTTCGGATCCCACCAGTGTTTCTGATAAATGCGACAGCTTCATGAATTGTACCTTTTGCCGCAAAGGTACTTGAATCGCTGCTATACCATGGTTCCGTTTGTCATCAGTTCGTTCAACGGGCGCCGTTGTGCGGGCGGCAGTTCTTCTTTGGCAAAACCAAAGCGCAGCAGTAACAGCGGCTCTCCTTCGAGGTGCAGGGTTTCTTTCAAACGCTTGCGGACGGATTCTTCTTCACAAGCCATATTGAAATGCGAATGGCTCAGGTTATAGCGTGTGGCTGTAAGGGCCAGGCGTTCATAATTGCGGCCGAGTTTCACCCATGCTTCCTTGTTGTTACCCGGGGCAGCCAGTACAACCAACGCGGGCGCCTGCTCCACAAATCCGGCTGCTTTCGCCGCTTCTCCGCTGGCAGAAACAAAACGGCGGAAAAAGAACCGGCCTACAGCTGGACTGGTGGAAGGTGCTCCCACAGCAGCCGAAGGAACTCCATCGTGTGTTTCATTCGCCGATTTACTGTTAAAGCGCATCCATTGCAGCAACTCTTCTTTAAAAGCCGGATTGCGGAACTGCATCCGTGCAGCCACAGCCGTAAGAAGGGCCAGCTTTTCTTTCTGCTCTTCCGTGGTAACCAGTTTCAGTTGCGCCTCCTGTTCATTTACAGACTTCTGCAACAGGTGCAGCATTTCAAACGGAATGGCATCACTTGTGTATTCACCCCGGTTCACATGCCGCAGGGAAATATATTCAAACAGGGGATCGGCCTTCAGGGTATTATCTTCATAGAGGTGCAGGATGATACCGGGATTACTGCCTTTGAGATCGTACATCACATTCGCGCCGTAACCAAAATGAGAGGCCGCCAGCACCAGGTTTTCCAGTGCACATCCCAGGCTGATAAAAAGTTCATGATCATCGGCATCCGCTACGGGCAGGCGCCGGGTAAAGTCGGGCGAAATACGGATATAATGTCCTTCCACGGTGAATTTCCAGGGTTGGGTATTGTGGCCGGAGGGCGCAAGCGACGCAAACTCCAGGATACTTTTGAAGTAAGGTAACATGGCATCAGAATTTTACACTAAGTTCCGGCGGGGTATCCGGCCTATTTATGATCCAGATCAAACAAATGGCTGAGATCGGGTATCTTTTTGCGGCCGCAGGCCCCACCCGCACAACCATCTGGTACAGGGGATAAATTAATGGCTTATCTTGCAGCCGTCAGAAGCAATATTTTATTACCTTCCAACCGACAAAATCAGAACCGAATTATGAAGTTTATTGTTTCCTCCTCTGCACTCCTGAAACAGTTACAGCAGATCAATGGTGTGATCAATGCCAACACAGTACTTCCCATACTGGAGGATTTCCTCTTTGAAATCAATAAGAACAAGCTGACTGTGGTAGCCACCGATCTGGAAACGGTGATGAAGATTCACATGGATATTGAAGCGAAAGACAGCGGCCGTGTGTGTATTCCCGCTAAAATCCTGATGGACACCCTGAAGAATCTGCCCGATCAGCCACTCACTTTCAACATTGATAAGAACTTTGGAGTGGAAATCACCAGCGATAACGGTAAGTATAAAGTGATGGGCGAAAACCCGGATAATTTTCCGAAAGAGCCTGTGGCCGACGATACCACTTCCTTCACCACCACCTCCGGTGCCCTGGTGACTGCCATCAATAAAACCCTGTTTGCCGTGAGCAACGACGATCTGCGTCCGGCTATGACAGGTGTATATTTTGAACTGGATAAAAAGGGCCTCACGTTTGTGGCCACCGATGCACACCGCCTGGTACGTTACAAACGCACCGATGTGAGCTGTCCGAAAAGTGAAAACTTCATTGTACCCAAAAAGCCTTTGAATCTTCTTAAAACTGCTTTACCGGGGAATGAAGATGAAATCACACTTTCTTACAACAGCAATCATCTGTTCGTGATCCATGGTACCACAGAACTGGTCTGCCGGCTGATTGATGCCCGTTTCCCCGACTACAAAGTGGTGATACCGGCCGACAATCCCTACAGCATGATCCTGAGCCGCAACGATTTTCAAAGCGCGCTGCGCCGTGTGAGTGTGTTCAGCAACAAGAGTACCAACCAGGTGGTGCTGACCATCAGCGGCAGTGAACTGCACCTGGCCGCACAGGATGTGGATTTCAGTTTTGAAGGAAATGAACGTATGAAGTGCTCCTACGACGGAGAGGATATGCAGATTGCCTTCAACGCACGGTTCCTGGTGGAAATGCTGAGCGCAGTGGAAACAGAAGAAGTACGGATGGAGCTGAGCACCCCTACCAAGGCCGGTCTCATTAAACCCACGGAGCAAAACGAAGGGGAAGATGTGCTGATGCTGGTAATGCCCCTCATGTTGAATCAATAAAACTACCGATACCAACTGCTGAAAATCCTGCTGCTACAGCAGGATTTTTTATTTTACACCCGTATGCGCTTCATCCCCGTTTATTCTTTTGATAATTATATAGACGCCCATCTCAAGCTGGGCCTGCTGCAGGAAGAAGGAATCAACTGCTGGCTGATGGATGAACATACCGTCACCATTGACCCGATTGTCAGCAATGCGATCGGCGGCATCAAACTGATGGTACATGAAGTGCAGGTGGAACGGGCCAGGGAACTGCTGGAGCAGATTGTGCAACGGGAAAAAGCCGGCACATTATGTCCGCACTGCGGCTCGGCAAATGTGGAATTGATTGTCAGCAACCGCAAGCCGGTCAACTGGTTCAGCGCTGTTGCCAGCTTCCTGCTGGGCAATTATGCCGTGGCACCCGGGAAAAAGCTTCACTGTTTCAGTTGCGGAAAGGAGTTTTAAAGGGTTCCAGAGGTTCCAGAAGTTCCAAAGGTTTAAGAGGTTGGTGAACGAATTGTTACTACGAAGCCTTCTTCCCGCCCTAGGGGCCTGTGGCCAAAGGCCAACGGCTTTTAACACAAAGACACGAAGAAACAGGGTGGAAAGAAGCTGCGCTTCTTTATAACGGGGAGAGCACAAAGAAATTTCCCCTGTGGGGAAATGCGCTCAGGAGAATGAACTATTCAAACCTGACACCCCCCCTTCATTTCCCCCCTAAATGGGGGATGGGTGTACGTTCCTTTACGATGAAGTGTTCCTTCTATCAACTATCAACTGTCAACTATCAACCTGAAGGCTGAAGGCTAAAAATACGTTCTCTCCATAGGGTGATCCGCTCCCATTATCCATTATCCATTTTCAATTATCCATTTCTATCAACTATCATCTGCCAACTATCAACTAAAAACTATGTACGATGTACGTGCGCTCCGTAGGGTGAACGAATTCTTCCTACGAAGCCTTCTTCCCGCCAACGGCCAACGATCAACGACCAACGATATACGTTTTCCATTATCAATTATCCATTCCCAACTCCCCTTCCTATCTTTATTTCATGACCGCCTGGATCAATAACCGCTTTGTGCCGTATGAAGAGGCCCTGCTGCCTGTCAGCGATTTGTCCATCCAGCGGGGCTATGCCCTGTTCGACTTCCTGCGCAGCGTCAACTCAATACCGTTGTTTCTGCCCGGTCACCTCGACCGGTTCTTTGGTTCTGCTGACGGACTCCACCTTACCGTACCCTACACCCGCGACCAGTTGGGCGCTGTGGTACAGGAGCTGATCCAACGGAACGGTATTGACGAAGCGGGTATCCGCCTGATGCTCACCGGTGGTTCCTCGCCCGACACCTACCATCCCACCACCCCCAACCTGGTGATTACCTGCCTGCCTGTGCGTACCGCCACGAATGAGGATTTTGAAAAAGGACTGCGCCTGATCACGTACGAACACCAGCGGGAGCTACCCCATATTAAAAGCATCAACTACCTCACCGGGGTGTGGCTGCAACCCCTGCTCCGTCAACAACAGGCGGATGATGTGCTGTACCACAGTAAGGGACTGGTTACCGAGTTGCCCCGCTCGAATGTATTTATTGTTTCGAAGGAAGGCAGCCTGTGTACTCCTGCCGCCGGCATACTGCACGGCATCACGCGGAAAAAAGTACTGGAGCTGGCGGGCGGGTTGCTACCCGTTGAAGAACGGGCGGTTGCACTGGAAGAAATATACAATTCCTCCGAGATGTTTATCACCAGCACCACGCGCCGGCTCCTGCCTGTAAGGGAAGTGGATGGCCGGCTCATCGGCAACGGCAAGCCGGGAAGCGTTACCCGTGAACTGTACCGGCGTTTCCGGGAGCTGGAAGAGGGTTTAAGGGCCGGAGGTCCCGACCGATAGCGTCGGGATTTAAGAGGTTCAAAAAGTTCCAGAGGTTCCAGAGGTTGGGTGTACGATCAAATGACCGAATTCTTTTTACGGAGCATCTTTCTATCAACCTAAAGGCTGAATGTCGTAGACCCCGACCGATAGCGTCGGTGGCTTAAAGCTTAATGCTGAGAGTACGTTCTCTCCATAGGGTGATCCGCCCCCATTATCCATTATCCATTTTCAATTATCCATTTTCCATTATCCATTTTCCATTCTCAACTCCCCCTGCTTATATTTGAAACATGCACCAGCCTTCTGCCCGTCTCTTTCAGCCTGCCGTGGTGGTAAGCGCCCTCGGCTTTTTCGTGGACGTGTACGACCTCCTGCTCTTCGGCATCCTGCGCAAACCCAGCCTGGAAGGACTGGGACTGTCGCCGGAACAGATCGTCAGCGAAGGCGAGTTCATCATCAGCATGCAGATGGTGGGCCTCCTGCTCGGTGGCATCCTGTGGGGTATCCTCGGCGATAAGAAAGGAAGACTCCGCGTACTCTTTGGTTCCATTCTGCTTTACTCACTGGCCAATATTGCCAACGGATTTGTTACCGATACCACGCAATACGCCCTGCTCCGCTTCATCGCCGGCATCGGACTGGCGGGAGAACTGGGTGCCGGCATCACATTAGTGAGTGAACTGTTGCCCCGTGAAAAAAGAGGCGTTGCCGCCTCTGTCATCGCCGGCTTCGGCATCTTCGGCGCCGTAACCGCTTTTTTCATGAGCCAGGTGTTTGACTGGCGGGTCTGCTATTATATCGGAGGGGGCATGGGACTGCTGCTCCTGCTGCTCCGTGTTTCCGTGCATGAAAGCAATCTCTACAAAGAGCTGCAAGCCCGGCCCGTGCAGAAGGGCAATTTCCTTCTCTTCTTCAACAACCGCGACCGGTTCCTGCGCTACCTGCGCTGCATCCTCATCGGGCTGCCGGCCTGGTACATCATTGGGGTACTGGTGACCTTCAGCGATCAGTTCGCCAAAGAAATGGGTATCGAAGGGATTGACCCCGGCCGTGCCATCATGTACCAGTACCTGGCCATTGCCTTCGGCGATCTCAGTGTGGGATTACTGAGCCAGTACCTGCAGAGCCGGAAGAAAGCCCTGTTCATTTTTTACGGCATCACCATCCTGTTCACCGTACTCTACTTTCTGCAACAGGGCGGCAGTGCTTCCACTTTTTATCTTATTTGTGCCGGACTGGGCTATGGTACAGGCTTCAGCGTGGTGTACATTACCATGAGCGCCGAGCAGTTTGGCACCAACCTGCGGGCCAGTGCTGCCATCAGCATACCTAATATGGTGCGGGGTGCCCTGCCCCTGATCCTCCTGCTGTTCAAAGGACTGCGTGAACTCACCGGCAGCTACCTCACCGGCGGTTGGCTAACGGGGGCCTTGCTGATGAGCATCGCTATCATTGCCGCCTGGCGCACGAAAGAAACGTTTGGAAGGGACCTGGGGTTTGTGGAAGAGTAAAGTAAATGGAAAATGGCGAATGGAAAATTGAAAATGCGCTCCGTAGAATAAACGATTTCCTGCTACGAAGCTTCTTTCTATCAACTATCATCTGCCAACTATCAACTACATCGATTTACGGTGTACGTCGCTCCGTAGGGCGAACGGCTTTTAACACAAAGACACTAAGAAGCAGGGTAGAAAGAAGCTGCGCTTCTTTATAATTTGGAGAGCACAAAGGAATTTCCCCTGAGGGGAAATGCGCTCCGTAGGGTGAACGAATTCCTGCTACGAAGCCCTCTTCCGGCCAACAGCCAACGATCAACCGCCAACGATTTTCGATGTACGTTCTCTCCATAGGGTGATTCGTCCCCCATTATCCATTTTCCATTCTCAATTATCCATTCCTATCAACTATCATCTGCCAACTATCAACTAATACCTGTGTACGATGTACGTGCGCTCCGTAGGGTGAAATGTTCCATCCTGACACCCCCCTTCACTTCCCCCCTAAATGGGGGATGGGTGTACGTTCCTTTACGATGAAGTGTTCCTTCTATCAACTATCAACTAAAATGATGTACGATGTACGTGCGCTCCATAGGGCGATCCGCTCCACATTTTCCATTATCCATTTTCAATTATCAATTATCCATTTCTATCAACTATCATCTGCCAACTATCAACTAAAAACCATGTACGATGTACGTGCGCTCCATAGGGCGATCCGCTCCACATTTTCCATTATCCATTTTCAATTATCAATTATCCTTTTTCCATTAAAAAAACAGCCCACCCTTATCAGGCAGGCTGTTATTTATAAAATGTAGCTTCTTTCTATCAACGCCAGATCAGCACCTGCTGTGTCAGCACGCCGCCCTGGTTCTGCACACGCACCACGTAGATACCGTTGCTGAGAGAAGCCGTGTTAAACGATACTTTCACGGTACCGGCAACGGTCTGCATCTTCGCGTGCGACAATACGCGGCCGTTCATATCCACCAGCTGCACCTGTGTGGGATGCGATTGCTGATCTTTTATGTACAGATCGAGGCTTGAAGCCAGGGTGACTGCCTGCAGACTGAAGCCAGTTGCTTTACGTTGCACCCGCTCTGTCTGCGGCTCAGCAACCGGTTGTGTGCCGCCACTCCACACATAACTCGTAAAGACGGGGTAGTGATCGGACGTGGTGTTTCCATAATTCGGAATCCAGCTTTCTACTTCCGTACGCAGAATGCGGGCCGAATTAGACACATAATACTGGTTCATTTCCGTACCGATGGTGAAGTGATCAATCACATCGTTATAGGAAACCGTTGACTTCTGTCCGGCCAGGCTCAGCGGCAAGGTCACGGGATAGAAAGCCGGGTTGGTCTTGAATGAAATAAAGGAAGTGGTGGTATCGGGCGCCATCTGCGTGGTGATGGTGCGGTCGAGGTCGTCGTTATAATCGCCCATCACAATCCAGTTACCACCGCTGTACTGCACCTGGAGGGAGTCGTGCATTTCCTGGGCCCCGTTGCGGCGGCGGTTATAGCTTTCGATAAAATCAGACGTATTCGCTTTGGCATGGATCACGAAAAACTGCACACGCCGGATGCTGCCGTTGATGGTTACATCGGCCTCCATCTGGTAGGGGAAGCGGCCGCTGCTCCAGTTATAGCTGGCATTGGCGCTGCCGTTGCGGAGCATGGGATAAGTACGCAGGCGGTTTACTTTAGACGTGCGGTATATATAGGCGAGTTTTTGCGCCCCGCCGCAGCTGCTGGCCATTGTGCCGTTGGAGCAGAAATCGGCCACCACCATTTCATAACCCGGCATCTGGTTCACGATATTCTGCAAACGGGTAATGCTGACAATTTCACCCAGTCCGTATACATCGGCATTGATATTCTGCAGGATGGTTCGTACGTTCTGTTCCTGCAGGTTGTCGTCGGTGGGACCCAGTGATCCGCCGAACCATTCAATATTCCAGCACACCACTTTGAGCGTATCCTGCGAGGGCGGCGGTGTGTTGCTGTTGCCGCTAACGCTTACGGGATTGCTGTTAAGTCCGGTGGTGCTGAAATTCACCGAACCGGTGTAAGTGGTGTTGGCCACGCCGGGTACAAAGCGTACGTACACCGTCTGGCCCGACTGTGCCTCGGCCAGTGTATAGTTGATGCCGGACGAATAGGCAACGCCGTCTCTTGACAGTTCAAAAGAAGCAGGAGCCGTAACCGTCAGTCCGGAAGTGAAGTTAGCCGTGGTGAAGCCGAAAGTTCTGGCAGCCGATGTGGTTCCAGCGGGTACATAACCGAACTCTAACACAGAGGGGCTGACAGAAACAGAAGGCGCCGGAGCCGCTTCGGTGGTGAAAGTCCACGTAGTGGTATTGCTGATGCCGGCGAAGTTGTTACCGGCGGCATCGCGGAAAGCACCTGCGTCCACGGTTACATAATAACCCGTGCTGTAGGCAAGTCCGCTGTAAGGAATAGTGGCTGTGTTGTTGCTCACGGTTACCGCAGTGGAAGTAACCAGTGTGGATTGCACCGTTACATTATCGCTGCTGCGCTTCACGGCAATGCTTCCCGCCGTTCCTTTTACAATGTTTTCGCTGAAGGTGAGCACCAGGTTACCGCTGCGTGCCTGACCGTTGGCACCGTTTACAGGGCTGAAGGCCGTGGCGGTGGGGGGTGTCTGGTCGCCGCTGTTCAGCTGCAGGGAAAAGTCGTCGATGGCGAGTCCGTCGTCGGAGCCGCTGGCATCCAGGTCGGACCACCGCAGCCAGAAGATGGCATTGTTGGCGATGTTGAGACCGGTAATGGTGGCCGTACGCACCGTTCTGTTGCCCGCCGCATTACCATCCCTCGCCCCGGTGGTAGTGGTGAAAGGTGATACAAAGTCGAGCGTGTTGTTATCCACCCAGGTACCGCTGGACAGCGAGGTGGCGTTGACACTGTATTGAAAATCGAGCTGGTCGGTACGGCCGGTGGTGCCGCAGCGCCATTGCTCGCCCGTATAAGTAATGGTGATGGACGTAACTGTGCGCCCGGTGCTGTTGCGCACCTGAATCCCGAATGAGGTGATGAGCGACGAAGAGCGCAGGCCACCCAGGGCCCGTTCGGTACTCGTGCCTGTACCATAGCTATAGGTATCACCGGTGGTATTGGTACCGGCATCGGTGGTATAGCGGGTATTGGCGTTAGCCCCGGACTCGAGGATGCGCCAGCCCGTGGGCAGCGACGTAGACGTACCGGAAGTGGAACGCAGGGTATTAAAATTTTGTGTGTAGGGCGTGGTGGTAGACGTAATGCTTACCTGTGCAAAAGCAGTGGTGGCAGCCAGCAGGTACAGACCCGCCAGGAGCAGCTGGTTTTTTAATCGCATAAGAAGATGATAAGGTTTGTGGTCTTTGTAAAGATGTGAAAATTTCCGGAACTGTGAAAGGGTTGTTTAAGAATGGAAAATGGAAGATCCCTACCGCCAAAGGGTTTTAACACAAAGGCACAAAGAAGCGGGGTGGAAAGAAGCTGCGCTTCCATAGTAAGGATTGAAGGACTGAAGGATTGAATGAGTGAATACGCTCCGTAGAATGAACGATTTCCTGCTACGGAGCCTTCTTCCTACCAACGTCCAACGGCCAACCGCCAACGATATTCTTGACGCATATCATTTAAAACAGGGTGTCCGCAACTATACCTTTAACAGTAAATCTGAAGAGGCGGAGGTGGTTCCTTTCCGCCAAAGCCTGTTTGGGATCGTTTCAAGTTGTAAACTTTTTTATATGAAAAACTGGAAATATATACTGGCCCTGCTGGCTGTAATAGTACTGGCCGGCTGCCGGAAAGAAGTCAACGATGAGCCGGTGGTTCCCACCACACAAAAATTCCTGGTGGTAACCATGCTCAACAGCGCCACGAACACTTTTATGGTTATGAGTATCAAAACAGATGGAAGTGGCGGGGGACCTCTTGTTAACCGGGAATTTGTGAATAACAACTATAACAATATACCCGGCATCAGTGCCGATGGGAAAAAGCTGGTGTATGTATCAAACGACTCCATTTATGTAATGACGGTGAGTAACGGGAACAGTGAGTTCATTTACAAGAACAAAAACACCGTGCGGTACCCGGTGCTTAACAAGAACGGAACCAAGATTGCCTTTGCTTCCATTGGCATGGGACAAACCAATGGTTCCAACCTGTTTGTGGTAGATGCCGTTGCCAACTCGCAGGCGGTACAGATCACCGATTTTGCTACCGACTGGTGGGCCGGCACCATGCCCGCTTTCAGTCCGGACGGACAAAAGATTGCCTTTGGAGTGGGCTATAATGCCGATGATGCCATTTACATGAGCAACCTCGACGGCAGCAGTCTCATCCGGGTTTCGGAAGAACACGGTTTTGGAAATGCCGATGGTTATCCTGTGTTTTCACCTGCCAGCAGCAAGCTGGTGTTTTCAAGCAGCCGTTACAACAGTGTGTACCCGGGCGTTTTTGACCTGGTACTGGCCGATGCAGTTGCCGGCGGCGAAACCACCTGCACCCGGCTTACAACCATGAGTGGTAGTAATGCTCAATACCCGTTCTATCCTGCCTTTTCCGTAGATGGCAACAGTATTTACTTTACGGCACAGTTAAATAATGCCCCTGGCAGTGCCTGGAATATTTATAAAATTCCGGTTGGCGGTGGAACACCTGTGAACCTGACAAACGCCACCAGTACCCAGTACCGGCCTTTTAATCTGAAAGAGATTGAAAAAACAACTACAGGTTCATAACCCGGTAGCGGGCATTAATAAAAAACGGGCGGTTCGAATGGACCGCCCTTTTATATTTTGATTGATTCCTCCGTCCTGGTGCGTGTCCGCACACAACAATGACAGATTAAGTCAAAGAATTTTAACACAGAGAAGCAGAGTGGAAAGAGGCTGCGCCTCTTTGGAAGGGAGACAAGATCACAGGGGGATTTTCGATGTAAGTTCCCTTCTCAGGGCGATTCGTTTCACATTTTCCATTTTCCATTATCCACTTTCAATTTTCATTTACTCTTGATTTCTGTCATTGCTTACACGCTCCTGCCGGTGGTAACTTCATAGTGTTAAAAAGTGGCACTATGAAAAAGTTAAGCGGATGGCTCATAGCTGCTTTCCTTTTTGTGCAGGCTACGGCACAGGAGCAGCAGGAGATTAAAAACAGGGAGTACTACCTGGAAAAAAGTAAAAACCAGAAAACAACGGCCTGGTTACTGGCGGGCTCGGGAGCGGCGCTTACCACTGCCGGTATAATTGGCATGCTTAACAATACAGAGGCGTTGGGTGCCGGTGGTAATGTGGAAGCCATTTTGATGGTGGGTGGCATACCGGTCGCACTTTCCAGTTTAATACTCTTCAGCATGGCAGAAAAAAGTAAGGAAAAAGCCGGTACAGTGGTGGTTCCGGTGCTGCAACCGGTACATCTGTACGGAACGGTCTCAAAACCGATTCCCGGCATCGGTATCCGTATTCGGTTGTAGCGGTTAAAGCGAAGCACGTACTTAATCCCGACCGAAATTTCGTTATTGAATAACGATTTACGAATCGCGAAAAACGAACAACGATAAACGGTCAGGCTTTTTCACCACAGAGACACAGAGGAACCGAGGGGAAAGAGTGAATGTATGAAGAGTTGAATAGCGATACAATATCGTGTGTACTCCTGCTTTGTGTTGCTCGGTGCTTTTAAGTCTTCGTGGTTCCGGTCAAGGACTGAAAGATTGATTGCGCGCCGTTGAATGAACGATTTCCTTCTACGGAGCTTCTTCCGAACAACGAACAACGAGCCACGACAGACGATAAACTTTCTCTCCATAGGGTGATTCGACCCCCATTATCCATTTTCCATTATCAATTTTCCATTTCATCTACCTTCCGTTCCACGATCAAAAAAAACGTAACCCTGCTCGTAGCCCCCATCCACAAAAAAATGGGCGTTACATAGGGCACCACGCTCACCACTTCTCCTTTCAGGCTGTTGAGGAACTGCTCCAGCTGGTTCTGGGCATTGGTTTTATTGACTTCGAGTTTGTGTACTTTGTAGTTCATACTGCGGTATTAAGGGAGTAAGGTACGGTGGCAAAGAGGTGAATTGTAATGATCTTGGTAAGTATTGAAAATTCTATCTTGTATAAGAGCAAATATGTGAACCTCAGTTGCTTCATAGTAATTATCTATATAGTAGTATGATTCTAAATTAAAACCTATAAACGCTATAGGTAAAATTTTACTAATTCAGAAACAAAATATTTGGTTTAGAGCATTAACTTAGATGAATTGTAAAACGGTTGTACTCTACAAATGAAAAGACACTATTATTCAGATATTATTTCATCATTTTGCATTACACCTGCACAGCAAATACTAGGTGAATTATCTCTAAACAATGAATTTTCAAGCGAAAAAACACAAACTGATTCTTGGCTTTTTCAAATTGAATTACTTCAAAAAATACTAGATGAATTTGAAGGAAGCATATTCTTTGAATACTCTATACCTAGAATGGGTAAAAGAATAGATGTTGTATTAGTTATTAATAATGCCATTTTTATTTTAGAGTTTAAGGTAGGCGAGAAGGCCTTTCCTCAATATGCAATAGATCAAGTATGGGACTATGCTTTAGACCTTAAAAACTTCCATGAAACAAGCCATAATCACCTAATTGCACCAGTATTAATTTCAACTGAAGCCAAGTGTTCATTGTTCGAAATTTCAACAACTGCTCACAACGACAATACACTAAATCCAATACGAATAAATGGTCAATTGTTAAAAGACGTTTTACATTCTGTTTTGGCATTTGCTGACGGCGAAAAGATTAGTGCCGAAGACTGGGTTAAGGGCAAATACTCCCCGACACCTACAATTATTGAAGCAGCGATGGCTTTATATAATGGTCATACTGTAACTGATATTACTCGAAGAGAAGCAGAAAACTTAAGCACAACAACTAATACGATCTCAAAAATTATCAAAACAGCAAAAGAAAATCAAATAAAAGCTATTTGCTTTGTTACTGGCGTACCTGGAGCAGGTAAAACATTGGTTGGGCTAGATGTGTCGACAAAACACTTTAATAAAGACGAAAATGTAACGAGTGTTTTCTTGAGTGGAAATGGACCTCTTGTGGCAATACTCAGAGAAGCTTTAACAAGAGATAAAGTACGAAGGGAAAAAGAACAGGGAAAAAAAGTAAAAAAAGGCGAAGTGATGAGTGAGGTAAAACTGTTTATACAGAATGTTCACCACTTTCGTGACGAATGTCTTATAGACATGAAGGCTGCACCATTTGATCATGTAGCTATTTTTGATGAAGCACAAAGAGCATGGAATCTTGAACAGACTTCAAATTTTATGCGACGCAAGAAAAACGTTTCTAATTTTTCTTTCTCAGAACCCGAATTTTTGATTTCTTGTTTAGATAGGCATGAAGACTGGGCAGTTATTGTTTGTCTAGTTGGGGGTGGACAAGAAATAAATACTGGCGAAGCAGGTATTAGTGAATGGATCACTTCTTTAAACCGTTCCTTTCCAAATTGGCATGTATATGTTTCGAATCGACTTACAGATAGCGAATATGCGGCAGGTCATGCTCTTGAGATTCTAAAGGATCATGAAAATGTTTTCTGGAAACCTGAATTGCATTTGTCGGTTTCATTACGCTCATATCGAGCAGAACACTTATCAGCTTTAGTTAAAAACATTCTTGATATTAATAAAGAAGAAGCACAAAAACTTTACGATCAAATAAGAAATAATTATCCGATTGTACTAACTAGAGATTTGCAAAAAGCTAAACAATGGTTAAAACAACAAGCAAGAGGAAGTGAAAGATTTGGGATTGTAGTATCATCACAGGCACAACGCCTAAAGCCACATGCAATTGATGTAAAGTCACCAATGGACCCAATTCATTGGTTTTTAGATGGCAAAGAAGATGTACGATCTTCATACTATCTTGAAGATGTAGCCACAGAGTTTCATGTACAAGGGCTAGAACTTGACTGGACATGTATTACTTGGGATGCTGACTTTAGATTTTCAAACAACAACTGGGGCTTCTTTTCATTCGTTGGGGACAAATGGCATAACATTCGTAAGGAACAGCGTCAGAAGTATTTAAAAAACTCATACAGGGTTTTACTTACTAGAGCTAGACAAGGAATGATAATAGTAGTTCCTGAAGGAGATTTAAGCGATCCCACAAGATCCCCGAATTTCTATAATGAGACTTATGAATATTTAAAAGAAATAGGATTTCAAATCGTTTGATTAATTCCACCGATCCGATCCGTCTACTTAACACCCAACCCGTCTATACTCCCCCCTTGACCAGGAATATACCCTCTCTTAAATCTCTTGCCCAGCCCAATAAATCGCCCTATTTTTCAGGAAAAAAAATGAACAACCCCACCGAACGCAGGCTGGCCCTGCTTGAACAACAACTGCGTCAGACACGCCGCTTTAACCGGCTGCTGGTCGGTGCCCTCCTGCTGCTGGCTTTCATGGGCTTCCGGAAAAATGAAGAACTGCAGCACCTGCAGGTGAAAAGCCTGTCGGTGGTCAATGAAGGCGGCAAAGTGGTGGCCAAACTCGACGCCAATGCCAGCTCGGGCTGGCTGCAGCTGATGGATAGCTCCGGTACCCTCCATGCCCAGGCCGGCGCCGGCACCAACGGTGGCTACCTGAACCTTTTCAATAAGAAAAAACAACATACCGTATGGCTCACCCAGATGACAGAAGGAGGTGGCTACGTGGGTGTCAAAAACCCCTCGGGTAAAGAAGTGGCCTGGCTGGGCGTAAAACAGGACGAAAGCGGTTATGCCGGCACGGCCGACTGGAGCGGCAATACCCGGGTAACAATGGGCTCCCACAACGGCTCTGGCTTTACGGAATGGTACAACCGCAATGGGTACGGTACGGTGAAGTTGTATGCCAATGATAATTCCAATGGCGGTGGCGCGATTGGTCTTTACTCGTATTTCGGAGATGTGCGTAATTACATGGGTATCGACAATAACGGCAACGGCGCTTCGTGGCTGTACAACCGATCCAACACAAACACCATCAGCCTGCTGGGCGGTACCGGTCTGGTTCTTAAAAACTACCAGGGCAAAGACCGGGCCTGGCTGGGTGTGGCCGAAAACAACGGAGGCTTTATCAACCTGTACAACCGCTACGACCGCCGCAATATCTACCTGGGTGCCAGGGATGGCCTGACCGCTGAAGGAATTCTATACACCTCTGATGGTTTCCGGGATAAAGGAACTTTTCCGAACTGAAGCGGGGAAAAGGAGGGGAATGGAGAATTGAAAATGGATAATGGATAATGTGGAACGTATATCGTTGGTCGTTGGTGGTTGGCCGTTGGCGGAACGAAGCTTCGTAGCAAGAAATCGTTCTTTCTACGGAGCTTACGTACATCGTACATAGGTATTAGTTGATAGTTGGCAGATGATAGTTGATAGAAAGAAGGCTTCGTAGCAAGAAATCGTTCATTCTACGGAGCGCATTCACTCATTCAATCCTTCAGTCCTTCAATCCTTGACCTGAACCACGAAGTCTCAAAGGCACAAAGCAACACAAAGCAGGAGTACACACGCTCTT
>Ga0315902_10006408_pt1 | contig 16292 bp, 17 predicted proteins | sample LakEriMetagenome_9_FD_203523 | JGI IMG/M metagenome (GOLD analysis project Ga0315902, IMG submission 203523) | Freshwater fungal communities from buoy surface, Lake Erie, Ohio, United States - Buoy 12 MA117 | ecosystem: Environmental > Aquatic > Freshwater > Lake > Lake biofilm | place: USA...
ACATCGCAATCACCATCTTGCGAACAGTCTCTGCCTCAGCCGTTGGTCCGTACGTCAATTTATCTAGTTTGGTCACTCCATCAACCAGAGCAGCGATCTGATCTCCGAAATCATTACGTAGCTGATCTAGCGAATACGGCGTATCTTCAACGGTGTCATGAAGCAGTGAAGCGATGATCGTCTCTTGATCAAGCCCTAACTCAATAAGAATCTGAGTGACTTCAACCGGATGGGTAATGTAATCCTCACCCGATTTACGAGTCTGTCCAATGTGAGCGGTGCGAGCAACGTTAAATGCTCGTTCGACCTCTGCTACGTCAGCCTGCGGATGATGTTCTTGCAGCCCAGTGATAAGCGGCTTGAGAAGAGCATCCATCGGGAATATTTCTACTTGCGGCCTTTACGCTTTGGTTGGTTACGTGGTCCACGTCGATCAGTGATGGTTGCTGTTGCACCCTGTAGTGATCCCGGAGTTACAACAGAGCTAACAACAGCTGTTGCACCACGAGCACTGACTCGCTTTGCAAGAGCAATCATCGCTGGCTCTTTCTCACGTAATTGCGCAAGAACGGCTGGTGCGATGAAAACTGATGAGTATGAGCCAACAATCATTCCAATAAAGAGAGCCAATGAAATATCTTTCAGAGTTCCCGCGCCTAGTAATCCGCCACCGATAAATAGGATGGCCCCAACTGGAAGAAGTGCAATGACAGTGGTGTTAATCGATCGGACGATTGTCTGATTCACAGCCAAGTTAGTCGCCTGTGTAAAGGTTTGCTTGCTCGTTGAAGTGATCGATCGAGTGTTCTCGCGCACCTTGTCAAAAATAACCACCGTGTCATAGAGCGAGTATCCAAGAATTGTTAAGAATCCAATCACCGTAGCTGGAGTTACATCAAAACCAATAAGGGCATAGATACCGACCGTAATGAGGACGTCGTGAAGAACAGCAACGAGCGCCGCAATCGCCATTTTGGGTTCAAAGGTCATGGCAAGGAAGAGCATGATCACGATAATGAATGCCAGCAGACCATAAAGAGCCTTCTTGGTAATTTCCTCACCCCAAGATGGTCCGATGAGCTGCGTATCAATGTCGCCCGCTTGCACTCCAAAGTTCGAGACAATCGCTGCTTCAACGGAATCAGATTGTGCGTTAGTCAGTGATCCGGTCTGAACACGAATCTTGTCGTCGCCAATCTTCTGAATAATTAGTTCACCAGAGATACCTGCAGACTCAACAGCAGATCGAGCTTGCTCTACCGTTGCAGTAGTTACTGGGAATGTGTAGGCAGATCCACCCTTGAACTCAATTCCAAGGTGAAGACCTTGCACCATGAGCGCTCCAATCGAGAGCAAGGTGAAGAGTGCGGAGACGAGGTACCAGCGCTTTGCGTTGCCAACGATATTGACTGAGGTTTCGCCTGAATAGAGGCGACCACCAAGACCCTTGATTGATGACATGTTATGCCTCCACGCTAGAAGTAGTTCGAGTCACACCAGAGCTCTTATCAGATAGACCTGAGAAGCGGTGTCCTGAATTGAAGAATTTCAATCGAGCCATAATTGTCATCAATGGCTTTGTGAAGATATAAACGACGAAGAGATCCACAAGTGTCGTCAAGCCGAGAGCGAATGCGAATCCGCGCACACTGCCGACAGCAAAGAAGTAGAGAAGGACTGCTGCGATGATCGAGACTGCATCTGCTACCAAGATCGTGTGTCGAGCCTTAACCCAGCCGCTTTCCACCGCCGATCGTAATGAGCGGCCCTCACGAATTTCATCTCGAATACGCTCGAAATAAACCACGAAGGAGTCAGCAGTAATGCCAATAGCAACGATAATTCCCGCAATGCCAGCAAGAGTCAGAGTAAAGCCAATTGTTTCACCGAGAACCAGTGCCAATAAATAGATCATTCCTGCTGCAACCACAAGAGATCCAGTTACGACAATACCTAGGCCGCGATAGTAGAAGAATGAATAAAGGGTAACCAAGAACAAACCGATAGCTCCAGCCAGAAGACCAGCATCGAGCTGTTCAGCGCCTAGTGTTGGAGAAACTTGCTGAACTTCTCCGCGATCGAAAGCGAGAGGGAGAGCGCCATACTTGAGAACGTTGGCTAAATCTTGAGCCTCAACTTGAGTAAAGGATCCAGTAATTTGAGCAGTGCCAGATGGAATTGCTTGGATGATTCGCGGTGATGATTGAACGATTCCATCAAGCACAATTGCAACCTGATTAGTTGGTTCTGGCAGAGAAGTTACTCGTGCTGTCAGAGCACCAAATGCACTAGTTCCTTCACTATTAAATGTAAGTGAAACACTCCACGCACTTCCAGCTTGTGTATCGATTCCAGCCGATGCCTTTGAAATCTGACGACCCAAGACTTCAGCAGGTGCCAGGATGTACTTAGTTCCTTCTTTAGAACATGCTGTTATCGCAGCGGCTGGATCATCAGTACCGGTCCCCTGCAGACTGGCTGCAGTGGTGCAGTCAAGATTGGCGAAAGCTTGGTTCAGAGCATCTGATACACCCGCAACTGGAGTTGCCGCAGTTGATGTATCTACTGATGCTGGAACTCCTAGACCAGAGGCGAGTACCTGTCGGAATCGCAATTCTGCTGTCTGTCCAACAAGATCGACCACGCGTCGACCATTTTCGCCGGGAACAGAGATAACAATCTGACGATTGGTTCCGCTTCCTTGCGCAGTTACTTCGCTCTCAGCTACACCTAATGAGTTCACGCGCTGGCGAATAATCTCAACCGCCTGATCAATTGCAGCCGAGGTTACTTCGTTTCCGGCAGTCGATGCACGCGGTTGAAGCGTGACGCTTGTGCCTCCGCGTAGATCGAGCCCTAAGCGAACTTCGTTCGCACCGGTGACAAAAGCCGTTGCTCCTAGTGAGATCAAAATCAGCGTGAGTATCGCCAAGGCACGCCCAGGGCGGCCAGAACTCTTTACAACTTTATTAGGTGTGGACATAAGAGCAGAGTCTAGGCCACTAGAGGCAGTGCTTAGATCAATCTGAGGTGGGATCAAAAAGGGTGGCAAGGCTGGGCGGCACGCTGCGACCTAAGTGGGTATAGCCCAGAGCAGTTGCTACTCGACCCCGCGGGGTACGAGCCATAAATCCATTTCGAACTAAGAATGGTTCGGCTACAGATTCAACTGTCTCGGTCTCTTCGCCCACGGCGATAGCCAGTGTTGAAAGTCCTACTGGTCCCCCATTAAAGCGATCGATAAGAGCAAGCAGAACGGAACGATCGAGACGATCCAACCCTTGCTCGTCAACTTCATACATTTCCAGAGCATCTTTGGCATGGTCATGTGTAAGAGAGTGCGAACCCTTAACTTGGGCAAAGTCGCGAACACGTCTTAACAATCTATTTGCAATACGCGGCGTACCACGAGATCGCCCTGCGATTTCAGCAATTGCTTTTTTATCAATTGTTAGACCAAGAAGTTGCGCACTACGTGAGATGACGTGTTCGATCTCGGCTGCGTCATAGAAATCAAGGTGGGCAGTAAATCCAAAGCGATCACGTAATGGACTCGGCAACAACCCTGCTCGCGTGGTTGCACCAACCAGAGTGAAGTGTGGAAGCTGTAATGGAATTGCTGTGGCGCCTGGACCTTTACCTACAACAACGTCAACCCTGAAATCTTCCATCGCTAAATACAACAATTCTTCAGCAGGCCGCGGCAGACGATGGATCTCATCAAGAAAAAGAATCTCTCCCTCGACCAATGAAGATAAAATTGCTGCAAGATCTCCAGCATGTGTGATGGCAGGTCCACTGGTGATGCGAATGGGTGTTGACATTTCGGATGCCAAAATCATCGCAAGAGTTGTCTTTCCTAAGCCTGGTGGGCCGGAGAGCAATATGTGATCGGCGGCTGCGCCACGATTTCGCGCCGCTGTCAGAAGTACATCTATCTGTTCACGTACTCGATGCTGACCAATAAATTCTTTAAGCGTCTTTGGGCGAAGCGCATTCTCCGAGAGTGACTCGTCAGTTGATGCTGCAGGATTGACTAAACGATCAGAATCTTCGCTCATGATTTACCGCCTGCAAGGGCTGCCTTAAGTAGCTCTGAAAGTTCTGAATGAGCCGGATCTAATCCTCGATTTGCATAATCTATGGCCACAATCGAAATAGTTGCATCCGCTTCGCGAGCTGAATAACCCAATGAAATCAACGCACCAGAGAGTTGCTCTCGCCAGAGTGGTTGCGATGAAGAAGCCCGTGCACCGGAAGCTCCAGTGCGAGATAACTTCCCTTTGAGTTCAAGGAGTATGCGCTGGGCACCTTTCTTACCAATACCCGGTACTCCGGAAAGGATATTTACAGATTCCGATTCAACTGCATCCGCCAATTGGTCTGGCGATAGATGAGCAAGTATCGAAAGCGCAACACGTGGACCAATTCCACTGACAGTCTGAACCAACTCGAAGGTCTCCTTCGACGGGGCATCAATGAATCCATAGAGCGTCATGGAATCTTCACGAACAACCATCGAGGTATGGATTGTGAGTGAATTTCCAAGAGTCAGTGTCGCGGCCGCTGTAGGAGTGACATAGATGAGATAGCCAACGCCAGCAACTTCAAGAATGATGCGATCAGAATTTATCGAACGCACGGATCCTGTCAGCTGGGCAATCATCTCTTCACCAATTTCGAAATTCTGGTCTTCTCGGCACGAAGTGCTTGTTCAATCTTACTCGTGGCACTACCTCGCCAAATGTTACAAATTGCTAGTGCGAGTGCATCGGTGCTATCGACAGGCTTTGGTGCCTCTTTGAGTGAAAGAATTCTAACGACCATATCAGCCACTTGTGATTTATTAGCTCGACCATTTCCGGTCACAGCGGCTTTAACTTCACTCGGGGTGTGCATCACTACGGGAATCCCCCGTTTAGCTGCAAGCAAAAGTGCGATACCTGCTGCCTGGCCCGTACCCATCACAGTGCGCACATTGTGTTGAGAGAAAACTCGCTCCACTGCAATTACATCAGGTTGGTGTTTATCAAACCATGAGATAAGTGAAGCCTCTAGCTCTAGCAACCTCTGCTCCAGCGGAAGTGACGGTGAAGTTTGGATAACACCGACATCTACCAGTTCCAATTGAGCACCAGCGGCTCCCTTAACGACGCCAATTCCACAGCGAGTCAGCCCAGGGTCTACGCCCAGAACGGTCCTACTGGTCTGTTGGCTCATAACTAACAAGCCTAGAACCTAGAAAGAGAAGGTTAGGAAAGGCTCGCCATAACTTCATCGGATACATCGAAGTTACTGAAGACATTCTGCACATCATCTAGCTCTTCGATTGCATCAATAAGTTCAAAAACTTTTTGAGCACCTTCGGCATCAAGTGGGATGCTCATCGAAGGCAAGAAAGATGAGTCAGCTGATTCATAATCGATTCCACTGGTCTGCAGCGCTGTACGCACAGTCACAAGATCCGATGCCTCACAGACGACTTCGAAAGACTCCCCAAGATCATTTACTTCTTCAGCACCTGCTTCAAGTACAGATTCAAGAATTGATTCTTCAGAAACTCCATCTTTTTTGGCAACGATGATTACACCTTTGCGATTAAAGAGATAAGCAACTGAACCAGGATCTGCCATGGTGCCGCCATTGCGAGTTACGGCAACACGAACTTCCGACGCCGCACGATTACGATTATCAGAAAGACATTCGATCATAAGTGCAACGCCATTGGGGCCATAACCCTCATACATAATTGTTTGATAGTCAGCCCCGCCAGATTCAAGACCAGCTCCGCGTTTAACTGCACGATCAATATTGTCGGCAGGCATAGAGTTTTTCTTAGCTTTAGCGATGGCATCAAAAAGTGTTGGATTGCCCTCGAGATCAGGACCGCCATTTCGCGCCGCTACCTCAATTGCCTTAATGAGCTTGGCGAAGTTCTTTGCGCGGCGCCCATCAATGATTGCCTTCTTATGTTTAGTCGTTGCCCATTTGGAATGGCCTGACATGAGACGAACCCCTTTAGTGAAGAAATACTGCGCTTACTTTATCGCTACTTACAGACCTCATCAAAAAAGTAACGATGTACTGCCAAATCATGCGTAAGTTCTGGGTGGAATGAGGTCGCCATCAGATGCTTTTGTCGGACTGCTACGGGGTGCATCTCCCCCGCAGGTGTTTTTACGGAGCTAATAACCTCAACCTCGCTGCCAAGTTCCTCTACCCATGGCGCACGAATAAATACTGCGCGTAATTGGTGCCCAGCGAAGTTCAATTCAGATTCAAAAGAATCCACTTGTCGGCCAAATGCATTTCGACGGACGGTCATATCGATACCGCCAAACGTTTCTTGTCCCGCGACGCCATCAAGAATTCGGTCTGCAAGAAGGATCATCCCTGCGCACGAACCATATGTGGGCATACCTTGAGAAATCCGCTGCTTCAATGGTTCGATCAGTTCATAGGTTTTAGCTAGTAGCGCAATTGTTGTTGATTCTCCCCCGGGAAGAATCAAAGCCTGACACTTTTCGAGCTCACTGACGCGACGAACTTCTAGCGCTTCATGGCCACATGCTTGCACGGCTCGAACGTGTTCCCGAAAATCACCCTGCAGAGCAAGAACGCCAATAATCATTCTCTGATCCGGTTGATAAAAAACTACCAGCCGCGCTCAGCGAGGCGATGCGGTACTGGAATGTCTGCAACGTTGATTCCCACCATTGCGTCCCCAAGTCCACGAGATACATCTGCCAAGACCTTTGCATCCTGGAAAAAAGTTGTTGCCTTGACGCACGCTGCAGCGCGATGAGCTGGATCTCCAGATTTGAAAATTCCTGAACCAATAAATACTCCGTCTGCGCCCATCTGCATCATAAGTGCGGCATCTGCTGGTGTTGCGATACCGCCAGCAGTAAAGAGAACTACAGGAAGCTTGCCAGTCTCGGCTACTTCCTTTACAAGAGCGTAAGGTGCTTGCATCTCTTTTGCCGCTACATAAAGTTCATCATCGCGCATTGATGTAAGGCGGCGAATTTCTCCTCCGATTTTGCGCATATGTGTCATCGCATTGGAAACATCGCCTGTTCCTGCTTCACCCTTCGAGCGAATCATTGCAGCCCCTTCATTGATACGGCGTAACGCCTCACCAAGGTTGGTCGCACCACAGACGAAAGGAACCTTAAATTTCCACTTATCAACATGGTTTTCGTAATCAACGGGAGTGAGTACTTCAGACTCATCGATATAGTCAACGCCAAGACTTTCAAGAATTTGGGCTTCGACAAAGTGGCCAATACGCACCTTTGCCATCACAGGAATTGAAACGGTCGCTTGAATTTTCTCAATCATGTCTGGATCTGACATGCGAGCTACTCCACCTTGAGCGCGGATATCAGCCGGCACTCTTTCCAGTGCCATGACAGCAACGGCACCAGCATCTTCTGCGATTTTGGCCTGCTCAGCATTGACGACATCCATGATGACGCCGCCTTTGAGCATCTCTGCCATACCGCGCTTAACGCGTGCTGTGCCTGTCTCTTGCGACATTGAATGAACTCCTGGATCTATTCTTTGGTGGGTGCTGAGTCTAGCGTGAATTGCGGATTCTTCTCGGTGAGAGCTATCCATATCTGCCCGCGTGCAAAGGGCAGTTCCGAGCCATCTAGGGTCCGCCATGTGGTGCCGGATAACTCATCGGGACGAGACCAGGTGGCAGGAAAGTATTTTCCATCGCGTAGAACAAAACCTGTACCACTTCCGACAGTCTTTGAGTAAGGCGTTACTCCCCCATATTTATCACCATATTCAGATGGCAAAATTTCGACAATCTGAATCACGAAAGTAGTCGGACCATGCTGGACGCCGGATGCAGACATGTTGGGTATTCCATTATTGAAAAGTATCCAACGGTTTTCTCCAGCACTCCACTTCACTTCGTAGGATGCTGCTGGCCAGGTGACTTTGGCATCAGTGATTGCAATTCCACCATTGGGAATATCACCAAAGTTCCAACCTACTGAACGAGATGTTGCGATTTCACGCTCGTCGCTTCGAACTTTCTCGAGTAAGAGATCTGCACGAAGGACCATATTTGTTGGAGCTGTTCGTGTCTCATCACGAGTATAAATCGTTGGTGACTGACGCTGTGCTCCATAATCATTGAGATTGGCGGCTGCAATTAATGGCAACAATTTAGATTGTGCCCCGCTGTAAGCAAAAACTACACGCCCATATTGGGCAAGAATTTCTAAATCTGATATTCGAGCACTTCGAACCGGACCAATCTCTGTTGGAATCTCAGAGGAGAACACCACAGCTAAACGCGTGAGGCCAGCTTCTACCTGCTCAATGTAAACAATATCGGCGCGATCGATACCAATCTGAGGTCGAGCTGCTGTGGTGTCATCGATCTTGACCACCAGTACCTCGCCATCACTTCCCTCACGTCCCGAAAGTGAGTTATAGGTTGGCTCAACGAAGACTTCCGAAATAAGTGACTTCTGCGATGTTGGCAGAAACGCAGCAGCAACAGCCAAGAGGGATAAGAGAACAACAAAAGCGGTGAAGACCTTTTTCATCAGTCATTCTCGCGAATCAGAAGCCAATCCCATGCACGGGATTCTGATGTGACATTAAGTTTCTCTCCGGATGCCAACGCCTTCTCATAGATTTCATAGACTTGATTAGCTACAAGACTCCAATCAAAACGTTGAGCATGAGCACGGCCAGCCTCAGCAAGAGCTTTTCGTTTCTCCTCTTCACGCAGAAGATCGATTACTACCTTCGCCAACGATTGCGAATCTTCCGATGCAAAGAGGGCTCCATACTTCCCACCTCCAAGAAGATCATTGAATGCTGGAATGTCACTTGCCACAACTGCTGCACCTCCAGCCATCGCTTCGGCGATGATGATTCCAAATGATTCACCGCCGGTATTAGGGGCAATGTAGAGGGCTATCGATTTAAGAAAATTGGCTTTTTCGTCTTCTGAAATTTTCCCCAAAAACTCGAATCGCTTGCGTAGCTCAGAATTGATGTCTTCAGAAATCTCAGATGGATCCCCAGGACCAGCTATCAGTACTCGTACTTCAGGAATGAATCGAGAAATTATGGGAATCGCATCGATGAGAACTTCTAGACCTTTACGTGGTTCTTCAAAGCGCCCGATAAATCCAAGGGTTGGGCCCGCCCACTTCTCTTCTACATTTCCGTCTCGATAGCGATCGGCAAAAATTCCGTTTGGAATTACATGAGCTGTTGTATCCATATGCTCTTGCAGAGTGTCGTAAGCAGCTTGGCTTACCGCAATCTTCTCGCTGAGCCGCTCGATCGCTGGCTCAACGATTGAAGCAATAACGCGAGTGGTCGTACCTTTCTTAGCCTGGGCATGGAATGTACCGACGATTGGCCCCTCACTCGCCCACAACGCAAGGAGTGAAATTGAGGGAACCGCTGGTTCGTGGAGATGCAAAATATCAAAATGATTATCCGTCAACCAATTACGCACTCGCGCAAAGGCGGTGGGATTAAAAAGCAAACGCGCCACAGCACCATTGAACGGAATTCCAATCGGTTTTCCCGCATTAACCAAATAATCTGGCATGTCGTGCTCGTCAACCAACGGTGCCAACACAGAGACAAAGTGACCTTCAGAGATAAAGAATTCTGCAAGATCACGTACATGGTTCTGCACTCCCCCGGGTGTATCCCAACCGTAAGGACAGACGAGTCCGATCCTTAACTTTTTCATCTTCGCTCCACAAAATCACCATCAACCCAGATGCGCTGCATCATGTGCCAATCGTGCGGATGAGCCTTGATACCTTCTGCGAAATTATCTGCACAGAGCTGCACCGTTGCTTTGATCCGTGATTCTTCATCGCCACTTGCAGGGATCGCAATCTCGCGTAAATCAATATGTATTCCGGATCCGGTATACGAGACGAAGGCGGTAACCAAAGGGATCCCAGTTCGAATTGCGATGATTGCCGGTCCCGCTGGCATGCGCGCAACCCCGCCGAAGAATTCGACATCGATTCCACTCGCAGATAGATCTCTATCTGCAACAAGTGCAATGAGCTTGCCATCTCGTGCACGCTGTAAAAGCGTAGGGAATGCTCGCGAATCCAGCGGAAGTGCTTCCATACCTATTGCTTGACGATATGCCAGAAACTTTTCAAATAGGGCGCGCGGTTTGAGAACTTCAACGACAGTTACTAATTGAGCGCCCCTGCTGCAAAAGTAAGACCCTGCATGATCCCAGTTTCCGGCGTGAGGGAGACTAACCACAACGCCTGTTCGATTTGTTATCGGATCCATCAAAAGATGCTCATTACTGACTATCACTGTCGAGAGAATTCTCTCTCTGCTCCAATCGGGAGATCTGAATGTATCCATCCAGTAGCGCATATACGAAAGCACGCCTCTGCGAACAAGATCCTCAAGGTCATTCGAAGAAAGCTCAGGCTGTACGCGTGCCAGATTTGAACGAAGCCTCTCAACGCTCTTGCCATTTCTCTTATACATCCACAAACCAAGTCTTTGAAATAAATTTGTGGCTCTCTTTTCAGAGATGCGGCGAATGATGGACCAGCCAAAAAAGTATGCCCGAGCCACTAAAAAATCTTTCATGAATTAATCCTTGTGCAGCGCACGATACACAATCACCATGCGCTGTAGGACAGTGAAGACGCCAACAGCTGAAAGAAACGCAAAACCGATAACGAGTGCAATCTCGATGCCAAGTCCATAGAGTCCAATTGCGGTCAAACTGATGACAACCCGCTCGGTGCGTTCTGCAAGACCCCCAGAACACTCGATCGACATACTTTCTGCCTTTGCGCGGATATATGGAATCAGTCCTCCGGTCACAAGTGAAATCAAAATCAGCATTGATGCCGTCTCGTCACGATCGATCATGTAGAGCAAAACTCCAATAAGGATCGCAGAATCTGTAACCCGATCAATTGTGGAGTCAAGAAAGCCGCCCCACGCAGTTCCAGTTCCATTGGTAAGGCGAGCAATGGCACCGTCAAATAAGTCGCTTAACGCGAAGAAACAAATTGCAAGAGTCCCGATATAAAGATCTCCTCGCGGGTAGAAATAGAAAGCCGATGCCAACGTTCCTATCGCACCGACTATCGTTACACCGTTGGCTGTAATTCCTGCGCGCACGGCAAGTTTGACCACTGGATTAATAAATCGAGTGACCTGAGGTTTCAAATGCGCACTAATCATCAAGACCATCGTAGGCTTTAACCCATGCCAACTTCCACATCTGCCACTGTGAGAATTGCCCTCTTTGGCCACGTGAGCGCAACTCCGGCAGCTCTGACCAAGGCTCTGGGCGATCAAGGTATATCCATCGAGGCAACGAGTGAAGATCTTGCCCATGTGGATTGCGCAATCTTTGCTGTTAATCCCTCCGCAGGAATCGATGACGAAACAATTGCCGCCTGGGAAAGTTTTAACGACTACCTCACTCCACGAATCATGGTCGCACTCGCACTACCTGGAGCCGACCTCGATTTTGATGACGCAGTTTCACTTGCCAATCGAGTCTTCGATCAGATGGCAACTCCCTATTTAGTTCTGCATAGCGATGATGGTTCACCTGCAGCTCTGATTAGTCTTGAAGATTTAACAATCCGCAACTATCTTCACGGTCTCGCGGTCATATCTGAGAGTGAACCCGAACATAAAGAACTCGTTGCGGATTTTGCGGAGGAATATCGTGAACTGATCGACTCAAGCGGTGAAGATGCATTTAGCGCCGGACTCTTGTTTCCAGCTATTCCAGTCAATCTTGATAACGGAATTGGTATTGACGTATTGGTCTCTTACCTCAAGCAACTCAAGTAGACCTACCAAGCAGCAGCCAACTCATTTCGAGTAACCGTTAAAAGTTGAGGCAACACCTTTGTCTTTCCAATAATGGGCATAAAGTTTGCATCCCCCGACCAACGTGGGACTACGTGTTGGTGAATGTGCGCAGCGACACCCGCTCCTGAGATCGCCCCTTGATTCATTCCAAGATTGAAACCTTCGGGTTGTGAAACTTTGCGAATTGTTTCCATTGCGTGAGATGTGAGGGCAAAAATTTCTGCGCGCTCTTCATCCGTTAGTTCAGTCAAATCTGCAACATGTCGATAGGCGCAGATCAGTAGATGACCCGGGTTGTAGGGGTAAAGGTTCATCACGACATAGGCATGAGTTCCGCGATGGACAACAAGACCCTCTTCGTCACTCATCTGTGGGATTTCGCAGAACGGACAGGTGGCTTCATTTCCGACTAGGGGACGATTTTCTCCACGCAAGTAATCGAGGCGATGCGGTGCCCAGAGGCGCGACCAAGCATCAGGCATTCCAGTTGAATCGGTGTAATCCATGACTACACCTGCTGGCGGGCTGCAACAGTTGCTGAGATCTCGGCAATCGCTTCTGCAAGTGGAACACCATTCTTCTGCTCGCCATTTCGGTAGCGGAATGAGACTGCCCCAGCTTTCTGATCTTCCTCGCCCGCAATGAGCATGAAAGGTATTTTCTGCATCTGTGCGTTGCGAACTTTCTTCTGCATACGATCATCTGATGCATCAACTTCAGCGCGAATACCAGCTGCCTTAAGAGCAGCGACAACTTCAAAGAGATAGTCGGTAAATGGTTCAGCGACAGGAATCGCCATCACTTGCACAGGAGCTAACCATGGTGGGAATGCTCCTGAGTAATGCTCAGTGAGCACTCCAAAGAATCTTTCAATAGAACCAAAGAGAGCGCGGTGAATCATTACTGGACGTGCACGAGATCCATCACTGGCCGCGTACTCAAGTTCAAAACGTTGCGGCAATTGGAAATCAACTTGGATTGTAGACATCTGCCATGTACGCCCGATTGCATCCTTTGCCTGTACGGAAATCTTTGGGCCATAAAACGCTGCGCCACCTTCATCGTTTACGAGCTCTAAGTTCTGAGCGAGTGCGGCCTTGCGAAGGGCTTCTGTAGCAGCTTCCCAATCTTCATCAGAACCCACAGATTTTTCAGGGTTACGTGTTGAAATTTCAAGATAGAAATCCTCAAGACCATAGTCGCGCAAGAGATTAAGGACGAAGGTCAACAATGAATCAAGCTCACCAGGCATCTGGTCTTTAGTGCAATAAATGTGCGCATCATCTTGGGTAAATCCACGAGCACGGGTGATGCCGTGCAAAACACCCGACTTCTCATAGCGATAGACAGTTCCGAATTCAAAGAGTCGCAATGGAAGTTCTCGATACGAACGCCCACGTGAGCGATAGATCAAGTTATGGAAAGGACAATTCATCGGCTTCATGTAGTACTGCTGGCCAGCACGTTTGACGGTGCCGTCTGCGTGATGTTCTTCATCAAGAATCATTGGTGGATACATACCCTCGGCATACCACTCGAGGTGACCAGATGTTTCAAAGAGCGCTGCCTTGGTTATATGTGGTGAGTAAACAAATTCGTAGCCTTCTTCTTCGTGGCGCTTGCGAGAATAATCTTCCATCGCACGACGAATAATTCCGCCCTTCGGGTGAAATACAGCAAGACCAGATCCAATCTCTTCTGGAAATGAGAAGAGGTCGAGTTCTTGTCCAAGTTTTCTATGGTCACGCTTTTCAGCTTCAAGAAGCATCTCTAGGTGGCCATTAAGTTCATCTTGAGATGGCCATGCAGTTCCGTAAATTCGTTGCAACATCGGGTTCTTCTCAGATCCGCGCCAATAGGCTCCAGCGGCTCTCATTAGCTTGAAGGCAGGAATGTGTTTTGTCGATGGCAGATGCGGTCCGCGACAAAGATCAGACCAGACAGGTTCGCCGTCACGACCAAGATTGTCGTAGATCGTTAACTCGGTGCCGCCAACTTCAACGCTTGTCTCATCTGTTGCGCCAGATTTAAGGCCAATGAGTTCGCACTTATATGGCTCGTGACTTAGCTCTTTGAGGGCATCTGCTTCGGTTGTAACGCGTCGCTTAAAACGTTGTCCATCCTTAACGATTTTTCGCATCGCAGATTCGATCTTCTCAAGATCTTCAGGTGTAAACGGACGCTCTGGCTCGAAGTCATAATAGAAACCATCACGGATTGGTGGGCCAATACCTAAACGAGTCTGAGCAAATACTTGTTGCACCGCTTGAGCCATCACGTGTGCTGTTGAGTGACGCAGAACATTGAGTCCATCGGGTGACGAAATAGATACACCCTCGACAACATCGCCATCGACAAGTTCGGTCCATAGATCGCGGAGTTCACCGTTAACGCGTGCGACAACAATTGTCTTATCCTCGGCAAAAATGTGGGTTGGGCGTTGATCTGATTCGACGCTGCGCGCAGACCCATCTACCGTAATCGCAATAGTTGCCATGGGCCAAGACTACCTAATGAGTAGTGGCGAACTGGCGCAATTTGCTGCAGATATCGCTCACATCCGAATCAATGGCCAGAGATCGCCCATCAACAGATGCAACAGGAAGGGCTATCTTCAAAGAGCTCATCACAATGGCCGCCTCACATCTGCTCACATCAGTGCGACTGAGATCCTTGACCACAACGCCGCACTCTTCAATTGCGACAGCGCGAAGGACACCTGGCAATATTCCGGCCGTTATCGGAGTTGTTCTCCATTGGCCAGCAATGCGAAAGGCGAAATTAGATACAGCACCTTCAAGAACTCGCTCTTCGGCATCCATCAAAATCACTTCATCGCATCCGGCAGCGGTCGCTTCATTCAACAAGTCCAACCGTCCTGTGTAAGGAAAAACTTTATATTGGCGACCAGCCGTGAGACTCAATTCCTGACTCACCATTACCTTAAACGGATTGTTGTCAGAGACGTATGCCTCGTGCGTTGCAATGAATCGCTCCGTTGAGAAAGACAATCGAAGTCTTCCAACATCGTGTGGAGTTGCGTTCAATAACTCATCTATCGCTTGTGAGATCAAGTCTTCGTTTGGAATAGGAATCGATAACTCGCGAGCACTTGCAATCACACGCCGCATATGTCGAGACAGTAGTTGAACAGAACCATTCTCAGTTCTAAGTGTTTCAAAGAGACCAGTGCCGAGAGGCCAATTATTGACATCCAGAAAGCCAGATGAATCCTCGACTAATCCGGAATTGACCCAGATTTTCATATCGTTCCGCCAGCAATTGAGATGAGATTGCGCGCTTTGAGTTGAGTCTCTTCCCATTCAAGCGCCGGTTGACTTCCCCATGTAATTCCCGCGCCAGTTCCAAAACGTAACCATTCATCACCGGTATTCCAGAATGTGCGAATCGCCACCGCTAACTCTGCGCGGTCTCCTTGAATCCAACCCAAAGCACCGCAGTAAGGTCCACGTGGTGCTACTTCGTGTTTGGCAATTATTGAAAGTGCAGCACTCTTGGGTGCGCCACTGACAGATCCTGGCGGCGTAGTTGCAGCAAGAATTTCCGCCCACGATGTTCCATCTTTAATCTTTGCCTGCACATCAGAGACAAGGTGTGTGAGCCCGGGATGTTTCTCTCGTCTAAACAGCTCACTTACTTCAACACTTCCTTCTTGGGCAATCCTGCTCAAGTCATTGCGCATCAAATCAACAATCATCAGATTTTCAGCCTGGTCTTTCTCGCCAAAATCCTCTTCGTCCCAACGAATAGTTCCCTTGATCGGAGAGGTGATTAACTGATCTCCGTTACGAGAGAGAAACCTTTCAGGAGATGCGCTGGCAATTTCAAAGCCTGGAATCTTGAGATAACTCGCAAATGGGGCCGGATTTGCATACTGCATCCGCGCGAAAAGCCCAGCTAAATTTTGCTTCTTTCGATCAATCACGTGTGAAAGTTCTCTGCATGCATTCACTTGATAGACAGAACCTGCCGAAATCTCTTCGCGAACCGCATGGACATAACTCATGTAATCGAGCTCTTGCAGCGAAGTTCGCCAAGGTCTTTCCAATACTGACCAAGGTGACTCTGGAAATGGAGCCTCTACAACTTTCTTAAACTTTGCAAAATGGTATTGACCTTCAAAAGTAACGAGGACTGCCCAGAAGCCACCATCATCCAAACACGATGGATCGTCGGTGTATTTCTGCATCTTTGTGGCATGGCGATTACCCATCCAAAATTGATAATCTCGCCCGAACATGGGGTAAGGCTACGCAGAAAAGGCTGCGCTTTGGCGCATCGCCCCCGTCTGCGCTAGATTTACCTCCGCAGTAAATGCGGACGTAGCGCAGCTGGTAGCGCGGAACCTTGCCAAGGTTCAGGTCGCGGGTTCGAACCCCGTCGTCCGCTCGGAT
>Ga0315902_10006409_pt1 | contig 16291 bp, 18 predicted proteins | sample LakEriMetagenome_9_FD_203523 | JGI IMG/M metagenome (GOLD analysis project Ga0315902, IMG submission 203523) | Freshwater fungal communities from buoy surface, Lake Erie, Ohio, United States - Buoy 12 MA117 | ecosystem: Environmental > Aquatic > Freshwater > Lake > Lake biofilm | place: USA...
TGGCGAATGGCGAGTGGCGAGTGACGATTCAACCGCACTTTGAACGAATACCTTATACCTAATACTCAATACCTATAACCTACCACCTATAACCTATAACCTACCACCTATAACCTATAACCTCTAAACCAGCAACCTTGCCTGTTACCCTCAACCGAAAACTCATCGAAGTATGCTATACTCCCGGACAGTATCATCTGTATCAGGAGGATTTTGACATTGTAGTAGTGATTGATGTGCTGAGGGCTACCAGCGCGATAACCAGCGCATTGCATTGCGGGGTTGAAAAAATTATCCCGGTGGCGACGGTGGACGAGGCAATCGAATACAAGCAGAGGGGATTCATTGTAGGCGCCGAGCGCGATGGTCGGGTGGTGGAAGGATTTGACTTTGGTAATAGCCCTTACGCATATATGGACCCTGCCATGCGCGGCAAAACAGTAGTGCTTACCACCACCAATGGCACCAAGGCTATTCAGATGGCCGGCGAACGTAAAACAGTGGTTATTGGGTGCCTCAACAACCTCGACATATTGTGCTCCTGGCTTGCCGAGCAACACAAAAACACACTGGTTCTTGCTTCGGGCTGGAAAGACAAGGTGAATCTGGAAGACACCATTTGCGGTGGAGCCATCGCGGATATACTTATCGAATCGCGCAAGTTTCAGTGTGTTGAAGACAGCACCGTAGCCGCCAAGTTCATGTATCGATCAGCGCGCCAACACCTCTGGAGCTTCCTGCGCGCTTCCTCCCACCGCCGTCGATTAATCAAACTAAACATTCAGCGCGACGTGAAATATTGCCTGACTGCCAACACAGTGCCTTGCATTCCTATTTTGCAAGATGGGGCGTTGGTAAAATTGCAATACGAACCCACTGAATGGCTCACCGCAGAAGCGCTGGCGCACTAACTTCGCGAACATGCGTCGATTGACAATCTCTTTGGTTATGCTCGTTCTTGCGATGCTTGCTAGTTCCTACAAGCCCCATATCTGCGTGCTCGAGACCAATAGCTGGGGGTTTTTCGGACATAAAAAAATCAACGAGCTGGCCATCTATACGCTACCCAATGAACTGTTCGGCTTTTACAAAGCCAACATGGACTACCTCATCGACCATTCGGTGGATCCCGATAAAAGAAGGTATAGCGTGAAAGGCGAAGCTGAATGCCACTACATCGACCTCGACCGATACATCACAGCCGAGCAACCCAATCCCTTCGAAAATGTGCCGCGCCGGTGGGATGACGCTGTAGCTAAGTTCTCGGAGGATACGCTGCGGGCCCACGGCATTGTTCCCTGGCATACATATCTAATGCAACAACGTCTCACCGCAGCGTTTCGCAACGAAGATGTCAACCGCATTTTGCGCGTGTCGGCCGAAATAGGTCATTACATCGGTGATTCACACGTGCCGTTGCATACCACTAGTAATTACAACGGACAAAAAACCGGTCAGCGTGGCATCCATGGATTTTGGGAGAGCAGAATTCCCGAATTGTACTTCAACGACTACGATTTTTTTGTTGGCAAAGCGCAATATGTAAAAGCGCCGCAGCAATATATCTGGGATCGCATTGCAGAGAGTTTCGCGGCGGTCGATTCGGTACTCTCATTTGAACGCAATCTCACCGCTAGCTTTGGTGAGGAAAAGAAGTACTCCTATGAAACCCGGGGCCAAGTAAACATGAAAGTATATTCGCAAGACTTCAGCAGAGCCTACAGCAATATGCTCGACGGCCAGATTGAGCGTCGCATGAAGTCAGCCGTAATCACCATTGGCAGTTTCTGGTACACAGCATGGATCGATGCCGGCCAGCCCGATTTATCACGTTTTGTTGCCGGATTACCCAAAAACGACCTGGATACGCTCGGTATCGATGTTGAAAAATCGAACACTCGTCTAAAAATTCGAGATCACGACAACTGATAATCAGTGTCTTTTTATATTCATTGTAACTTTTTGTCGATAACTTGTGTACAAGTTGTCGAAAACTGAAAACCACGATGAAAAAAATTGTCATTCTACTTTGGTTGGCGGCGCTGACCACCACCATCCACGCCCAAAAAGCGCAAATGTTGTTTTATGGAATTATCGAAGAAGGATTTATTGCCCCAACTGCTGATGAAGTTGTTAAGAGGAAAAAGCAGAAGGTTCAACCACTTGAACTGGTCAACGTACATGTTTATGCCGGTGGCGAGCTCATTTCGACATCCATATCTAAGGAGAGCGGATTCTACGGCATCCTCCTTAAAAGCGGGGCCAATTATGAAGTAGTATTCGAAAAAGATGGCTATTTCAGTCGCAAATACGAGGTAAACTGCCGACAACTTGAGCGCCCAACGGATGGCAGTGCACTCAAATGTCCGTTGGATATCGAATTGTATAAATCGATAGAGTGCGCCGAACTAAAACGAATGTCGGAAAAAACCTTTGGAAGTTGCTCTGTAATTCGCACAGATATTCAATGGAACCGCGATTTCATTATTAAAAACAAAACGAAGTTTTTAGAGATTGCACAAACGTTAAGCGCACAGAATTCGAATTGACCCCGAATCGCACGAATTTTCGAAAAAGTGCATGATATGAAAATGGCCCGTCGATTTCGGCGGGCTTTTTTTATTCAACAAAGCATCTAAACGCGCTGCGCGGTTGCCATCTTTGCCCAACCAATACGAACGCGATCAATGCCCGCCAATAAATACGCTCTGCTGCGCTACAGAATCATCGATCGTTGCCTGACCAACAATGGCAAGCCCTACCCTTCGCGCGAAGATTTGCGACAGGCGTGTGAGGATGCACTGTTTGGTAGCGGAGGCGATGCCATATCGTTGAGCACTATCGACAAGGACATTTGGGCGATGAAGAATGAAAATGAGCTGGGTTACTATGCGCCCATCAAGTTCAGTAAACAGTACGGTGGCTACTTCTACGAAACGGAAGGCTATTCTATTTCCGAATTATCATTGGGTGATGACGACCTCGAGGCCATCCGTTTTGCCACGGCTACACTTGAGCAATTCCGAAGTATTCCCATCTTCAAGCAATACGAAAGCGCCATTGACAAAATCATCAATCGAGTGAATATTTCACCCAACCCGGATGACGCTTCCCTGGCGAAGTATATTCAGTTCGAAAAATCGACAGTGAGTTTGGGCAATGAGCACTTGGCGCCATTACTCCAACATATCAAAACCCGCAAGTCCATCCGCATTTATTACCGCAAATTCAGCGATGATATTCTGAATGAATACGAACTTCATCCCTATTTGCTCAAAGAATACCACAATCGCTGGTACCTGATTGCCTTCAACGTGGAACGAAAAGGAATGCGCACCTACGGACTAGAGCGAATTGAAAAGATGGAAACCGGCGATAAAAAATTCACCGTTGACGCTTCATTCGATGCTGACTTGTTTTTCAAATACAGCTTAGGCATTACCGAACGTAGCGAAAAACCGGAGTCGGTAGAATTGCGTTTTGAGACCGCCACCGGTAAATACCTCGTTACACAGCCTATTCACGCCTCTCAAAAAATCATCAAGCAGGACAAACAGAATATCACGCTCGGCATGCACGTGCTCATCACAACCGAACTCATCAATTTAATATTGAGTTTCGGTCATCAGGTCAAAGTGCTTAAGCCCAAAAAGCTTACAACCCTCGTACAACGTGAATTGCAGCAAACCTTAGAACATTATAAAAACTCAAGTACCCACGATTGAAATCGTGGGCTCTACAACCTTCAATTTTCAAACCCCTATGCGTAAAATCCTCATAGCCAACCGCGGCGAAATCGCGCTCCGAGTGATGCGTTCCGCCAAAGAAATGGGTATCGCCACCGTCGCTGTATATAGCGAGGCCGATCGTAACGCTCCTTTTGTGCGGTATGCCGACGAGGCGGTATGTATTGGTCCGCCTCCATCGAATCAAAGTTATTTGCTCGGCGATAAAATCATTGAGGTATGCAAAAGATTGGGCGTTGATGGTATACATCCAGGTTATGGATTTCTCTCTGAAAATGCGGGGTTTGCTCGGGCGGTAAAAGCTGCAGGCATTACACTCATTGGTCCAAGCCCTGAGGCCATGGAAATCATGGGCGATAAATTGTCAGCCAAGAGTGCAGCCAAGAAATATAATATTCCGATGGTACCCGGCACCGAAGGCGCGGTAAGCGATGTGGAAGAGGCCAAGCGGGTGGCGCTCGAAGTGGGTCTGCCTATACTCATCAAAGCCAGCGCAGGCGGAGGTGGCAAGGGAATGCGCATCGTTGAGAAGATTGAGGAATTGGCCGAACAAATGGAACGCGCCATCAGCGAGGCACTAAGTTCCTTTGGCGACGGCTCCGTATTTATCGAACGTTATGTGGCCGGTCCGCGCCACATCGAAATACAAGTGTTGGCCGATAACCACGGCAATGTGGTTCATCTGTTCGAAAGGGAATGCAGCATTCAGCGCCGACATCAAAAAGTGGTGGAAGAAGCTCCTTCTGCCATACTTACCCCCGAACTGCGCGCGGCCATGGGCAAAAGCGCATGCGATGTAGCCCGCAGCTGCAAATACTCCGGAGCGGGAACAGTAGAATTTCTGGTGGATGAAAATCGGAATTACTATTTCCTCGAAATGAATACGCGACTTCAGGTGGAACATCCGGTATCAGAAATGATTTCCGGTGTCGACTTAGTGAAGGAGCAAATCAATGTAGCACGTGGCGAAAAACTTCGCTTCACGCAAGACGACCTGCACATCAATGGTCATGCACTCGAAATTCGCGTGTATGCGGAAGATCCGGCCAACAACTTCCTTCCCGATATCGGTAAACTCACCACCTATCGCCGACCTACCGGCCCCGGGGTGCGCGTCGACGACGGATTCGAAGAAGGTATGGATATTCCAATTTATTACGACCCCATGATTGCCAAGCTCATCACGCACGGCAAGGATCGCAATGAGGCAATCGCGCGTATGGTGCGCGCCATCGACGAGTATGAGATTACAGGGTGTCAAACCACACTCTCCTTTTGTCGTTGGGCTATTCAACATGAAGCCTTTGTGAGTGGAAACTTCGATACACATTTCGTAAAGAAATATTTCACACCTGAAGTACTGAACAGCGAAGAGGAGCAAGCGATGCTGGCCGCAGCCTTCGCCGCAGCCGATTGGTTGAGCACAAGGAAACAGACCGCTTCACCGGCATCTGTTAAGTCGAGTAACTCCCGCTGGCAACAAGCGCGAAAGAATGTATAAGAGTCATCCGAGTCGAGTTCGGTAGCCGAGCGAAGTCGAGTTCGGTAGCCGAGCGAAGTCGAGTTCGGTAGCCGAGCGAAGTCGAGGCTCTCTTAATGTTAAATAACGATAGCACAGGCAACTTCAGACGCTAAACGACGTATTCTTGAAGGGTATAATGCATATGAAGAAAATCCTGAGCATAGCCATCATCTGCCTGTTAGGACTCAAGTCGCATGCACAAACGAATTCTTTCAGTGCCCCCATCAATTATGTGATTCTGGACACCGTCATCACCGACTATTATTTTTCTGTCTGGTATACAGAGAATGGTGATACTGCTGCCATTGCTACCCACACGCCCATTGAAATATCGGTGCGCAGCGGCAACCCAATCCAAAAAGCTCGTTACGATAAGCTTCAAAAGAGAGTCATTAAAACCTATCCGTACGCAAAAGCAGCATCTGATGTGATGCGCACATATGAAACGCTCTGCCTGCAAATTACCGATCCCAAACAGCAAGAGGCTTTGCTCGACAAAGCGGAGAAACACCTCATGAAACAATTCGAAAAAGACCTGCGAAATATGACCGTGTCGGAGGGAGTCATCCTGGTAAAACTAATCGATCGACAAACAGGGGATACCGGCTACGAATTGCTGAAACAACTCAAAGGAAAATTCTCGGCTTTTATGTGGCAAAGTGTTGCTCGCGTATTCGGGCAGAATCTGAAAGACGACTATAATGGAAGCGGTGAAGATGTGTGGATAGAAAACATCGTTGCTCAGATTGAAGATGGTACCATTCCCGTTGCCGATAAATCGGTGGATGCTTTTGGGGTGAATGGCTATGTCAGCAGGTAAAAGGTTATAGGTTACAGGTTATAGGTTACAGGTTATAGGTTACAGGTTATAGGTTATAGGTTATAGGTTATAGGTTATAGGTTATAGGTTATAGGTTATAGGTTATAGGTTATAGGTTATAGGTTATAGGTTATAGGTTATAGGTATAAGGTATTATTCAATCGCCACTCGCCTCTCGCCACTCGCCACTAGTCACTAATCACTCGCCACTCATCATCGCGGCAGGTGAACGATAACAATCGTAAGTTACATTTGCCCGTGCTCATACCGCAACGAAATACGCCACGCTGGATTATTCTTCTGATAGACCTGTCCATATGCGCAGGGGCTTATGCCGCTGCTTACCTGGTGCGGTTCGAGTTTGCTCCCCCTGCTTCTGAACTGAAACTGGCCATTGCATTTATCCCCATTTTATTGGGCGTTCGACTGTTGAGTTTCTTAATGGGAAAAACCTATGCGGGTATCATTCGCTTCACCAGTTCGCAAGACACCGTTCGAATATTCAAAGTGTTGACCGCAGGGACTATCGTGTTTGCGCTGCTCAATGCCATTCGATACTGGGTAAGCGATGGCCTATTCTTCGTCCCCTATTCCATCGTTGTGCTCGAATACCTCATTTCGCTCTTCAGTATGATTGTGTTGCGCATTGGTATAAAAGTTCTATACGTTGAATTGAAGAATCCGGGTAAGGTGAGTAAACGAGCTATCATCTATGGTGCGGGCGAAAGCGGGCTCATAACGAAGCAAGCCATCGACCGAGATCCTCGCACTCGCATGGAGGTAATCGCATTCATCGATGATAATCCGCACAAGCATGGCAAAACCCTCGACGGCAAATCCATATTCTCACGTGCCAAATTGGATGAACTCTATGCTGCAGGAAAAATAGACGAGGTCATTATCGCCATTCCCAGCCTCGACGCCAAAATGAAGGCGGACTTTATCGCCAACGCGCTTCAAGCGGGTGTGCACATCTCCAATATCCCCCCCATCAACCAATGGATTGGCGGCCAGCTGAGCGCCAAACAAATTCGCGAAATTAAAATTGAAGAATTACTCGGCCGCGAAACCATCGAGCTGGAAAGCTCATCGGTGATACAACAGGTAACGGGAAAAACGGTGCTCGTTACAGGAGCCGCCGGCAGCATCGGGAGCGAACTTGTGCGCCAGTTACTGCAATGTAAGGCCGAGAAAGTAATCATTCTCGACCAGGCTGAAACACCCATTTTTCTCCTCGAAAATGAACTACTCGCGGGAGGGCATAAGGGCCATTTTGAAGTTGTAATGGGCGATGTATGCAACACCGATCGTATGCGCAGAATGATGACGCATTTTCGCCCTCACATCGTATACCACGCCGCAGCTTATAAGCATGTCCCTTTGATGGAGCAAAACCCCAGTGTAGCCGTGCTCACCAACGTGCAAGGAACACGTGTAATGGCGGACCTAGCGGAAGACTTTGGAGTTGAAACATTTGTGCTCATCTCGACCGACAAAGCCGTAAACCCCACCAATGTAATGGGAGCAACCAAGCGTGTAGCGGAAATGTATGTGCAATCCAAAGACAGTGAAAGCAAGACAGCCTATGTCACAACACGATTCGGGAATGTGCTCGGATCCAATGGTTCGGTAATACCCACCTTCCGAAAGCAAATAGAAGAAGGTGGTCCCATTACAGTCACCCATCCCGAAGTAACGCGTTATTTCATGACTATACCCGAGGCTTCTCGACTGGTGCTCGAAGCCGGTGCGATGAGCGAAGGCGGTGAAATCTTTGCGTTCGACATGGGTGAAAGCGTAAAGGTGATTGACCTGGCCAAAAACATGATTCGTTTGTCGGGACTTGAATTGGGGCGCGACATTGAAATCGCCATCACCGGACTGCGGCCTGGAGAAAAACTTTACGAGGAGGTGCTTAACTCGGCGGAGGGCACAGTCGCTACGCATCACCCTAAAATATTAAGGGCACGCGTGCGCGAATACAACCACAGCGAAATCTGCAACCGTGTGAGTGAACTGGTGGCACTCTTCGACGCTCAGAATAATCTGGAAATGGTTCGACTGCTGAAAAAAATGGTCCCCGAATACATCAGCCAAAACAGTCAATACACAAGTCTTGACAGAAAAGACTAACGTGTGCATCGTTTAAAACCACTACTTTTGGATTCCTAACAGATCAATGAACACGAACGAATACTTTGCACACCCTACGGCGGTTGTGGATGAAGGCTGCACAGTTGGAAAAGGAACGAAAATCTGGCACTTCACGCACATCATGCCCAATTGCACCATCGGCGAACAATGCAACATTGGACAAAATGTAGTCATTTCACCGGAGGTAGTGTTGGGCCGCAATGTCAAAATTCAGAACAACGTATCTATCTATACAGGCGTAACCTGCGACGATGATGTATTCCTGGGACCTTCAATGGTATTCACCAATGTGATTAATCCGCGAAGCGCTGTCAACAGGAAAAGTGAATACGCGAAAACACACGTTGGAAAAGGAGCAACAATTGGCGCCAATGCAACGATTGTTTGCGGACATGATATTGGAGCCTATGCCTTTATTGGAGCAGGTGCCGTTGTTACGAAAAACATTCCCGCTTACAGCTTGTGGGTAGGAAATCCGGCACGCCAGCGCGGCTGGATGAGTGAATATGGTCATCAACTTTCTTTTGATACGCAAGGCTTGGCAACATGCCCCGAATCGGGTGATCAATACAAACTGGAAAATGGTGAAGTTTCCAAAATTCAATAAGCACGAATGAGTAAAGTAAAATTTGCGGTCATCGGACAAGGCCATATTGGCAAGCGCCATGCTGAAATGGTGCGTAGAAATGATGCATGCGAGCTAATTGCTGTTTGCGACGTACAAGAAAGAGACAAGCTCGGACTTTCTGAGCTCGACGTTCCATTCTACACAAGCCACTCGGCCATGCTGGAAGCACACCCGGAAATTGACGTCATCAACATCTGCTCGCCTAATGGTTTCCACGCCGAACATGCCATGGCTGCGCTGGAGAACGGCAAACACATCGTTTGTGAAAAGCCGATGGCGCTGCACAAGCAAGATTGTGAGGCTATTATTTACAAGGCCCTTCAAATGCACCGCCAGGTATTTTGCGTAATGCAAAATCGTTTCTCGCCTCCATCCGAATGGTTGAAGCAAATAGTTTCGGATAAAATTATAGGCGATATATACATGGTGCAGTTGAACTGCTACTGGAACCGCGATGACCGCTATTACAAGCAAGGCGGCTGGAAAGGCAATCAACAACTAGATGGAGGTACACTATTCACTCAGTTCTCGCACTTCATCGATATCATGTACTGGTTGTTTGGCGATATCGCCGACATTCAGGCAAAATTCAACGACTTTACGCACGCACACTCGACCGAATTTGAAGACAGCGGGTTCGTCAATTTCCGATTCATTCAAGGAGGCATGGGCTCTATCAATTATTCAACTGCTGTCTGGGACACCAACTTGGAAAGCAGCCTTACCATTATCGGAAGCAAAGGCAGCGTGAAAGTGGGTGGTCAATACATGGATAAAGTAGAATATTGCCACATCGATGGATATGTAATGCCCGAGTTGGCGCCTACAAATCCGGCCAACGACTATGGTCACTACAAAGGTTCAGCGAACAACCATCATTATATTATTCAGAATGTAGTTGACACCATCAACGGGCATTCAACTATTACAACGAATGCTCTTGAAGGCTTAAAAGTGGTCGACATAATTGAGCGCATTTATTCGCTGCGCAAGGATGACCGCAAATCATGAGTTCACAGCGCGCGCCATACCTTATCGAAGTTGTTGCATCTACCGTTCATTCGTGCATGGAGGCAGAACTCGGCGGGGCAGGTCGTATCGAACTTTGCTCTGCTCTTGCATCTGCCGGCATCACACCCAGTTCAGGACTGCTTGAAATTGTCAAACAGCATGTTTCCATTCCCATCTATGTCATGATTCGTCCGCGCGAAGGTGACTTTACCTACGATACAAGGGAAATTGAAGTGATGAAACGCGAGATTGATTTACTTGGTGCTTCAGGCGCTGATGGCTTTGTGTTTGGATGTCTGAAATCAGATAGCACCATCGACACGTTGCTTACACAGGAACTTGTGCGGCATTGCGGTAACACACCGGTTACCTTTCACCGAGCCATCGACTGCACACCCAATCTTTTGCATGCAGCGGAAGAAATTGCTTCTTGTGGATGTGAGCGCATACTTACATCGGGCGGTAAAAGCAACGCTCCCGACGGACGAGAGACAATTCTAGCCATGCATGAACTTGTTGCAGGCCGCATGCATATAATGCCCGGTGGTGGTATCAAACCCGATGCATTCGACTCGATTTACCATCCACAAATTAGCGAGTATCATTTAAGCGGACGTATGCCTCGAACATCACCCATGCAATCAACCCTTTTCGAAATGGACTGGGCCGAGACATCGCGAGAAGCCATTCGGCAAGTAGTCTATTCGAAATAAACTGTACTTATTCTTCACCCGGCGCACCATCGTAATTCCGCGAAGGAAAAAGCATTTCGAAGAATGTGGGTACTCCATAACCGCTGGAAAAAACACCTCCTCTCCCACCCTGCCCGGGTCGGCCGTTTGTTCCATCCGCATTGTTAACTATGATGCAAGGAATGAACGCTTCACATTCAGGAGTACTTTCAAAGGTAACAACAGCGCCCTTGCCACCGCGTCCCCCTCTCCCCCCGTTGCCACCAATACCCGCTCTATACGGGTCGTCGAAGGGTGCCGGTCCTCCTTCACCGCCGCGTCCACCATCGCCACCATCACCACCAAGTGCAACAATTTCCAGCGAAAACTCCTCAGGCTTGAAGATACGTGTAAACGTCTTGAAGCCATTGGTAGCCGTTACAGCAAGTTGCGTTCGATCTACATTCATGGACAAACACACATGTACTTCATAGGCATCCGCTCCCGCTGCCCCATAAAATCCCTCAGCCCCATCCATCCCCGTGGGTGCTTTGCCCTGTCGCCTTGCATCGGCCCCGGAAATAGTTTTGAATTTCCACACGCGATGATCCCTTCCACGATAAGCAAAAGATTGTACATCGTGCAGCATTGATCTTCCGGCCCACAGAACAGACAGCGAGAAGGTATGTGGTTCATTTAGATTGAAAGCAGGCAATTGAATGGCGCCGTCATACACCCTGTTCGCATTAAAATACAACTCAACGCTATCGCGCGGCACAAGTGCACTTGCTTCCGCAGCCTTGTACGTATATCGAACTCCGTTGGCCCACTCCAGGCTAATCAGCGGCTCTATGCGGGCTCCATAGAAAGGCTCCATGTTTTCGGGAAGAAGTACACGAATGCTCTGTATAGGGGGGATTTTTATTTCAAAAGTGGTCTCTACTTTAGGATTATCACGATGTCTCGCTCGCAACACAAGTGTATTCTTGTTTTGTCGAACCTTGTAAAGGTCAACCAGCAATTCATCGCCATGCAAGAGAGCCTGCTCACATTCCACAATCAACTCTCGCCAGGATAAATTTCCATTCAGGTATCCCGGCGTCCTTCGTTTACCTCCATTGCTATAGCTCACTTCACAACCAAATGCGAGTTTGCCATCCAAAAACCAATGACCATCCAGTTCAGGATAAATGCGAATAGACTTAGGCTGTGCCGCTTGCGCAACAAAAGCATATGCAATGCAACTAGCAAACGCATTCAGCAATAAGATGAGAACTATTCTTTTCATCAAACTAGCAAATCGACTCTTTTCTTTCTTTCTTTGATCGCTCAAATGTACTCTATGAAATTGGTTTCATTCAACGTGAATGGCGTTCGGGCCATCGTTAAAAAAGGACTCTTAGAATCCATCGCAAAAATGGACCCCGACGTGTTGTGTCTGCAAGAAACAAAAGCAAACAATGATCAGGTGCGTGAAGCACTATTCGGATTGGAGGGCTACGAATTATATTCGAGCGCAGCTGAAAAAGCGGGCTATAGCGGCACCGCCATATTGACCCGCAAAAAGCCTCTTCAAGTTAGCTATGGCTTTGGCATAAGTGATCACGACACGCAAGGCCGAACTATCACGGCTGAATTTGATTCCTTTTACCTGGTCAATACCTACGTCCCCAATAGCGGCGCAGAGCTGGTAAAACTCGATTACAGGCAGACATGGGATGTTGCTATGCTCAATCATTTGCAACAATTGGAAAAGAAAAAGCCCGTCGTTTGGTGCGGCGATATGAACGTGGCACATCAAGCTATCGATCTGGCAAACCCCAAATCGAACTATAACAAATCCGCCGGTTATACACAACAGGAAATCGATGGACTCACGCGCATTCTGGAAGCGGGCTATACCGATACGTTTCGCCATTTTCATCCCGAGACCATTAAGTATAGCTGGTGGAGTGCTCGTTTCAATTCAAGGGCGAAAAACGTAGGCTGGCGTATCGATTACTTTATTGTTTCCAATGCGCTGGTTCCTAAAATTTCCGATGCATTCATTTTAAACGACGTAGAAGGAAGCGACCATTGCCCTGTTGGTATTAGCGTAAGTATCGAATGAAACGTATTGAACTTCTTTGCTTCGTATTATTTGTGCTATCCTTAATAATGGCCTATTCGCACAACCCTGCTTCAACTCCCATTATTATACTGGCTACCTTCGTCAATGCTCTTTTTTATCTAATATCCGGTATTGGACTTACACGAAATACCTTTTTACCGAGCGCATGGAAATTCACTACACCGGAAATGCGGCCGGCATTAATTATGAAAACAGGCTCAGGCTTGGCGTTTGCCTTTTGCTATTTTGCTCTGGCATCGAACGAACTATTCTTCCACTATTTGAACGTGTACAACATCATCGGAGTAGTCGCACTTACCATCGTCATGTTTTTTTCGATGCGACTTCTTGAAGATAATCAACCGGTGCTCAATCGCGGTATAGTATTTCGCGCGGCTGTCTTGAGTGTTGCACTCACTTTTTACTTCGTCATGCCTCTTTCAAACCGGCTTGCCTGGCGATTTGATGATGTATACTACCGTGAAATACTTCAGGTAGCACTTGAGAATCCGCTCGACGAAGACGCACAGCGCGATTTGCTCGATTACGAGCGAAGAATGCAAGGGGTAATTCCGTTCGAGCCCCTGGAGTGATCGGTCAAGGATGCGGTGAAACCCACATACCTCCTTCAACCGTATATTCTTTTTTCCAGATAGGAACAATTTCCTTCAATCGATTCATCAAATGCGCGCATGCCTCAAAAGCTTCTGCGCGGTGAGGCGCTGAAATTCCCGCTACCACAGCAGCATCTCCCACTTCAACCCTACCCAATCTGTGATGTAACAACACTCCCGTCACTCCGAATTCTTCTCGGAGTTCGCTTGCCAAATTCGTCAGCACCTTCAACACCATCGGTTCATAAGATTCAAATTCCAAATGAGTAACTGCGACACCTCGCGAACTCGCGCGCACATTACCGACGAAAATAACCACAGCACCGCAAGTGACATCCGATAAAATCGTCCGAGCACGTAACTCTGATAATGCTTCTTGACTGAGTTCGAAGGAATTCATGTGAACATTTCAATCAACTAATTTACCCTCCGCTTACAGGTGGCAATATCGCCACGACATCACCATCACGCAGCACATGCGCTTCATTGCAGTGAACTTCATTGACGGCAATCGCATAGCCCAGAGAACTGTTAAGGCCAGCATATCTTTCTGCCAAAATGCCTCGCAATTGCTCGGTATCTGTATGTTCCGCAATATCGATAGGAAGCTGGCGCACACCCGTCAAGTCGTGCGCTACGCCAAAAAATAGAAGTGTAATTTTCATAGATACTTCACCAACGTTCGTGCAGCTGCAAATATGATGATAACAACAGTAACCCAACGAACAATTCGATGTGTGAACCGCGCACTGCTCCAACGTGAACCGAGCAACCCGCCAAGAAATACGGCCAACGGCAAGGGCCACGCCTCCCATTCCAGTCGCCAGCCATGCATTGCAAATTGCATAGCAAGCCCGGCAATCGAATTGACGAGTATGAAAACACTCGATGCCCCGGCTACTTGCTTGGGGCTGCCCCAAGATGTGAGATATAAAAATGGTGCGAGGTAAATACCACCACCTATCCCAGTAACCCCTGAGACCCCGCCGATAACAAACGACAGCGGATACATCCACCAGCGCAAGGGACGAACCGTTAACACCTCCGGTCGCGGATGACGAATAAGCATGACAGCTGCCGCGAGTAATAAAGCCACAGACAAGGATATGAAATACGTTTTCTCGGTCAACTCCAGACTGGCCGTGTATAGGCAAGGTGGCACACTGAATGCGAGCAGCGCCAAGACTCCTCGCCACACAATCCAGTTGGCCCTATGAAACTGCCAAGTACCATTGGCTGTTACGATTGCGTTACATGTAAGAGCCGTCATGCGCACAGTTTGCACCGGTAGCGAGGCCTGCGCGAGAATGGCCAGGTACATGCTGCCGCCACCAAAGCCCGCGGCGCTGTATATGAGCGCAATCAGAAAAAAAAAGAAAGCATAGACGTACATCAACGTGTTTATCTTTGGTTTGCGTCAAATTTGCACATTAAATCCTATACAGCATGAACAGAAAGAATTTTCTAAAGAAGGCACTTTCCGGAGCGGGACTCATTGCTGCAGGGAGTGCTGTTGCCGCCGTTATCAAAAACGATATCGACGAATTGCAGCCTATTAACCTCAACCAGCAGGTAGGTTTTAATCATCATCCAGGACACGCAACCGTTATGAACGAAAACACTGTATTACATAAAGCAAACACGCGCGGCAATGCCGACTATGGCTGGCTCAAAACCAATTACTCGTTTTCGTTTGCCAATTATTATAATCCCGACCGAATGCACTTCGGAGCCCTTCGCGTCCTGAACGACGACTTCATTGCTGCCGGAATGGGTTTCAACACTCACCCGCACGACAACATGGAAATCATAACCATTCCGCTGCAAGGGGTGATAGCACATAAAGACAGCATGGGCAATGCAGGCACCATCACAGCCGGCGAAGTGCAAGTTATGAGCGCGGGCACGGGCATTCAGCACAGCGAATTCAATCATTTAAAGGATACCGATTTGCGTTTGTTTCAAATTTGGGTTTTCCCCAACAAGGCGAATGTCACTCCGCGCTACGATCAGATGAAGCTGCCCCTCGAACGCAAAAACGAACTCAACCAAATTCTTTCGCCCAGCCCCGACGATGCCGGTGTGTGGATTCATCAGGACGCCTGGTTTCATTTGGGAACATTCGACCAAGGCTTCACCCTTCAATACTCCTTGAAGCGACCAACTTCACACGGCGTTTACGCATTCATTGTTGAAGGCGACTTTACCATCAATGGGCAACCACTCAACAAACGCGATGGCTTCGGCCTGTGGAACTTGAATGAAATTAATATTCAAGCCGACAGTGATGAAGCTCGATTGCTACTGCTTGAAGTGCCGATGGTGTAGTGTTAGGTGAGAGGTGAGAGGTGAGAGGTGAGAGGTGAGAGGTAATAGGTTATAGGTTATAGGTTATAGGTAAGAAGCTGCACCTATTACCTTTCACCTATCAACTATCAACTAGTGCCTCTCTTGTCCAAAACCCTGTTGAAAAAGTCTGTTTTCCATTTTTTCAAACGCCCTACCAAGCCACTTTCATCCGATACCTTTGTAGGCACAAATCAACCTTAAATCCAAGCTTATGATGCAAGACAGACTAAAAATGATTGAAACCATGCTCGAGACTAACCCGAAGGATAGTTTTCTTCATTATGCTGCAGCACTCGAGCACCAGAAAAACGGAGAAATAACTACGGCTATCAAGATTATCCAAAAGATTATCAAGAACGATCCGGAATATCTTGCGAGCTATTACCAATTAGGTAAAATGCTCGAAGAGCGTAACAAAGCAGAGGAAGCGGTAGAGGTATACAAAGCCGGCAAATCTGTTGCGCGCAAACAAAACGATATGAAAACTCTGGGTGAATTGTCCGAGGCATTGATGCTGTTGGATGTTTACGAAGAATGATTGTAACCAGGAATACAATTCCAATTATCAAACGTATAGCAAGACCCACGGCGAGAGTTGTGGGTTTTTTTATTGTGAACGAAGCTCCCACCATTTCACTATTTCACTATTTCACCATTTCACCATTT
>Ga0315902_10006410_pt1 | contig 16291 bp, 12 predicted proteins | sample LakEriMetagenome_9_FD_203523 | JGI IMG/M metagenome (GOLD analysis project Ga0315902, IMG submission 203523) | Freshwater fungal communities from buoy surface, Lake Erie, Ohio, United States - Buoy 12 MA117 | ecosystem: Environmental > Aquatic > Freshwater > Lake > Lake biofilm | place: USA...
CGCATTTACAACAGCGTTCCGAAAGTGAGGATCATTGGCCTTACCCTACACGACGAAATTAATTATGTAAAGCGGTTTTTAGGTGTGGGTGGAAAAGGTTACCTCACTAAAAACATTACGCGAGATGAGTTGGTTGGTGCAGTCCATGCTGTATACAATGGGGAAACCTACATTGCAAGCGAGATCAAAGACCGTTATTTTGCCTCCCTGCTTCACGCTGAAAATGATGACAACAAAAAGGAACTCACACTCAAGGAAATTGAGGTGGTTAAAATGATTTCTCAAGGATTAACATCCAAAGAAATTGCGGATAAAATGTTTCTTTCACCAAGAACCGTTGAAACACATCGCCACAACATCCTCAAAAAATTAGGTTTTTCAAATGCCGCACAGCTGACTTCTTGGGCAGCAGAAAAAGGCTTTGTTTAAAAACTTCCTTTGTAGGGTGTTTCACCAAACTTCTTTATATTTGTTTGCTAAACACCTATTTACTTAATTATGAAGGTATTCACTTTTGATTTGTTGAAGCAAAAAGCCAAGTATATTGTTCTTTTCAGTACGCTGTCAACGTCTGTTCTTGTCGCACAACAAGCTCCAGTCAACGACCTCTGCATATCTCCACAGCCAGTCTCGGTGCAATGTCCTGGGATGGCTATGCCCGTATCATTGTCAACCGTCGATGCAAATGAGGAATTAACCAATTCCAGCTGTGATAATGGAACCATGAAAGACGTATGGTTTGCATTCAATACCGGCGTAAACAATTCCATCGACCTTCGTTTTTCCACCGGAACAGCTGGACACATCGGAGCAGAGGTATTTTCATCTTGTTCGTTTCCCGCAAATGGAATAGCGATTAACGGAACATTGGGAAATTGCATTTCTGACGTTTTTTCTGCCGCAAGCCACACCCTTTCCGGATTGATGGCAAACAGCACTTACCTCTTGAGGGTTTACACGAATGCATCAACAGGTACCGCCGGAACTTGTGCATTTACATTGACGGGTAATGACTTAATCGAACTTTCATTGAACCCGCAACAAGGGGATTTTATTTGGCAAGGACTGTATTCACAAGATGTTACATTACCACTCAATTGGCTAGTCTATAATGGTATGGGGTTCGATCAGTCGAATGGTGCTCCGGATTCAAGTAAAAACGTATTCTTGCCGAAACTTCAAAATTGCGTTTTTTATGCTGCCAATGTGTTAGGCAACACAATCAATGTAAGGGATTTAACGATTGACAATGGGTCAACATTTTACGGCGGTAGTGGAAATGCGAAGGTAGCTGGAAATTGGCAACAGCTGGGTTCATTTGAGGCAGGAACAGGAATGGTGACGTTCACGGGAACATCGTTGGCGGAGATTAGTAGCTCAGATACGGTAAAATTCCACAAGTTGCGCATGAATAATACGGGAGACGTGCAGCTAAATGCGCACATCGAAGTGCATCAAAACCTGACCCTGACATTGGGAGATATTGTTCTTGGGGAAAACAACCTGAATATGTATAGTTCCACTTTAACCGGAGGGACAGGAATGAGTTACGTAAAAACCAATGGAAATGGTATGCTTATTCGAAACGTGGTCGATACCTTGTTATTCCCCATAGGTCGGGCAACCTTTAATTCTGTCAAAATGATTAAGCCAGGCGCGCCCTTTCCTTTCGCTGTGCGCTTAGTGGATGCGGTCACTGCGGATGGCATCGATACAGGTATGGTTTGGAACTTGGGTAACGTCGGTCGCATGTGGCATGTAACTCCTGGAGTTGGATACGATCCATCTGTGTATGGAACGATTACGCTAACACTTTCTTATTTGAACGATGCACCGTATTTCTCAAATTTTTTCTCTAATAATGAGGGAGAACGTCAAATGATGCACTTTAATGGCAGCGGATGGGAAAATATTACCAATGTCAATGGGGCCTTTACCACTGGAATAAATACCCTCAACTACGTGTGGTGCACCCAATCTGGGGTTTCTGATTTTTCGCCCTTCACGGTAGGAAATCCGCTTAACAACGTCGCGGAAATGCAGCTTTCTACAAATAGCTTGCGGACTTTTCCCAATCCTTCCGGGGGGTCATTTACCTTGCTGTTGTCGGAAGAATTCAGGCAAAACACCTTACTAACTATTGCCGATGTGCAAGGAAGAATCATTTTTCAGGACGAGGTCCATAGCGAACAAATCGAATTGAATCAAGAACTTACAAGTGGCATGTACGTGATTACGTGCATGAATGGAGACGGAAAAACCATTCAGGCGCGTCATTTAATTACGCACTAACGGAAATCAATTTCCGTATTCCATCAGAAAGGCTTTAAGGAAATCACCGATTTCGCCGTCCATGACGGCATCTACATTGGTTGACTCATGTCCGGTTCGTACGTCTTTCACCAATTTGTAGGGATGCATAACGTAATTACGGATTTGTGAACCCCATTCAATTTTCTTTTTCCCCGCTTCGATTTCGTTGCGTTTTTCCATCCTTGCACGCAGTTCGAGTTCGTACAATTGTGACTTCAACAACTGCATGGCCTTTTCCTTGTTGGCAAGTTGCGAGCGCGATTCGGAGTTTTCAATGATGATTCCCGATGGCGAGTGCCTTAGGCGAACCGCTGTTTCAACTTTGTTGACATTTTGCCCTCCAGCTCCACCAGAACGAAACGTATCCCATGTGATATCGGCAGGATTGATGTAAATTTCAATGTTGTCATCCACCAAGGGATACACATATACCGAAACAAAGGAGGTATGACGCTTTGCATTCGAATCAAAAGGCGAAATGCGCACTAAGCGGTGAACACCGTTCTCTCCTTTTAGGTAGCCAAAAGCAAATTCGCCCTCAAACTCCAACGTAACCGTTTTCACGCCAGCCACGTCACCTTCTTGGTAATTGAGTTCTTTGATTTTATAGCCGTTTTTCTGCCCCCACATCATGTACATGCGCATCAGCATAGAGGCCCAATCGCAACTTTCAGTCCCGCCTGCACCAGCTGTAATCTGCAATACGGCACTGAGACTGTCCTCTTCACCGGATAACATGTTTTTCAATTCAAGTTCTTCAACATCGATTTTTAACTGAGTAAACAAGGCGTCACCTTCCGATTCTTCCGCGGCCCCTTCACGGATGAATTCCAGCATGACTTCTAGGTCATCCAAGCCTGTTTTTAGTCGGTCGTGGGCATCAATCCAAAACTTCAAGGAACGAATATCCTTCATTTTAGCCTCCGCTTTTTTGGGGTCATCCCAAAACCCGGGATCTTGTGTTTTCAACTCCTCTTCTTTCAATTGCATGCGCTTTTCGTCGATGCGTAAATAGGAACGAATGGCTTCGATGCGCGCAGAAAGATCTTTGATTTGTTCTTGATTGACCATAGCACTGTAAAAGTAGCGAAAATGAGGTACTAGAAAGCAAAAAATCCTCCACATGGGGAGGATTGAAGTATGTGAATGTTTTTCTTGTTATTCTGTTATGGAACGGTAGACATCTGCCGTTAATAAATGGTCTAACTCCGAAGAATCAGCTAGTTTTATTTTAATCATCCAGCCCTCGCCGTATGGATCGGTGTTTACCAATTCAGGATTGCTTTCAAGGCTTGAATTAAATGCTACAATTTCGCCGCTCACGGGCATATAAAGATCGGAAACAGTTTTCACGGCCTCGACGGATCCAAACACTTCTTGTTTGTCCAAGGTTTCACCTTCTGTTTCAATTTCGACATACACAATGTCACCCAATTCGCCCTGGGCAAAATGCGTGATACCTACCACGGCGACATCGCCCTCTACACGCACCCATTCGTGCTCTTCCGTGTACTTTAATTCTGCTGGAACACTCATATTCTGTTGATTTCAATTTCAGATAACAAAAGTATCATTTTCGTTGAAAGGAAAGGACCCTTGGGTTAAATACTTTCGAGGAATAAACCAAATACATCTAAATCGGGTGTGCATTTCGCTAGGCGCAACCTTCGAATGAGATGCCCTGTCATTGAAAAAAGGTTTTGAAACGAAGCAAAGTTCTTACACATCTACAAGTTGGGTCCTAAATTCATCCGTTATGATACCAGTATCCCAATGCAAAACTTCCCAAGAATCTACCTCAAAAGTGAGTTCTACATAATCACAGGTCTGAAGGAAGATGGATCTTCCCGACAACCTTGAAACAAAATTAGAAAGACCATCGTTGTGTCCAACAATCAATGCTTCTTGATAGTCATTGTTTAAACCATTTGCAGCCTTCAAAAGCGTATCAGCCGATGCCAAGTAAAGATTACCTTGGTATAAACACCGGTCGATTCCGCAGATTTCTTGTACAATTTGAAACGTTTGCTTCGTCCTGGTAGCTTCCGAACACAGCGCTATACCCGTATTCCGTTGATGGAATTTTAAGTAATGTGCTACTACATGGGCTTGAACAATTCCTGTTTTGTGAAGCGGTCGATCAAAATCGTTCTCAAACTGGTGGGGAGACTTCGCTTTACCGTGTCTGATAATGTGTAGTTTTTTTTGTTGTATAGAGCCAACCATGTCCGCGTGAATTACGTCCTGAAAGGTAGGAAATTTTACGATTGCTTTAAATCGTCGTCTTTTTATTGTCTTTTTCACTATGTTGCGCATCACACCAAACACCATAGCTTTATGCTTGAAGGATGACCGAAAGGCCATTACGCAACTATACGAGTACTGTTTTCACAAATTAATGCCTGTTTGTTACCGTTACCACTTCAATGAAGAAGACGCGCGAGCTTCCCTCAATTTGGGATTTATTAAAATACTTCGAGGACTGCAAACCGTCTCCATGGAGTTGAATTTTGATGCTTGGTCTAAACGCATTATGATTAACACCTTGATTGATGAGTACCGAAAGAAAAAGAAGCACGACGAGCACTATATCGCAAAAGAAACCGAGCGCGAACTTGAGGTAACGGTGCTTAGTATTGAAAATGAAGCGAATTCCAATTTTGGCTGTTCCGACATTTTTGAATTAATCGGGCAACTCCCTGAAATTAGTGCTAAAGTGTTTAACCTTTATGTCATTGACGGTTATTCCCATAGGGAGATTGGTCAGTTACTCAATATGTCCGAGGGAACCTCTAAATGGCATTTATCTACCGCACGCCGTACCCTTCGAGAGAAACTTACGAAAATTGAAAACCAAAACCAACGGTGGGTCGTATGAGTTGGATGAACGAGGATATAGACGACTTATTTCGTGAATTGGCCGATCAGCAGTCGTTTCGCTACCGAAAATCGTATTTCCGGGACATCGAGCGACACCTGCCCATTCGTAAATCACGAAAACCAATGATTGGTATGCTTGGCTTCCTTTCGTTTTTACTTATTGGCGTTTTGTTTTTTGCAGGTAACCATCACCATCTTCTTTTGAAAAATGTCCAAACACAAAAGCAAAATCATATTACGCGCATTTCCAACCGAATATGGGCATCAAACCGGGCTATTCATGGAAATCATTTCACCGGGAAGTTGAAGAATGTAGCCGAAAAGAAAAACCTGTATCAAACACAAGTTGAAACTTCTGAAAATGCTGCGGGCATTACTTATCATGACAGTGACCTTAAAAATACGCCATCCTTTGTGATGACGAATGAAGTGACTAACGATAAAACGTTGATTTCTGAGTTAGACTTGAAATCAGTTGAACTGTCAACCAACTTAGGCCAACACAATCACTTACTTGAATTTGTCCAGGATTTTAACTTTTCCCCATGGTCACTTGTATTAAGTGGATATAGCGGTGTAAGTCAGGGATGGACAAGGGAGCACGCTGCTGCAACAAACGCTAGTGTCGGTTTTCAAACCAACCTTAAATACACCTTCAATCGGTTTTCCCTGCAAGCTGGCGTGGGAACGGAATGGATGCGTTTTGATCAATTGAATATCATGGAGAGAACCAAGATTTATGGGTTGAGTTCCCAATTGATGGAAAATTCCTTCGCATTCAAGTCCATGACAAGTGTACAGGTTCCTATTGCTGTTACCTACACAATGGGAAGGCATCAATTCGGAGCGGGCCTTTCAGGAATCTTCAATACTGTTGCAAAGGTTAAACGCACCTGCTCATTGGACGGACAAGGGATTTATAATTCCGAGGGATATACAGATGCCAAGCTGTTCGGCACATTTCACTTGCAATCAGAACTACAATACCATTTTAATGTGACAGAGGACTTGAGCATTGGGGTAGAGGCCGGTGTTCGCATAACCAACCCGATTCAGTCCGATCGCATGGAGGGGGATTACGTGAAACATCCCGTTTTCCTTAATTTTGTCTTGTCTAAATCGTTAACCAAAAATCCATAATGCGCTACCTTATTCTGTTTTTTATTCCTTTGTTTTTTTCGTGTACCAAAGAAAGCATCCCGGATCCAACGACAGATCAAAATCCTGTATTCCATGTGAGTGGTGTGATCAATGAGGAACCTTTCGATTTCCGTGCTGGTGACAATAACATGGTGATGGAAACGGAGATCTATACTCAGAAAGGCGTTCCAACGTTTGCCGGGAATTTAACAGATGGTTCTGACTACATTCAACTGTCAATAAAGGATGGTGATATTGACCTAGTTCATGGAAACTGGATGGAATTGTTGCCCGATGAGTTGGATTTTTTATCAGCTCTTAACGAGCCGCTAACTACCCTTTCTAAGGAATATTTTTCAAACCATGAGATAATTGAATCGATTGAATGGATCATTGACGGTCAATTTGCAGGATTAAACGAAGTGCCCGTTTACGAACCTGGAAAGTACCAAGTATGTGCGAATGTAAACTTTGTGGACGGTTGGGAAGCTAACTTGTGCAATGAACTCATCATAGGATACAACAAAAACGCAACGTCTCATTTACGTCATTTTTTATCACCAAATGGCTCATTCCAAGCATGGCTTGATCATTCATCTTACCAAGTAGAGGAAACAAAATGGTACATAAACGGAACCTATCACGGGAACGATCAAAAGTTACTTACATCTCTTGAAAAGGGAATCTATGAAATTTCGGCAGAAGTAACCTATAGCAATGGTGCCAAACGAGTGTTAAAAGTAGTGGTTGATGGAAACTTAAACGGTCATTTTATTGATGATTTGACCGTTTTTGAAGATTTGGAAACCGAACATTTTGCTGACTATGCTGCGCTTATATCTGTCAAACGCAATGGTCAAACTTATCACTCTTTTCTAGCTGACAACGAAGATGCTGAATTTCATGTGAAGGGAATCGAACCTTTTGGTACAAGTGCGAGCGGTAACCCGATTTTTAAATTAAACATAGAATTGACTTGTTTACTTCAACATGCCATTTCTGGCCAACAAATTCCATTCGAAATGAACGGGGTATTTGGTGTAGAGGTAATACCTTAAGATTTAATTATCTTTACTTCATGAAAACAAGCTTACTTTTTTGTTCGTTGGTTGTTTGCAACTCACTATTCAGTCAAATTACGCTTACAGCGGTTGATTTTGCAGGCACTTCAGATACGGTTCGCATGAGCCAAGCACAAGACCCCGCCATTGACTTTTCAGCTACCGGTGCAAATTTCACATGGGATTTTAGTCAATTAACGCCTATTAGTCAGGAATTGCGAAATTTTCAACCCGTATCGGCTGCAGGTACTTTAGCGCAATTTATGTTCGGCTCTTTTGCACCTGTGAAGTACCAGGCCAGTTATTTTACGCCTTCCCTCGATTTGCCGCTTGATCAATTGACAGCGTTCCTTCCTATCAATATTCAGGACATTTTCCTCTACACCAAGAAAATGAATGATTCCATCACGTCGGTGGGCTACTCAATGAATGCGTCTTTTAACGGTACCACGGCTAATATACCTTTTCAATCCGATACGATAGAAACGCGTTATGACCTCCCGTTGACGTTCGGTAATACCCACTTTTCAAGGGGCGCAAGTTCCGTAGACTTTAACCCGATTTACAATGCCAAGTGGAACCAACACCGCACCCGTTTTACCGAAGTGGATGGGTTTGGCTCCATTACAACCCCGTTTGGTACATTCGATGCATTAAGGGTGCGCCACGACATCGATGAAATAGACTCTCTATACCTTGAACTTCCTTTTATTGGCGCTACTTGGATTCCACTGGATGTTCCCTCCTCCCATGAATATGAGTGGTGGACCAACGGTCAAAAAGAGCCGATCTTGCGCATTCGTACCTCTCAAATTGCGAACAATGAGGTCGTAACAGCCATTGAATACCGCGATTTTTACCGACCTGAATTTGCTTCGTTGAATGAAACACTGCTTTCAAACGTGGAGGTATTTCCAAACCCATTCAGTGATTTGTTGTGCGTGAACAGCCCACAGATACTTGATGAGTTGATCCTCCTTGACCTTCAAGGAAAAGAGGTATTGAAGGCTTCGGATGTAGGGTCAACATCTTTTTACCTCAACGTGAGTTTCTTGGAAACAGGAGTTTATCACTTGGTCTGCCGAGATGCCAACACCACCAAGGTTTTGCGCGTCCTGAAAAACGACTAATATTTCGTACCTTTACACAAAGGCAAATCGGTCTATCGCTGTCCATTTATGGAGAGAGGAAAGTCTGGGCAGTGCAGAGCGCCGTACTTCCTAACGGGAAGGCATCGGAAATTCCGGTGACAGAAAGTGCCACAGAAAGGTAAACTACCTCCTTTTGGAGGAAAAGGTGAAAAGGTGAGGTAAGAGCTCACCGTGTCGGTGGTGACATCGGCTGCATGGTAAACCTTACGGACTGAAAGACCATGTAAACCCGGGATGCCGTTTGGCGGGAGGGCTGCTCGCCCGATCCGGGAGGGTAGGTCGATGGACTCCGTGCGTGAGTGCGGAGCTAGATAAATGATAGACATCCTTTTTAAGGATACAGAACCCGGCTTATAGATTTGCCTTTTTTATTGTTCTTCCTGGGTAACCGGAGCTGACACTTGAGTAGAATCGGTAGAAACCATTCGTTTTTTATTAGGTTTTTTTAACCGTTTCTTTCTCTGATACTCGGAAACCGAACGCAACGTGGCTCTGACATCATCAAAACGTTCGAATAGGTGTTGTAAGCTAAGCCGAAAGATGCGAATCGGACCAAAGTCTTCTGTATCCAATCCTCCCTTGTTTTGATTATGAAATGAAAAAAAACCTTTTCGTTTACATAGCAGGTGATTCATCTTTTTTTGACTAAGGTGGTGAATCAATTGCCATGCATTTTTATAATTTCTTGCTTGATAAACAATAGCAGCTACTGGTATGTCATAATAAGTCCCACTCGAACGTTGATTTGGAAAAACAAGGGTTTTACCTGGTTTTTTCCTTTTCCCTTGATTATTGCCGGAAATATGAGAATACCTTGATAAAAACACCTGTTTTGGGTGTAATGTGTCACGGTCAGATGTGCTCCTTTTATTACTCAGCATTCGGTCTAGCCATCGAACTGCCAGTGCGTTTTTTTCTTTGCTAAACATAGAAATGGCCGACACACAGAAAGGATACCAGTCCTTTTTTTCAGTAAGGTCCGATTCCCAACTTATCGATTTTTGCAGGTCAGCATACCGATTGATGGATACAGTGTCCTTTGAATACAGTAAGACATAAGGGTCTATGCCGAGTCCAAATGCCGTTCTTTTTCTTGATATGAATGGACTTTGTATGGATGGTAAAGATTGGGTAAGTACTTCAGGACAGGTTTGTAACAACCGGTTTTTTTCCAGGATATAGGCTGAATAAGAGGAAGAAAGAAGGCATAAATCAACCCGTGTATCAGTTCCCTCCCTTTTGAGCAGTTGAAAAATTTCCGTATTGGACATTGGTTTTAATACGACTTGAATCCGTGTTTTTTTTTCAAAACCATCAAAAAGACCTTTATCCTTATAGGTTAAGAAATCCGAAGCCACGATAAGGTATTGCTTTTTGCTTGGCTTGGCCACTTCGTAATAACATCCCCCAAGTAAGATGGTGAGCAGTCCGAACAAGCCAAAAAGACGACACTTCATAAGAACAAAGATATTCAAGAAATTCGTCAAAAATGAAAATGACGGAGTTTCCTCCGCCATTTACACAAAGAGATGCAGCTTTTACTTATTCTACCACAAACCTTTTGGTTATTGTTTGATTAGCCATATAAATGACCAATTGATACACTCCTGTAGACCAATTTTTGACATCTAATTGGTACGTATTACCCGTTTCTTTAGAAGTATAAATAACCCGACCATAAAGGTCAACTACCTCGATGCCAATCCAGTCACTGAGAGTGGAAGTTATTTGAAGGTACTCGTTCACTGGGTTTGGGAACAGCATAACTAGGTTGTTTTCTGTTCCTGTTTCTTCCAAACCGCTTGAATTTTCCACAATAAACACATCCGAAGAAACACATCCATTATCGTCCGTTACGGTCAAGGTGTAAGTTCCAGGAATCAGGCTGTCCACATCCTCTTGCACACTTCCATTTGACCATAAAAAAGTATAAGGCGATGTGCCCCCCGTAACAGTTGCATCAATGGAACCATTGTTTGAGGTTGTTGGAATAATCGTTGCGTTGACAACAATCGGTTGGCTTGGTTCTGTAAGTTGATAGGTAGCAGAACTCATACAGCCTTTATTGTCTTCCACTTGCACGGTGTAGGTCCCTGCTTCAAGACCTGTTAAGTCTTCCGAGGTTTCATTGTTAGACCATTCAAACTGGTAGTTGCCATTTCCGCCGGTTGCCGAAAGATTGATCATCCCGTCATTTCCGCCAGCACAATTGATGTTGTTTAAAGCGGCATTCAAGGCCAAAACTTGCGGTTCATAAACGTATTCAATGTGGTGCTTAATGCATCCGTTTACATCCTTGGCATGAACGGTATAAAAACCACCGTCCAAGTTATTAAACACATTGGAAATTTGGTAATTCGTTCCATCAATGCTGTAAGTTAATGCTCCCGTTCCACCATAAGCTGATACGGAAAGGCTGCCATCATTGGCACCATAACAACTTACGTTTAATGCACCTGCTGCAACAACAATAGGGGTAGGATCGAATAGTGTAAAGGAAACATCGCTAGTACAACTGGCAAAGTCCCGGACCAAAACCGTGTAGTTTCCTGCATCCAAGTTGGAGAACACATTACTAGATTGAAAGGTTTGACCGCCATTGATGCTATAAGCGAGTGAACCAGACCCTCCAGCGGCGAGAATGGTAGCGGTTCCATTGTTCCCATTATGGCAACTTATGGGAGTAGTATTCAATGAAATGTTAAATGCATTGGGTTGGTTGATGGTAACTGAACTCGAGCCGATACAGCCATTTGCATCGCGCACATACACATTATAGGTTCCAGCAGACAAGCCTACAATCACTGGTGAAAAATTCCAAACAATACCGTTAGCGCTGTACTGAAGCATGCCAGTACCTCCTGTTACGCCATTTACCGTAATGGTCCCATCTTGTCCTCCATTGCAAGAGACATCGGTGTTGTTAATTGTGCCTATCAATGGACCGTTGGCGTCTTGGATGGTTTTGAAAATAACATTGCTACATCCTAGACCGTCTTTGATGGTGACATAGTAATTTCCTGCCATGAGGTTATTAAATAGTCCAGTAGTATTAAAATTAATGCCGTCGAGGCTGTATTGATAACCACTTCCTGTGCCCCCACTTCCGGTGACCAACATGCCACCGTTGTTGTTTCCACATGTAGAATTAGTGGTGGTAGCCGTTCCGTTAACTTGTGCAGGTTGCGCGATGGAAGTGGCACTGATGCCAAGGCAACCATTGGCATCCATAACCCTTAAACTGTAATTTCCTGCCGTTAAATCAGTGAACCCTGAAGTGGATTGATAGCTTTGCCCGCCATTGATGCTGAAGGTATAAGGCGCATTTCCCCCACTTGCAATAAGATTTAAGGCTCCATTTCCAGCACCGAAACAGCTGTTTGAAGTTACGTTGGTGGTAAGGTTCAAGGGAAGAGGTTGCGTTAAGTTTACCGTTTGTTGCGAAACACATCCCGCTATATCCTTTACATAAATGGTGTAATTTCCAGACACGAGGTTCGCAAATATGGGATTCGATTGGTACGAAACGTTGTTAAGGCTGTAGCTCAAAGCACCCACTCCTCCAGTTGAATTTGTAATGTTGATAGTGCCATTATTCCCACTATTACAAAGGGGGGAAGTTAATTGGGAACTGAATGCAATGACATCAGGTTCTTCAACCTGTATGAGTTGCCCATACCGACAATTTGCACCATCTTTTACCACAATCGTATATTCTCCAGCTTGTAAATTGGTATAAGTTGCAGTCGTAGAAAAGTTTTGTCCTCCATTGATGCTATATACCAATTGACCAACACCACCGGTACCAATCATACTTAAAGTGCCATTCGAACCGTCGTGGCAACTTACATCGGTTTGACTTAGGATGGATAACGTGGGCGCATTAGTTGATTGAACGAGAGCGGTCATGGTCTTGGTACATTCTTCTGCATCTTTTGCCGTAACCACATAGGTTCCCGCAGCAAGTCCATTGAAAATTCCCGAACTTTGATACGAACCGTTGTTTAACTTAAATTGAAAAGATCCGGTCCCCCCTGATGCGTTCATGTGAAGAGATCCATTGGCACTGCCACATGCAGCCTGTGTAGATTGAACCAAATTCATTTGAATGTCGTTGTTTTCATCAATGGAAAAACTGCTTGTATTACTACAGGCATTGTTGTCGCGAACCGTAAGGGTATAATTTCCCGCTGGTAAGCTCGAAAAAACGGTTGATGACTGATACGACGGGTTGTGTATGGCATAGGAATAAGGTGCAAGCCCACCCGAGGCAGATACGGTCGCGCTGCCATTCGCACTCCCTGCGCAAGTGGCATCAATGGTGCTTATCACTTGAGGCGTTAATCCAACGGAAACAGCAGTTGTTTTTGATTGCGTGCAGGTGTTCTGCCATCCGACAAATGTCGTCTGAAGTGTGTGGGTATAACTTCCAGCATTAACATAACTATGAGATGGAGCATTCACATGCGAGACCGAACTTCCATCGCCAAAATTCCATGTAAATGCTTCTTCTGTGCCCATGTATGAAGAAAGAAAAATCCGATTGAACATGCTATCTGTGCAAAGTTGAGCATTGTTGTTAACCGTTGCGGTCCCGCCTGTACTAAGGCATTTTGTTCCTAAGGAATAGGCGGCATCTACTACAAAATTCATTTTGGGTAAAAGGTAGAAATCACCATCCTTGTTAAACGTGTTTTTTGCACTCACCCAATTGTTGCCGGTGGAAGTTCCTGATAAGGATGCAAGGTCGTCTCCAAGACCTTCGCCATCTCCCGTATATTTCAATTGAAATTGTGTGCCATACGGATAGGCATTTCTGATTTGTACCCCAACGGCAAAATGGGTATTGACACTTACGCCACCGGAGGGCAGGGTAACCGTAATGTAGCCGTTCGCGTTATCTGATGACCAGAATACCGCATCTGCTGAGGCGAGAAGATTCGTTGGGCGACCATTCACATCAACGGCATAAATAGACAACCTTAAAGGAACGCCGCCTGAAAATGGGTAATTCCCATAGACACGCAGTTGGGTGATTTTACCCGAACTGCCGAGGTGATAGGTTTGAGAGGCGCGCTCCTCCAATCCTGAGGTCAGGTTATAGTAACCTGTCCCGCCCGTATTTCTTGACTGGACATATCCGTTCCAGTCGGTGCAGTTTACCTGAGCGTACGAACACGTAAGCACAAGGAAACTGAACAACATGTAAAGTGAGTGTTTTCTCATAATTTATCGTTTTAATTTGTTCACGAATCTATCGTAAGCGTTCAGAATGACCCATTCTTTTCTACGGAGCGGGCGAAGGACCCTGTAAAAGCGTCCTTGATATCAAGGAATGTATAGAATGATTGATGGCAACCAATCTTTACCTATTTTTGTTAAAAACTAACAGATGATCAAGGTAGGAATTATTATGGGCAGTGCTTCAGACCTTCCGGTTATGCAAGCTGCTGCCGAATTTTTAAAGGAGATGAATGTTGGTTATGAACTCGATATTGTATCTGCTCACCGCACGCCGGAAAAGATGATGGAGTATGCGCGTAATGCACACAAGAGAGGAATCTCTGTAATTATTGCAGGTGCTGGCGGTGCGGCTCATTTACCTGGAATGACAGCGTCTTTAACCCCGCTGCCAGTAATTGGCGTTCCGGTGAAATCATCGAATTCCATTGATGGTTGGGACAGTATTTTATCCATACTTCAAATGCCCAATGGGATTCCTGTTGCAACCGTTGCGCTCAATGGTGCGAAGAATGCGGGAATACTCGCAGCCAAAATACTGGCATGTTCAGATCCTATATTGCAAGGCCGCTTATTGGATTATATGGAGGAAATGAAGAACATTGTACTCGAAAGTGCTCAGAACATTCAAAAGCCATAGTTATTCATAAAGCAAGTACTTTTGACGTATTTGTTTAAAGTGTTCCAGTCCTGGTTGCCAAGTAGCCCGAATTTCTTTCGAAGTCCAGCCGGCATTTAATTGTTGACGCAGGGATGAGGTGCCTGCCAATCGGTTAAAAAAGCCAATTTGATCGATGAAGACAGACGAGTCTCCCAATAGCTCTTTCGCTTGGATAAGGTAATTCAAGTTTAATTCGTACTTCCGTTTCGACAAGGCATTGCTTAAGTCGAGTCCGTAACAGGTTTTATTCTCGTGCAGCGGATGTTTGGCACCCGTGGTAGAAACAGGCTTGAAAGAATAGTCTTTCATTGGAAACCTAGGATGTCCAAAAACCTCAAATGGCCTATCGGTTCCCCTGCCAATGCTTACAGTGGTCGCCTCAAATAAGCAAAGGCTCGGATAGAGGGAAATGGCAACCTCGGACTTTAAATTTGGCGATGGTGGCACAGGGAGGATATACTTGGTCTTATGGGTATAATTCAAACAGGGAATAATCCATAAATTACATTTTACCCCTTTACGAAGCCATTCTTCGCCGTTGATCATCAATGCATATTCTCCTATAGTCATACCATATACAATGGGAACCGGATGCATGCCAACAAATGATTTGTGTTCCTCATCACGAAGTGGACCATCTACATAATGTCCATTCGGGTTGGGTCGGTCGAGCACAACAAGCTGCTTCTTATTTTCAGCACAAGCCTCCATGACATAATGCAGGGTCGATATGTACGTGTAAAAGCGCACCCCTACATCCTGAATGTCATAAATGACAATATCGACATCGGAGAGTTGGCCCGGCAATGGCTTTTTATTTAGCCCGTAAAGTGAAATTAGCGGAATACCTGTTTTTTCATCGACCGTACTGTGAACTTTTACACCCGCGTCCACATCTCCTCGAAAACCATGCTCCGGAGAAAAGACTTTTTTTACTTCAAGTTTCAGAGAAAGAAGGGTGTCAACAAGGTGCACATTTCCTACCATGGATGTTTGGTTGCCAACAACAGCAATTTTTTTTCCCTTAAGTGAATCCACAAAAAGATGGAGCCTGTCTATACCTAAAACGGGTTTTCTCAGAGAATAATCATACGTTGGGATTTCCTCCCTGATTTCGGTATGAACCGTTTTGATTTCTTTTTCTCCCTCCACCGTCGTCTCGATGATTCCTAATTCGGTGGGTTTTTGAACCGAACAGCTATAAAGGAAAACAAACAAAATGCTTTTTATCGACAAAAGCTTTATGTACCTTCGTGTCGTAATCCCCATTTGAGTGTCTTTACCGTATTTCATAGCAAAACGCCTCCTAAAAAGCGAGGTGAAAGGTAAGAAAGTTTCAAGACCTATCGTGCGTATTTCCATTATAAGTATTGCACTAGCGGTTGTTGTTAACCTTATAACAATTGCTGTTGTGACGGGATTCCAACACGAAGTACGCGACAAAGTTACCGGTTTTGGGGCACATTTGACACTTTTGAGCAGTGGAGAAAGCAGCATTTATGAAAGCGCTCCGATATTTAAAGATCAAGCATTTTATCCTTCCTTGTCAAATGAAAAGGGTATTTCGGGAATTTATTATTTCGGATACAAACCCATTTTATTGCAGTCGGATAAACTGAAACGAAAGGTACGCTTACCAAGTGGAAAAGATACCATTTTTGAACAACAGGAAATTCATGGAGCCCTTTTGAAAGGGGTAGACCATACCTATGATCTAGGATTTTTTAAAAAGCATTTGAAGGAAGGTCGTTTGCCTCTTTTTAAAACACTTGAACCAAGCGAAGAAATCATGCTTTCTAAACGTGTTTGTCGTGATTTGAACTTGAAACTAGGAGGAAAGGTAA
>Ga0315902_10006412_pt1 | contig 16289 bp, 19 predicted proteins | sample LakEriMetagenome_9_FD_203523 | JGI IMG/M metagenome (GOLD analysis project Ga0315902, IMG submission 203523) | Freshwater fungal communities from buoy surface, Lake Erie, Ohio, United States - Buoy 12 MA117 | ecosystem: Environmental > Aquatic > Freshwater > Lake > Lake biofilm | place: USA...
ACGAGGAGCTCGGCGAACTGAAAATCCCCGACGGCGTGCACCAGCACGGCGACCGCTCGATGAACGTGCCGTTCGTGAGCGGCTCCACGCCGTTCGATGCGATGGTGATCGTGCCGTGCTCGATGGGCACGATGGGCCGCATCGCAGCGGGCACGAGCGACACGGCGATTCTCCGCGCCGCCGATGTTTTCCTGAAGGAGCGCCGCAAGCTCATCCTCGTCCCGCGCGAGACGCCGTGGAATCTCATCCACGCGCGCAACGTGACCACGCTCATCGAAGCCGGCGCGCTCGTGATGCCCGCGAGCCCTGGCTTCTACAGCCGCCCGAAGACGGTCGAGGAGGTCGCAGATACGGTCGTGGATCGCATCCTCGATCACCTCGGGCTGCCGGTGCCGGGGGCGTTTCGGTGGGCGGTGGAGGGGGAGTGACGGGTGTGAGCGGATGCGCGGTGCGAGACGGGGCTGTGACTGGTGAAAAGTGACTGGCGTGCGGGCACTCGCCTCGGGTGATCGAATCGTTTCCGTCGCGGGCGTTGCCACTATTCACCAATCACAGCGGCAAAGCACGTCGCCTGTGAATGCTCGGAGAAACCACCTCCGGAAATCCTCCCTGGTACTTACTTTCAAAAGTGCGTGAGCTAACGTAGGGGAAGGGCATGTCACGTCCAGCCACGCCAATCGTCCTCAGCCGCGTGAGCGGAAACAACTCGAAGCCATGCTGCGCCAGCCCAAGGCGCAGGCTCGGTATGCGTTGAGGGCAAGGATTGTTCTCTGTGCTGCGCAGGGCGCGGCGTCGGGCGAGATCGCCCGGCAACTGCGGATCCGGCCCGGCTCGGTGAGCAAGTGGCGCACTCGTTTTGAGCGCGTGGGGCTCAGTGGTTTGCATGACGATTATACAAACGCCACGGAACGAGCACCCTGTTTGCGGCACTGAATGTGGCCACAGGGCAGGTCACTGGAGGCCATTTCAAACGCAAGAGAAGGGTCGAGTTCCTTGATTTTATGGACCGTCTCGTGGCGCTCCATCCGGGCAAGGAACTCCATGTGATTCTGGATAATCTGAGCACCCATCGAGTCGAACAAGAGCCATGGGCCAGGGCGCACCCCGAGGTTCACTTTCACTTCACCCCAACGCACGCCTCGTGGCTCAATCAAATCGAAATCTGGTTCAGCATCCTCTCGGCCAAGGCGCTTCGCGGAGCCAGCTTCCGCTCCGTGAAACAACTCATCGAGCAGATCGACGCCTTCATCTCGGCTTACAACGAGGACGCCGCTCCCTTTGAATGAACCAAGGTCAATTTCACGGCGAAAACCCTCGCCAGTAAATACGCGAACTTGTTTAACTAAGTAATGGCACAGCCCGAATGAATCTCCCGCGCGTGCTCGGCCTCGTCTGCAACGACGTGGACGAGTCGCTGCAGGACTACTACTACTACCGCTACTCGGAGTACTACGGCTCGCAGAAAAAGGACGCCGGAAAGAAGCAGGCCGCCCGCGCGTAGCCGCGCCTACTGCAGGATCTCGAAGCCCCGGAATTCCGGCGGCGGAGCCATGACCGAGACGTCCACTTTCTTGATGTGGCTCTTCAGTTCGCTTTCCTCGATCGCCTCAATAAACGCATCCACCTCGTCTCCGTCGCCGCTCGCCTGCATCTCCACGCGGCCGTCCGGCAGATTTTTCACCCAGCCCGTCACGTCGTAGCCGCGCGCGAGATTTTTCACCGTCCAGCGGAAGCCGACGCCCTGCACGCGGCCCTCGAAAAAAACATGGCGGCCCGTCATGGCGCCGATGGTTCGTCAGGCAGCGTGCGCAAATAATCTGCCGCGACCTCGGGCCAGATGCCGTTCACATGGCAGCCGGTTGCCGCAGGCAGCGCGTCCGGCGGACGCAGCACGGGCGTGATCGTGATGTGCCAGCGGAAGGCATCGTCGAGCGAATCGCAGTCCTCCTGCGTCGCGGCGCGCGAGGGCGCGGTCGTGAGGGTGAGGTGGTACGGCCGGTGGTCATTCGCGCGGTTGAGCTTGCGCAGCGCGAGCCCGAGCGCGAGCGCGAGCTGGTCCGATTCCTCGTGCGTGATGCGGTGGAAATCCGGGCACTGGCGCTTCGGCCAGATCGCGATTTCAAACGGCGCGCTCGCCGCATACGGGCAGAAGACGAAGAAGCCCGCGTTCTCATGCACCACGCGGGACGCATTGCGCCGCTCGTGCTCGATGATGTCCGCAAACAGCGAGCGCTTGCGCAGCGTGAAATGCTCGTGCGCGTGCCGCAGCTTCCTGCGCAGTGCGGGCGGCACCACGGCCATCGCGATGATCTGGCTCAGGCTGTGCGCGACCGTCTGCCCCGCGGCGCGGCCCGCGCTTTTGATGACCGTGAACGAGCGCAGTCGCAAGTCGCGCATGAGGTCCTCGATGCGCACGGCCCACGCGCGAATCACCTGCGCGATCGCACCGGGCGGCAGCTCGTCGAGCGTGCGCGTGCCGGGATCCTCGATCACGATTTCATTCGCGCCCACCGCGTCGAGATGTTCGTAGAGGCCGTCCACCTCGGCGCGGCTGTCGCCCTCGACGCGGAGGACCGGCAGGCGGTTCGGTACCACGCGCACCTGCCAGCCGGATTCGCCTGCGGAGTGATGCAGTGCGTGCGCGGCAAAATGTTCCAGCCCCGCGCGGAACGGGCTCTCGGCGAGCTTGTCGTCGCGCACGGAGCCGTTCACCGGCGGCAGTGCGCGGCTTTCGTTGAAGATGGTCCAGTCCCGCGTGAGCGGGTCGAGGCGGAGTTCGGTCTTGTCCATTTTGGAATGCGGGGCGTCGCGTGAAGTGCGACGCGCATCTCGAAGCACGGACGGTGCGCGAAGGAAAGCGCGGAGTGGGCCGTGGCTCAGTTTGGAAGCCCAGGGCCGAGTGCGCAGCTCTCAGTTCTCAGACTGAAATCTTGCGGCCACTGAGAACGGAGCACTCTCCCGCCTCACTCCAGTTCCTTCTCAAGCCGCTCGCTGAGCCACTGCTTGATCATGCTCTGGTAGTTTAGATACCGCGAACGCGCGATGCGCTTGAGCCGCGCGAGCAGCCGCGGATCGAAGCGCAGCGTGATGGTCGTGCTCTCGCGGTTGTCCGCGCGGAGCAGCGCCTGGTTCATCAGCCGCGAATCAATGCGCGTCTCCATCCAGAACGCCGCCTCATCCTCCTCGGACTCGAAGCGCGGCACCTGGCTCCATGCGTTGATCGTCTTCATGCGTCAGTTCAGCTCCTGCGTCTTGCGGTCGAAGAACGACAGCTCCTCGGGCGTCATCTCGCGCGACAGGAGGCAGCGGAATTTTTTCCCGTCGCTCCAGAAAATGGTGAAGATGGCGCGGCCCTCGATGCTCTTGCCGAGGTTGAAATATCGCGTGCGGCCTTCGCCGGCGATCTCCACATCGGGCATGAGCCTCAGGCTGAACGGATCCTCGAACGACTCCTCGATCTCGCGTGGCGAGATCTTGTGCAAATCGAAGGGCGAATCCAGCCAGTCAAATTCCATCGGATTGCGGATTGCAGATTGCGGATTGCGGATCGGAGCACCGCCTGCCCCACGCGCGTGCTGCTGTAGCACCTTCAACGCAGAGGCGCGGAGAACTGATGAGAGTTCCGCAGAGGAAGATGTTCACCCCGTTCCTCTGCGAAGCTCTCCATTTCCTCCGCGCCTCTGCGTCAAACCACGGCGCAGAATCCACGCGGCACGCACGCCTCAAGCACCCGGTCGCGCGGCCCTTGTCCGAGCGCCCGGTCGCGAATCCAAAATCCGCAATCCGCAATCCGCGATCCGCAATCATCTTGGCCGTTGGATGATTTCCACCTCGTAGCCTTCAGGCGCGTCCACGAATGCGATGATGCTGCCCGAACTCGTCACCGTCGGCCCGTCGGAGAGCGGGCTGCCTTTCGCCGCCGCGTGCTTCGCGAATGCGGCGAGGTCTTCCACCTCGAATGCGAGATGCGTGAGATCCGGCCCGACGATGACGGGCCCGCTCGACGGAAATTCGCAGATCTCGATCAGCTCCTCGCTCTGCGGCGCTTTCAAAAAGACGAGCTTCGAGCCGCGCGGCGACACCTTGCGGTCCACTTCCGCGAGGCCGATCACGTCACGGTAAAATGCGACGGTTTTTTCCAAATCTGTGACGCGGTAGCGGGTGTGGAGGAGCTTGGTGACCATGCGGTGAAGACGGGCAACTTATCGTCGCGCAGGCGCGGGGCGGCAACGGAAATGTGGGCGGGCGCGGATGCTCGGCGTGCGGAGTCTTCTTCCGAACCGAGGCGGCCCTGCGGGCGGCTCAACGTCCAATATCCAACGTCCAATGAAAGACCACCCGCCCGCTTGCCCCGCACGCGTCACCCGCATAGAACCGGGCGCATGAAGTTCCTCTCGACGCTCGCCGCCCTCCTGTCCCTCGCCACCGCCGCCTTCGCTGCCGAGAAATACACCATCGCGATGATTCCGAAGGGCACCACGCATGAGTTCTGGAAAAGCGTCCACGCCGGCGGGCTGCGCGCGGTCGAGGAGCTGAAGGCGCAGGGCATCACCGTCGATCTCGTGTGGAAGGGGCCGCTCAAGGAGGACGACCGCGACCAGCAGATCGCGCTAGTGGAAAATTTCACCGCGCGCAAGGTCAGCGGCATCTGCCTCGCGCCGCTCGATTCGCAGGCGCTCGTGCGGCCCGTGAATTCCGCCGTGAAGGCGAAGGTGCCCGTCGTCGTCTTCGACAGCGGCGTGAAGACCGAGCAGATCGTGAGCTACGTCGCCACGGACAATTTCAAGGGTGGCCAGCTCGGCGGCGAGGCGCTCGCGAAGCAGCTCGGCGGAAAGGGCAAAGTCATCCTCCTCCGCTACATGGTCGGCTCGAACAGCACCGAGGAGCGCGAGGCCGGATTCCTCGACGCGATGAAAAAATCCCCCGGCATCCAGATCATCTCCAGCGACCAATACTCCGGCTCCACGCGCGAGAGCGCCTACGCGAAGGCGCAAAACATCCTGAACCGTTTCGGCAAGGAAGTGGACGGCATCTTCTGCCCGTGCGAGCCGGTGACGACCGCGGTCACGAAGGCCATCCGCGAAATCGGGCGCGCCGGCGGGCAGGTGAAAATCATCGGTTTCGACGCGGGCACGCAGAGCGTCGCCGATCTCGAAAAGGGCGACGTGCAGGGCCTCGTGCTGCAAAACCCGATGCGCATCGGCGGCGACGCCGTGAAGGCGCTCGTCGCGCACCTGCAAGGCAAGCCCGTCGAGAAGCGGATAGACACCGGCGTGGTCGTCGTGACGAAGGAAAACCTCACCGCCCCCGCGAACGCCGAACTCCTCCGCCCGCCGCTGGAGAAGTATTTGAAATGACGACTAAGCGGAAAGCGATTCTTCAGACGACGGTTGGCGTAGTCTTGTTGTTCGCTGTCGTGATTGCCGTGTTTCAAGTGTCGGGTAGGATACAGCGATTCGGAATACTCGAACGGAACCTCGATAATGCCAAGGCAGTGACTCTCGCCCTTCACGAGTATGCATCCGACTACGAGGGGCACTTTCCGGGATCGTTGCAGGCGCTCCTGCCAAAATACTGCACGTCGGAGAACGTGCTTTGGGAAACGGTTTCCGACGGCCATACAAAAGCCCGATGGCGGTATGAGCCTGGCCACACGTCGGACGAGAAACCGATCGCAATCGTCATCGTTTCGTCGCCAAATTCCACAGGTGAACGTGTGGTAGGCTACACCGATGGTTGGGTAAAGGTTTTGTCTGCATCGGACGACACCTCACCCTGACGAATCGCACCAAGGCCGTCACCTTCCACTTAACCCCGATGTCCCGACTGCTCCTCCAAGATGTGCGCAAGAGCTTCGGCGCGACTGCCGCGCTGCGGGGCGTTTCGCTGGGCGTCGGTGAGGGCGAGGTGCATGCGCTCATCGGCGAGAATGGCGCGGGGAAGAGCACGCTGATGAAAATCCTCAGCGGCGCGCACGAGGCGGACGCGGGGCGCATCGCGCTGGACGGCGCGCCGTTTGCGCCGCGCAATCCGCACGAGGCGCGGCGCGCGGGCGTGGCGATGATTTACCAGGAGCTGAACCTCGCGCCGGATTTGAGCGTGGCCGAGAACATCGTGCTCGGCGCGGAGCCTTCATGCCTTGGTAGCCTCGGCTGGCTGCGGCGCGGCGCGATGCGCGACACGGCGCGGCGCGCGCTCGCGGAACTCGGCCACGGCGATCTGCCGCCGGATGCGCCGGTGCGCTCGCTTTCCATCGCGGAGCAGCAGCTCGTGGAAATCGCCCGCGCGCTCGCCGGCGAGCCGCGCGTGATGATTTTCGACGAGCCGACGAGCAGCCTCACGCAGGCGGACGCGGAGCGGCTCTTCGTCGTCATCGCGCGGCTGAAGGCGCGGGGCGTGAGCGTGATCTACATCAGCCATTTCCTCGAGGAATGCCGGCGCGTGTGCGACCGCTTCACCGTGCTCCGCGACGGCGAAAGCGTGGGCACCGGCGCGCTCGCGGAGACGCCGATGGCGGAAATCATCCGGCTCATGGTGGGCCGCGAAGTGAGCGAGCTGTATCCGCGCATCGCGCACACGATGGGGGAGGTGGTGCTGAAAGTGGAGGGCCTTTCCTCCGTAGCCGCCGTCGTGAGACGGCGGGCTAATCAAGAACGCCGGGAACGGAAAGTTGAGACAGAAAACAAGGCCGCGTGCAGCGAAAAGTTTTCCGAGTTCAGCGCCCAGCTTTCAGATCAAAGTGCCCGCCGTCTCACGACGGCGGCTACGTTGGAGGTTCGCGCGGGCGAGATTTTCGGGTTGTTCGGTCTAGTCGGCTCCGGACGCACGGAGCTGCTGCGGCGAATCTTCGGACTCGATGCGATGGGCGCGGAGCGCATCACGATTTTCGGACGCGAGGAAACCTCCGCATCGCCGCCGCGCCGTCTCGCGCAGGGCGTGGGATTGCTGAGCGAGAACCGCAAGGAGGAGGGCCTCATGCTCCAGCGTTCACTCGCGGAAAACCTCACGGCCACGCGCCCGGTCGCCCACAGAGGGAGCGGCTGGCTTTTCCGCGGACGCGAACGCAGCCTGACGCACGACTGGATTTCCAAACTGTCCGTCCGCGCCCGCGATCCCGAGCAGGCCATCGGCGAACTTTCCGGCGGCAACCAGCAGAAGATCGCGCTCGGCCGCCTGCTGCATCACGACGCGAAAATTCTCCTGCTCGACGAGCCCACGCGCGGCATCGATGTCGGCAGCAAGGCGCAAATCTACCGGCTCACCGGCGAACTCGCGGCGCAGGGCAAGGCGGTTCTTTTCGTGAGCAGCTACATCCCGGAACTGCTCGGCGTCTGCGACACCATCGGCGTGATGTGCCGTGGAAAACTCGCCGCCACGCGCCCCGCCGCCGAGTGGACCGAGCACACGCTGATGGAGGCGGCGATCGGCACGATATGAATTTCGCAAGAAACAACGATGCGAAGATGGAAAAGACATGGATGAAGCAGGAAACCATGAAGCCATGAACGAGCTTTCATGGTCTCATGGTTTCCTGCTTCAAATGAGCCGCTCTCAGATTTTTCGATGAACGCACTCCGCCGAATTTTCTCCCTGCTCAGTCCCGTTCTCGCGCTTGCGCTGGTCGTCGGGCTCTTTTGCGCGCTGCTCGCGTGGAAGGACGTGCGCGACTTCCAGCAGCAGCACGAGGGCGTCGCGTTCACCGAGGCGTTTGCAAAAATGCGCGCGCAGCCGGACGAGGCGTTCACCGGGCTGAATTCGTTCATCACCGGCGGCGCGTGGAAAAAAAATCTCACGCAGACCGCCATCGTCGCCGTCGGCGCGCTCGGGATGATCCTCATCCTTGTCAGCGGCGGCATCGATCTCAGCGTCGGCTCGTCCGTCGCGATGTGCAGCGTGTTCGTCGCCAAATCGCTGAACACTGGTAGCACGCCGCTCACCGCCGCGTTCATCGCGATCCTCGCCGGTGCCGCGGTCGGCTGCGTGAACGGCTCGCTCGTCGCGGGCCTGCGGCAGAATCCGTTCATCGTCACGCTCGGCATGATGAGCGTCATCCGCGGCCTTGCGCTGTGGCGCTCGGAAAATCAGACGGTGAATCTGAACGGGGACATCGGCGAATCGTGGCTGCTCAATTTGCTCGCCGTCGAGGAGCCGGGGAAATTCTGGCCGCTGCCCGCCGGCGTGTGGCTCGCCATCGCGCTCTCGGTGCTCGTCGCCGTCGTGATGAATCGCACGGTCTTCGGTCGCCGCATCTTCGCCATCGGCTCAAACGAAGCGACTGCGCGGCTCTGCGGCATCCGCGTGCGCTGGACGCAGGTCGCGATCTACACGCTCGCCGGAGTGCTCTTCGGCATCGCCGGTGCGCTGCAATTTTCCCGCCTCACGCAAGGCGACCCGACCGGCGCCCCCGACCTCGCGCTCGACGTGATCGCCGCCGTCGTCATCGGCGGTGCGAGCCTGAACGGCGGCAGCGGCAGCGTCTTTGGCGCGGTCCTCGGCGCGCTGCTGATGACCGTCCTGCGCAACGGCGCAACCGCGATGGCGTGGGAGGACTGGACGCAGCGCGTGATCATCGGTGCGGTGATCATCGCCGCCGTCGCGCTGGATCGGCTGCGCCGAAAGGAACGCTGAGGCTGCGGCGAGCACGGCAGTAGGTGAACTGCCCTGGGGACGATCACGCGAGCGCATTTGGTCGGGTGTTTTCGGTGGCCGGGTTTCGCGTCAGCGGTTGAAATTTTGCTTCGCTGACTCGCCTTCCCAGCGCACCCGCCCGCCCGCGTGCATCCGAATCCGCGCGGCAGATGTTCCTGTCCCCAACCGCCGCCAAAGAAAAACCGATCAAAGATTCGCAACTTTGCGGCATTTACGCTCTTTGATCCCCGCCGCATCCGTGGCATGAACGTCTCTCACCGCTTTTCCCCACACGGGGCGGAGCGAAACGACAGAACCAACAACAAAAACCAACTCCATGAAGAAAATCCTCGCACTCCTCGCAGCCGCGTTTGTCGCAGCCAGCGCACAGGCCGGTGAATTCCCCGACATCAGCATTGATGAGCTGAAGACCGCCATTACGGCCAAGAAGGCCACCGTCATTGACGTGAACGGCACCGACTCGTTCAAGGCCGGCCACGTCCCCGGCGCGATCGATTTCCGCGCACAGAAGGCCCAACTCGCGAAGCTCCTGCCGGGCGACAAGAGCGCGCTCGTGGTCGCCTACTGCGGCGGCCCGACGTGCAACGCCTACTCCGCCGCCGCGAAGGCCGCGAAGGAACTCGGCTACACGAACGTGAAGCACCTTTCCGCCGGCATCTCCGGCTGGAAGGCCGCGAACGCGCCGCTCGAAGCCGCAAAGTAGTTTTCGCTCACGCGACAAAATCACGGGCGTCCCTCGCACTGCGGGGGACGCCCTTCTTTTTTTCAACGCCCAACTCCCAACGCCCAACTCCCAACGCCCAAGAAAAGACTCGCGGCAGGGCGGAATTCTTCACCTTGGGAGTTGGGAGTTGGACGTTGGACGTTGGACGTTGGACGTTGGACGTTGGACGTTGGACGTTGGACGTTTTTTGCCTCACCACCCCGCCGGCAAGTCCGTCAGCGTGCCCTTGAGGATCGCGTGGATCGCCTGTTTCTCCCCGGCAGGCAGGTAGGCGTAATCTTTCACGGGATTCTCCAAGCTCAGTGCTTCGCGGAGGCGGAGGTAAATGTGCTGCTTCATCCGCGCATGCAGGCCCTCGAACTCGGGGCTGTAGATCATGTAGCTGCACCGATATTTGAAAAGCCTCGTGCGCAGATCAAATTCCCGCAGCGACGCCCCCTGCACCGTGCGGCGCTTCGCGAGAAAGTCCGCCTTGAACGCTGCGTCGCCCGCGATGCCGCCGGCGGGCAGCGGCACTTCGTCCGCGAAGAGGAGGTAGCGCACGAGGCTGCGCGCCTGTTCGTCGAGTTCCGCGTAGCGCGCGGCGCTGATGCTGCCCTTGTCGAGGTGGAATGCCGTGCGGGCGCGGTAGGATGCTTGGAGGATGCGGTTTGCGGCGCCCGCCTGATGCTCGTGCACGAGCTGAGGGAGGATGTCGCTCGTCGCGACGGGATATTTTGCAAAATCGAAAAGCTGCCCCGGCTGCACGGGGCTTTTCGTGATTTCCTCGCCCGAGTAGCGCCCGATCACATTCGCCCATTCGGTCGCGACGCCACGATCACCGGTCACATACCATCCGCCGAAGCGCTCCGAAAACGGAATGTCGTGCCCGGTGCGCTCTTTGCGAAACGTCTTCAGGCTCCCGCCCGTGGGGCCGGGGACCACGGACTTGATCACGATGCCCGGCACGAAGCCCGTGTCCTCCTTCGTGTGGCAGTTCACGCAGCGCTCGGAGCGCTCGACCACGATCGGACGCGAGCCGGTCGGGATGTCGAACATGTAGAAAATCGCGCCAAGCTCCGGGTCCATCGAGAGGATTTCGATTTTCGCGCCGGGGATGTAGCCGACGTAGAGGCCGTCGTTAAAAAAAATCGCGCGCGGATTCCGCGGCGTGATGAAGCGGAGCTGCAGGCTCGTCGTGGAGAACACAAGCATCTGCGACGACGCGGGGACATCGAGCGCCTTGAGCAGGCTGATGACGAATGCCTTCTCGCTGCCGTGATCGAGCGGGATGCGGCCCGACTCGAGATCGGCCTTCAGTTTTGTGAAGCGATCCTTCAGCGGTGCCGTGTGGTAATTGTGCGGCGGTTCGTCGAAATTCTTGTAGCCCGGCTCCGCGCACGCGAGCGACGCGAGCACGATGCCGGGCAGAATGGAGAGGAGCCGGAGGGACATGGACGCGCGGAAACTAGTCACGCGCGCGGGAGCGGACAAGGCTGCGATTCCCAAGCGGACAACCGATGAAAAAGTTGCATCGGAAATTGCGGGCAGCGTGTATCGGGGTAGCGTGGGCATCAGCTTGCGAACGGATGCCTCTCGACGCCCGATGTGCCGCGCGAGACGCGCGGCACGGCAGGCAGGACGCCCGCGCTACCCGAGGCATGCAAATTCCAAAGCGACCTTTCCGTGCAGGCTGCTATTCTGCGCAGCCATGCCTGCCTACACCACACGCGAAGAACTCCTCGCACTCGCCACCTCGTTTCGCGACGTGGCGGCTGAGGATATCAAGCGCGCGCAGACCGCGGAATGTGTCCACGCCGTCACGCTGCGGGCGCACGCCCGGCTGAACGAACTGGAGATGCAGCTCTTCGCCGAGCACCGCGTGTGCGTGGACTGCAAGGCGGGCTGCGGGACGTGTTGCCACCTCGGGAAAATTGACGCGCGCGCACACGAGGTCTTCGCGCTCGCGGACTGGATCACGCGCAATTTTTCCAACGAGGATCGCGCCGCCGTGCTCGCACGCGCACAGGCGCACGCCGCCGCAGTCGCGCCGCTCACTCTGGAGGCGCACCTGCGCACCGTGCGCGCGTGCCCGCTCCTCCGCGACATGAGCTGCAGTGCGCACCCCGCGCGGCCCGGCGTTTGCCGCATCGGGCACTCGACGGATGTGCGCATTTGCGAGCGGGCGTTTCAGAATCCCGACGACCTCGCGGCAAAAGGCGGATCGCACGCGGTCTCGAAGCTCGCAATGACGGTCGCGAGCGATGGCACGTCGTTCGCATTCCTCGAGGCCGGCCTCGACAAGACCGTGTATGACCTCGGCAGCGCACTCGCGGAGGCGCTCGGCGATCCATCCGCCCAGGATCGCTGGCTCGCGGGCGAACGCGCATTTTCCGATGCAGCGAAGGCGAAGCAGGAGCCGTAAGGCGGACAATCCTGTTCGCCGAGTCCGCGCGCCGGTGTAGATGCCGCGCCCGATGTGCCCACACTGCGGACAGGATTGTCCGCGATACATCTTTCCGCTCGCTCGCGGCGCGGCGGCTTCGTAGCAATTTGCGCAATGAGAAGCATGACCGGATACGGACGCGGACAAAGCGTCCATGATGGCGCGAAGTTCACCGTTGAACTCAACTCGGTGAACCGCAAGCAGAGCGACGTGGTCGTGAGCCTGCCGCGCGAACTCGCGGAGCTGGAGCCGCGCGTGCGGGACGCGATCAACGCGGAGATCACGCGCGGACGGCTCACGGTCGTGATCGCATTTCACGCAGGGGCGAGCACGCCGCAGAACCTCGCGCTCGATCATCAGCTCGCGCGGACGTACTACGATGCCATGCGCGAGCTTCAGCGCGAGCTGGGCGCGGGCGGGGAAATCAGCATCGAGACGGTGCTGCGCGCGCCGGGTGTGCTGAAGGCGCCGGAGGAGCAGCTCTCGCCGGATACTGCGTGGCCGCATGTGGAGTCCGCGCTGCGCCACGCGCTCTCCGATCTGATGAAGATGCGCGAGCACGAGGGAAAGCACCTCGCGGCGGATCTCCGCAAGCGGCTGAAGATCGTGCGCGATGCGGTGAAGAAAGTGCGGAAGCTCCTGCCGGATGTCGTAAAGAAATACCGCCAGCAGCTCCATGATCGCATCACGCGCGCGGCGATCGATCTGCCGATTGATGATGATCGTCTCGTGAAGGAGATCGCGATTTTTGCGGACAAGAGCGATGTGAGCGAGGAGATCACACGGCTCGCGAGCCACTTTGATCAGTTCGAGCATCACCTCGCAAAGAATGAGCCGGTCGGACGCACGCTCGAATTCATGTGCCAGGAGATCGGGCGCGAATTCAACACGCTCGGCGCGAAGGCAAACGACGTGGAAATCTCGCAGCTCGTGGTGACGTGCAAGGCGGAGATGGAAAAAGTCCGCGAGCAGATCCAGAACATCGAATGAACCGCAGCGGCATCCTCTTCCTCATCTCCGCGCCATCGGGCGGCGGCAAGAGCACGCTGCTGAAGCTGCTCTCGGAAAAGCCGGACTTCACGTATTCGGTCTCCTGCACGACGCGCGCGCCGCGGCCCGGCGAGGAGGACGGGCGCGACTACCATTTCCTGAGCGTCGCGGAATTCGAGCGGAGGATCGCGGCGGGGGAATTCATCGAGCATGCGCAGGTGCACGGAAATTTCTACGGCACGCTGCGCAGGCCGATCCTCGACAGCATGGACAGCGGGCTCGACGTGATGATGGATGTGGACATCCAGGGCGCGGCGCGAATCCGCGCGGACGCCGACGCGCGCCTGCAAGCCGCGCTGGTGGATATTTTCCTCATGCCGCCGAGCCTCGCCGAAGTGCGCCGCCGCCTGCTGAAACGTGGCACCGAGACGCCCGGGCAGCTCGAAGTGCGGCTGCGCAACGCGGAGACGGAGATGGCGCAGTGGAAAAATTACCGCTACACGATCCTGAGCGGCACACCCATGCAGGACTTTGAAAATTTCCGGGCCATCATGCAGGCTGAGCGCATGCGCAGTTCGCGCATGTTGGTAACTTTTTAACATCATGGGCGCACCGGTCATCATCCTCGGGGTCACGGGCAGCATCGCGGCATATAAGGCGGCGGATCTCGCGAGCCTGCTCGTGAAGGGCGGCGCGGAGGTGCATGTGGTGATGTCGCGGCACGCGTGCGATTTCATCACGCCGCTGACGCTGCAGACAATGTCGCGCAATCCGGTCGTGACATGCGTGGCGGACGCGCAGGCGAACTGGAAGCCGGGGCACATTGATCTCGCGGATCGCGCGACGCTGCTGCTCATCGCGCCCGCGACGGCGAATGTCATCGCCGAGCTCGCGCACGGACTCGCGGGGCATCCGCTCGCCGAGATCGCGCTCGCCACGCGCTCGCCGCTGCTCATCGCGCCCGCGATGAACGGAAAAATGTGGGAGCACCCCGCGACACAGGCGAATGTCGCGCTGCTGAAATCGCGCGGTGCGGAATTTATCGGGCCGGAAGCGGGAATCCTCGCGTGTGGCTACGAAGGGCTCGGGCGGCTCGCGGCGGTCACGGAGATCGCGAGCCGCGCGCTCGCGAAGTGCGGAAAGGCGTAGCGCGATCCGCGGAAAGAAATGTGGGCGCGCAAAAAATATTGAAAATATTTCGCGCGCATTCGAAGCGGAAAATGCGTGCTGATTTTCAATAGAAAAAGTGGACGGCGCGAAAGTGCGGACAGCCGAATTTTCATAGGAGAAACGCGCGTGGAAATGTTCCACAACCCTGGGCGGTCCACTGCATTTTTTCGTGCGCATTTTTTGCGTGTTTCATCACGCGACCGCTAAATATTGTGTCCGCTTGTGCGAAATAATGTTGACGCATCTACGGGTAGTGGATACTCCAAACCCATCGAGCGTGATGTTTTTCAACACCTCCCATAATTCCCCCAAACAAATTTCTCAGTCCCGCCACTGCGGGCAGGAAGGGGGTGTCTAATAATGGCCGCAAAGAAAAAAGCAGCAGCGAAGAAAGCTGCACCGAAGAAAGCTGCACCGAAGAAGAAAGTCGCAGCGAAGAAGAAGAAGTAGGCTCACCCCTGCTTAACTAACAATGGGAGGCGAATCTAACGGTTCGCCTCTCATTTTTTCTGCCGATACGGGCCGGAAAAAGGCGCAAAAGGCGCAATAAACGATTCACCCGAGGACGGCTGTTGGGCCGCTTCGCGCCTCCGGGTAGGGCGGGTATCTTACCCGATGGGCCGGGTATCCTACCCGGCCGAACGGACATGGAAGGACGATTGAATGACGAAACACGCAACAGTATCCGAAGAGCCGGGTTGCCGGATGCGTCTCGCGACCTCGAATGCACAACGACGCCCGATGTGCCCGGTAGGATATTCGGCACGGCGGGTTGAAAACCCGCCCTACCTGATGCCTCGCGCATCTCGAGGGTAACGATGGCAGATCCACACCGCATCCTGTTTTTTCCGCGCCTTATCGCGCCTTATCGCGGCCAAACATCCCATCTTTCGAGGTTCCGTCTTGCCGCGCGGGGACGCATCCACCATCCATACGCGCACTTTCCGAATGACCGATCTCTCCGCAGCCCTCGAAACCGCCATCCAAGCCGCCCGCGAGGCGGGGACACTTTTGACAAGCAAGTTTGGTCAACTGCCGGATGTGAATGAATTCCACGCGCACGACATCAAGCTCGCGCTCGACGTGGAGTCGCAGGAACTCATCACCAAGAGGCTGCTCGGGCGTTTCCCCGATCACGCGATTTACGGCGAGGAGGGCATCGCGGGCGACCAGTCGAGCGAGTGGCAGTGGATCGTGGATCCCATTGACGGCACGGTGAATTATTTCTACGGCCTGCCGCACTACTGCATCAGTATCGCGCTTCGCCGTGCGGGCGAAATCCAGCTCGGTGTGATCTACGATCCTTCCCGCGATGAGTTGTGGCAGACCGTGAAAGGAACGCCGACCCTTTTGAACGGACGCGTGATCCGCGTCAGCGACCGCACGGAACTCGCCGACTGCGTCGTGAGCATCGGCTTTGCAAAATCGAAAGCCACGATTAACGCTGGCCTCCAACTCCTCCCGAAATACGTCGAGAAGGTCCGCAAGTGCCGCATGATGGGCAGCGCCGCGCTCGACCTCGCGTATGTCGCTACGGGCCGACTCGACGCCTACATCGAGCAGAGCGTGAGCCTGTGGGACGTCGCCGCGGGCAAGCTGCTCGTGGAAAATGCGGGCGGACGTTTTGAAATGACCACGCGCGCGGACAACCCGGACAAGATTTCCGTCCGCGCGTGGAATGGAAAAATCCAGCTCCTCGCGCACGAATGAATCTCGTCGGCACCGGCTACGACGTCCACTGCTTCGCCGAGGGGCGTAAACTGATCCTCGGCGGCGTCGAGATCGCGCACACACACGGGCTCGACGGCCACAGCGATGCCGACGTGCTCTGCCACGCCATCGCCGATGCGATCCTCGGCGCGATCGGCGAACGCGACATCGGTCATCATTTTCCGAACAATGATCCCACAATCCGCGGCATCAGCTCGCTCGAAATCGTCCGCAAAGCCGCGAGCCTCGTCACTGCCGCGGGCGGAAAGCTGATCAACATTGACTCGTGCCTCATCGCCGAAGCGCCAAAGATCGGCCCGCACATTTCCGCGATGAAGGCGAACCTCGCGCGCGTGCTCGGCCTCGACGAGCGGCGAGTCGGCATCAAGGCCACGACGAACGAGCGCATGGGATTCCTCGGACGCGGCGAGGGCATGGCCGCGACCGCCGTCGCGAGCGTCGAGATGCCCGGCTGAGAATCCCACCGGTGAGCACGGGTGTGATTGAAACTGGTGCCAGCCGGAGATAGGCGGAGAGGTCGGGATCGGCGGAAGATTATAAATACCATAACTGTACTTTTTCTCCTTCATGCTTACCTTGTCGAACCCATGAATCCCAACC
>Ga0315902_10006413_pt1 | contig 16288 bp, 10 predicted proteins | sample LakEriMetagenome_9_FD_203523 | JGI IMG/M metagenome (GOLD analysis project Ga0315902, IMG submission 203523) | Freshwater fungal communities from buoy surface, Lake Erie, Ohio, United States - Buoy 12 MA117 | ecosystem: Environmental > Aquatic > Freshwater > Lake > Lake biofilm | place: USA...
CGCCCGCTCCTGCCAGACGCGGGCCGCCGGAGCGATGTTTTCTTCGCCGGCGCGGTTGTCGGTCGCTCATCAGGGTCAGCAGCAGCCCCTCGCGCAGGCCGCGGTCTGCGACCCGCACGCGCGGGCAGGGCCACAGCTCCTGCACCGCCTGCAGGATGGCCGCGCCGGCCAGCACCAGGTCGGCCCGGTCGGGCCCGATGCAGGGCTGGTCGGCGCGCTCCCTGGGCGTCCAGGCCAGCAGCTTGCCGATCGTGGCCTCGCACTGGTCGCGGGTCATCCAAAGGCCGTCGACCCGGTTGCGGTCATAACGCGGCAGGTCCAGGTGCAGCCCGGCCAGGCTGGTGATGGCGCCGGAGGTGCCGACCAGATGGGCGCGGCCGTCGGTGAAGGTCTGGCGCAGCGGCTCGGCGTGCGGAAAGGCCTCGATCCGCTCCTTGACCGTATCGACCATGGCCCGGAACCAGGTCTCGACCGATCCGTGGTCCTCCGGAAAGCGCTCGGCCAGGGTGACCACGCCGATCGGCACCGACAGCCAGGCCTTGATCGGCAGCCGCCACGGGGCGAACTGCCGCGGGCGGGCATCGAGCCCCTCCCCCTTCAGATCGACCCAGCTGAGTTCGGTCGAGCCACCGCCGACATCAACGACCAGCGCCGCGTCCGACGTGCGGTCGAGCAGGTTCAGGCAGCCCGCCACCGACAGCTGGGCTTCCTCCTTGGGTGTGATGACCTGCAGCTTCAGGCCGGTCTCGGCGGCGACGCGCTCGATGAAGGCCGGGCCGTTTCCGGCCTGTCGGCAGGCCTGGGTGGCGATGGCCTTGATGCGCACGCAGTTGCGACGGCGAATCTTCTCGGCGCAGACGTTGAGGGCCGCAAGGGCGCGGTCCATGGCCGGCTCGGACATCTGTCCGGTCGCAGAAAGCCCCTCGCCCAGCCGCACGATCCGGGAGTAGGCCTCGACCACGCGAAAGCCGCCCGGCGTCGGGGTGGCGACCAGCAGCCTGCAGTTGTTCGTGCCCAGATCGAGGGCTGCGTACGTCGGCGGTGATCCGCCCGACGACCGTCGACGGCCCTCGCCGGAGCCGTTTTGCGCTTGATGCGCCTCCGACATGGTTTCAGCCCTGTCTGCGCAGACGCCGGAGGGGCGCCTCGTTTCACCGGCGACTGTAGCGGGCGCTTTCGCGTGGCGGAAGGCATTGACTTGCCTCCGCCGGCTGAGGACTTACGTTCATCTTCCAGTCAGGCCCGCGGGCTTAGGGTCCGTATTGTTATGAACACGAGAAACGCCAAGTTCGCGATCGGTCAGGTGGTCAGGCACCGGCACTTCCCGTTCCGGGGCGTGATTTTCGACGTGGATCCGACCTTCGCCAACACCGAGGAGTGGTGGCAGTCGATCCCCGAGGAGATCCGGCCGCGCAAGGACCAGCCCTTCTATCACCTGCTGGCCGAGAACAACGAGAACACCTACGTGGCCTATGTCTCGGAGCAGAATCTGCTGCCGGACGACACCGGCGAGCCGGTCGGCCACCCGCACACGGCGCTGATCTTCGACGGCTTCGAGGACGGCCACTACAACATGAAGCCGCGCGTCTCCCACTGAGGCGGTGCGTCCTTCCCCCGGATCAAGTCCGGGGTCGCAAGGGCTCGCTCCTCCGGATGACGAGCTGAGTCGAAAGCCACCCCCTTGGTCATGGTGAGGAGCCGGCTCTCGAGCCGGCGTCGCGAACCACGCAACTTTGTTTCTGCTGAAACCGGTTTCGGGGGCGACTTAGAACGGAAAATCCCGCGAAGCAGGCGCATTGTCTCCGCATGAGCGCAGACGGCTTTACAGGCGGTCCGCCCCCGGGCGCGGCGGCGGACTGGACCATCGACCAGAACTGGGACGCCTACACCGCTGAGGAGCACGCGGTCTGGGACACCCTCTACGCCCGTCAGGCGGCGCTGCTGCCCGGCCGGGCCTGTGACGCCTTCCTGCGCGGCCTTGACGCGCTGAACCTCCACCGCGGCGGCATTCCGGACTTTCGCCAGATCAACGAGGATCTCAGCCGGCTGACCGGCTGGACCGTGGTCGCCGTACCGGGGCTCGTGCCCGACGACGTCTTCTTCGAGCACCTGGCCAACCGCCGGTTCGTGTCCGGGCAGTTCATCCGCAAGGCCGACCAGCTCGACTACCTGCAGGAGCCGGACATCTTCCACGACGTGTTCGGCCACGTTCCCATGCTCACCGACCCGGTCTTCGCCGACTACATGCAGGCCTACGGCGAGGGTGGCCGCCGGGCCATGGGGCGCGGCCAGCTGCACAATCTGGCCCGCCTCTACTGGTACACGGTGGAGTTCGGCCTGCTCGACACGGCCGAAGGGCTGCGCATCTACGGCGCCGGCATCGTCTCCTCGCGCACCGAGTCGATCTTCGCGCTGGATGACCCCTCCCCCAACCGGCTGGGTTTCGATCTGGAGCGGACGATGCGGACGCCCTACCGGATCGACGACTTCCAGCAGGTCTATGTCGTGGTCCCGTCCCTGCAGGCGCTGCTGGACGCCACCCTGCAGGACTTCGCCCCGATCTACGCCCGGCTGGACGGGGCGCCGGACATCGCCATCGACGCCATCCTGCCGACCGACCGGGTGATCACCCGGGGTACCCAGGCCTACGCGGCTGCGGGCGGGAGGCGGGCCGGGTAGCGGACGGGGACATGCACTTCAGTGCGTGTCCCTATCTTTGGAACGGATAGAAGCCGCCGCCCAGACCGAGGATGCCCGTCAGGGCGTCCAGAGCCGTGCGGCTTTCGTCGAGAAGATTCGGGTCGGCCAGATCAGCAGGCAGCAGGCGGTCGCGATAGTGCGCCTGCGCCCAGGCGGCCAGCCGCCCATGCAGCGCCGCGTCGAACCGCTGGGCCGGATTGGTCGCCGCCAGCTCGGCGTCGCTCAGCACCACCCGCAGCCGCAGGCAGGCCGGTCCGCCGCCGTTGCGCATGCTCTGGCGCACGTCGACGTACTCGACCCGGCCGATGGGGCCATTGGAGGCGATGCCCCGCTCGACCGCCAAGGCGGCGCGCGGCGTCTCGGCCGTCTCCATCGGCGCGATCAGGGTCAGCCGGTCATCACCCGGAAGAGAGACCAGCATCGAGTTGAAAAGATAGGATTTTATGGCTTCTTCCAGCGGCAGGTCCGCCGCGTCGATCTGCACGAACTGCGGCTCGAAGCCCCGGGCGGCGGCGCGGATATCGGCCTGCACAGCCGCCGCGTCCTCGAACGCCGCCTCGTGGAAGAACAGGCAGGTGCGGGCGCCGACACAGACAACGTCGTTGTGGAACACCCCGGCCTCGATGGCGGCCCGGGCCTGACGGGCGAACACAGCCCCGCCGGCCCCGTGACGTCGGGCCACCGCCTCGAAGGCCTGCTGCGTCTGCCGCGCCGGGTACTGTCCGGTCCAGGGCTCGTAAGCGTCCCGACCCCAGACGAACAGGTTCACGCCCGGCTCGCCGTGGTCGGCGCAGAGGCGGACGTGGTTGGCCGCGCCCTCGTCGGCGAAGTGGGGCTGGGCCGGCAGCGGATCATGGACGGCGAAACGGCTCGTGTCCGGGAACAGCGCCTGAAGCGACCGCGTCGTCTGCTCGCCCTCCAGGCTGCGGTGCAGATTGGTCTGCAGGTTGGCCGGGGTGAAGTGGACCCGGCCATCAGCGGCGTCGGCGCTCGGCGTCACCGTGGCGGCGTTGGCGGCCCACATCGGCGAGGCGCTGCAGGCGGTGTTGAGCATCTCCGGCGCCTGGCGCGCGGCGGCCTCGATCACCTGGTAGTCGGTTCCGCCAAAGCCGATGCCGCGCAGGAAGCCGACGTCCGGCCGCTCGTGCGGCGGCAGCACGAACTGCGGCAGGCCGAGATCGGCCATCAGCCGCATCTTCGAGAGGCCCTCGAGCACAGCCGAGCGCGGGTTGGACGGATCGCCCTTGTTGATCTCGCTGGCCAGGTTGCCGGGCGCCAGACCCGCGAAACTGTGGGTCGGCCCGACCAGGCCGTCGCAGTTGGCTTCGATGGCGTGGGTCATTGGCTCTCCGGAGGGATGACCATTACAAGGTTCGTTCCCGTTAGCGCGGCGTAGACTGGGATGCCCCAAAACCAAACAGCCGCTAGGATCAGCCCTCCGAGCACACTGAAGGCGACGGCTCGATCCCGGCGGATGAACAGAAGGCTGGCAGAAATGATCGTCACAAACATTCCGAAGTAGCGACACCAGAACTGAACTTGGAGGCCAATAGGGCGACCACCGAAGTTGAGTGCGACCAAAAAGGTCGACAGCAGTACAAACAGAACGACCCCGACGACAGCAAACAGGAGCGGCTCCCGCGCCCGCTCCCACAAGGTCGGCAGCCCGATCCTCCTGCTCATCCCCGCAGCCCCTTGATATCGCCCAGCGTCGGCAGCACCGCGTCGGCCTCGAAGCTGGCCACCGGATAGGCGCAGTAGTCGGCGGCATAGTAGGCGCTCGGCCGGTGATTGCCCGAGGCGCCCAGGCCGCCGAAAGGAGCTGTGCCGGCCGCGCCGGTGGTCGGGCGGTTCCAGTTGACGACGCCGGCGCGGATGCGCTGCTGGAACCGCTCCCAACGGGCGGCGTCATCGCTGATCAGACCGGCGGAGAGGCCATAGCAGGTGTCGTTGGCCAGAGCGATGGCGCCGTCGAAGGTCGCCGCGCGGCGGACCTGGATGATGGGGGCGAAGATCTCCTCGTCCGGTGTTTCATGGTGGCTGACGTCGATGATGCCCGGCGTGATGAAGGCCTCCGACAGCCCTTCGACCGCCCTCGCCTGCCGGATCAACGTCCCGCCCAGCGCGGCGGCGGTCTTGCGGGCGGCGACGGCCGCGCGGGCGGAGATCAGCGGCCCCATGAAGGGCTCGGTCGCACCGTCCCAGGGTCCTGCGATCAGGCGGTCGGCCAGGGCCGCCACCGCCTCGATGATCGCCTCGCCCTCGTGCCCCTCCGGCACGATCAGCCGCCGGGCGCAGGAGCAGCGCTGGCCGGTGGTGATGAAGCTCGACTGCACGACCAGCGCCGCGACAGCCTCCGCGTCGGTGGCGTCCCAGACGACCAGCGGGTTGTTGCCGCCCAGCTCCAGCGCCAGGATCACATCCGGCCGGTCGGCGAAGTGGCGGCGGAAGTGCGCCCCCGCCGCGCCGGACCCGGTGAACAGCAGGCCGTCGATATGCTGGTCGATCAGCGCCGCGCCGGTTTCCTTGCCGCCCTGGACGAGGTTGACCACGCCCTTCGGCAGGTCGGCCGCCTCCAGAGCCTCCATCAACAGCTCGCCGGTCCATGGCGTCTCTTCGGACGGCTTGAAAACCAAGGTGTCGCCGGCCAGCAGGGCCGGGACGATGTGGCCGTTGGGCAGGTGGCCGGGGAAGTTGAACGGGCCGAGCACAGCCATCACCCCATGCGGCCGGTGGCGCAGCACGGCGCGACCGAAGGCGGTGGCCGTTTCGCGCACGCCGGTGCGCTCGTCATAGGCGGCGACCGAGGCGTCAACCTTGGCCATCATCGAGCCCAGCTCGGCGGTGGTCTCCCACAGGGCCTTGCCGGTCTCGCGGGAGATGGCCTGGGCCATGGGACCCTTGCGGGCGTCCAGCGCGGCCTTGTAGCGGCGCATGGCTTCGATCCGCTCGCTTCGCGGCCGGTCGGCCCAGTCCTGGAAGGCGGCCCGGGCAGCGGTCACCGCCTCGGCGACGTCGGACGGCGTGGCCGTCGCGCCTTCCCAGACCGGCGCTCCCGTCGCGGGATCGATGGAGGTCAGGGCAGGACCCTGGCCAGAACGCCAGGCGCCGTTGATGAACAGACCGCGGCTCATGCCTTCACCTTCACGCTTTCACCCTCGCGAACGCCGAGCACCTGCGCCGCTTCGCGCGACAGCACCGCGCTCTCGCCATCAACCAGCACCGGCGCCCGCACCGCGCGGAAGCGGCCGATTTCGCCGGTGGAGACCAGCGCCTCCTCGCCGAAGGCGTCCTCGCCGAGGCGGACCGTCAGGCGGCGGGCCTCCTTGACGGTGCGGATCTCGTCACGGGGGGCGCCCATGGTCGGGCCGGCGTCGAAAAGGTCGACCAGGCCCTGATAGCGGAAGCCCTCGCGCTCGAGCATGGCGCGGGCCGCCTCGCCATCCCGATGGACGCGGCCGATGGAGCGGGCCGCCGCCTCGGGCAGCAGGCCGGTGTAGATCGGGTGGCGCGGCGACAGGTCCAGGATGAACTGACCGTTGGTCGAGGCGCTCATCAGATCGGCCTCGTCGAACTCCAGGCGGAAGAACTTGTGGGCCACGTGCTCCCAGAACGGGCAGACGCCGTCATCGTCGAACCAGCCGCGCAGCTCGGCCAGCACCATCTCGGCGAAGCGCTGCGGCTCGATGCCGATCAGCATGTAGCGCGACTGGGCCAGCAGCCGCCCGGCCCCGCCCTTGCGCTTCTCGGGTCGCAGGAACAGCGACCCGACCTCGGACCAGCCCGCGCATTCGTTGACCAGCACCAGCGCCTGGTGATCGAACCGCATCTCCAGCGTCGGGGACGACTGGGCCAGGGTGACGACCCGGAACGAGAAGAACGGCCGCTTCAGGCCGACGCTGGCCTTCACTCCCGCGACGCCTTCGACGGCGCCGGTCGCGGCGTCCTCGAGCATCAGGGTGTACCAGGCCTCGGGCGGGGCGACCTCACCCGCGAAACTGGCCTTCGAAAGCTCCAGCCTCGAGCGCAGCGTCGGCTCGTCCTCGGGCAGGCTGGTGAAGCCGCGCCCGGACAGAACGGCGAGGTCCATCAAAGCGTCGTAATCGGCGGGGACGGCGGGACGCACGACCAGCATCAACGGGACTCCATCAGGGCGCGGATGCCGCGCGCGTCGATCTCGCCCGACGCCAGCTTCATCAGGATCAAGGCCGACAGCTGGGCCCGCTCGGCAAAGCTGTCGGGCCAGGCGAACTCGTTCTCGCTGTGGATGTCGCCACCCCGCACGCCAAGGGTGTCGACGTTCGGCAGGCCTGCCGCGAACAGGTTGTTGCCCTCGCAGACGCCGCCTGACGGCTTCCAGGCGATGTCCTGGCCCAGCAGTGCGCCGACCTGTTTCACCTTGCCGAACAGCTCGGTCTGGGCGGCGTTGAACGGCTTTGCCGGGCGGGTGAAGCCGCCGTGCTGGCTGACCAGCAGACCATCGCCCTCCCCGGCCTTCATGGCCCCCTGGATGCCGGCTTCGAGCCAGGCGGCGGCCTGCGCGTCGGGGAAGCGGACGTTGAATCGGACAACGGCGATGTCGGGCACCACGTTCAACGGCGAGCCGCCGTCGATCCTGGCGATGTTGACAGTGACACCGTCGCGGCGGCCGTTCAGGCCGTCCAGCGCCCCGGCGATGCGGGCGGCGGCGGTGATGGCGTTGCGGCCCTCGTCGAAGGCGCGCCCGGCATGGGCCGTGCGACCGGTCACCCGAATGTGGAAGTTGCCGGAACCCTTGCGCTCGCTGGCCAGGGTGCCGTCGGGCAGCATGGACGGCTCATAGGTCAGGCCGATGTGACCTATCCGCCCGAACTCCGCGAGCACCGGCCCGGAGGCCAGCGACCCGATCTCCTCGTCCGGCGAGATCAACACCCGATAGCCGAGGTTGGCGGCATCGGCCGAAGTCTCGAAGGCCTCCAGCGCCGCCAGGATGACGCTGATACCGCCCTTCATATCGGCTATCCCGGGGCCGTGCAGGGCCCCGTCGGCGCGCCTGCCAACCGTCTGGAAGCGGCTGCCGGCCGGATAGACGGTATCGTAGTGCCCGGTCAGGACGACCTGAACCGGTGCTTCAGGCCGCACGATCACGGCCATCGAGGGCGGATGAGCCTGCTCTGTCTCGCGACCGTCGGCTCCGATCTCGATGGACGGCTGCAGCGCAATGTCCCGCGGTTCGGTCGGCAGGACCGCGAAGGCGTCCTTCAACAGGCCGCGCACGGTCTCCAGCCCCTCAAGGTTGCGGCTGCCGGAGTTTATGTCGCTCCAGATCACCGCGCGCTCGACGATGGCCGACCCGCGTTCGACGACGGAGTCCAGAACGCCCTTCTCTTCCGGCGACAGGCGCATCGGTGTGATCGTCCAACTCTATGTCGCCATTGCCGCGGACCAGGTCGACGCGTGCCTAACCGAAGCGACCCGCCGGAATGGCGCAAGACGGGAGTCGCTGAAGACTCCTTCCCTAGCGGACGGGTGATCGAAGGTGAACCCCCCAGCCCTTCGTTAGTCGTCCCTGCGCCAGCGCACGGAGAGCTTGGAGTCTTCACCGGCCAGCTTGGAGATGATCGACAGGTTGCGGCGCACGCGCCACTCCACCTGGGCCGCCGGCCCCTCACGGCCGCCGCCGATGATCTCCAGATAGACGTCGTCGGTCAGGTATTTGCCGCCGGCCACGGTCATCGCTCCGCCCGCGCCACCACCCGCGAACACCAGGCGATCCAGGCCTGTGAAGTTCTTCAGGTTGCCGATTACGTCAAAGCCGCCGCCGCCGGCCAATGCCGCGATGGCCGAGGCCAGCTGGGCGGCCTCCAGCGGCGACAGCTGTGCGGCCGATGTCCCGAACAGCACCCGCGACAACACCTCGTCCTGCGGCAAGGAGGGGCTGGAGGTCAGGGTGATCTCCGGCCGCGAGGCGGTGCCCCGAACACGGATCACGGCGGTCAGGGCCGGGTCCTCGCGGGTCGCGGTCAGATCCAGCCGGATACGGTCCGGCGACGAAGCCAGATAGACGGCGCTGCGGGTGTCGAACTCGAAGCGCTTGCCGGCGAAGTCGTACTCACCGCGCACCATCCGGGCGACGCCGTCGAGGACGGGTCGGGCGGTCGTGCCGCTCACCCGGGCGTCGATCGACATCTCGGCGCCCAGACCCCGGCCTTCAATGAATATCCCGCGGCTGGACTTGAGCGTCACATCCAGTCCCACGACAAGGCCGCGACGGAACTCGGGGACCACGTCGCCGTCCGCGGCGCCGGGCTTGTTGCGTTCGATGACCGCCATGGGGATGACCCCGGACGGCGTGGGCGGATCAGCAGCGATCAAGGCGCGGTCGATGGTCAGGGCGCCGGTCACCTGCACCTTGCCGTCGGCGTCCCGGTTGAGCGTCGCCTCGCCCGAGGCGGTGGCCGTGATCGCGTCATTCTCGATTAGCTGGAAGCCCTTGAGGCCGACCCGGAACGTGCTGACGCCATCGCGCAACAGGCTGATCCGCCCGCCGCCCGATAGCGTCCCGCGATCGCCGCCGCTGATCCGCCCGCCGCGTCCGTCCGTCGCCGAGAAGCGACTGACGTCGATGGCGTTGTCCGCCAGCACGGCCCGCACCGACAGATCGACGAGCTTGAGGCCGATCTGGCCATCCTCGAACGCGCCGTTCGCGAGCTCGGCTGTGCCTGACAATCTTGGATCGGCCAGGGAGCCCGCGATCGTCCCCTTCATGTCGACCACGCCCGAAACGGTGCGCTCGCCACCGACCAGCAGATCCCACAGCGGCTTGACCTCACCGTTGGCGGCGAAGACCCCGTTCATCGGCTGGCGATTGGCGACGGCCAGCCTCAGCGGCGCCGCCGAGGCGACGACAGGAAGGGTCACCCTGGCGCTCGAGCGCAGACCGCCGGCGTTGCTGGCCACCGCCTCGATGAACAGGGCCTGGTCGTTGAGCGTGGCCCTGACCCGGCCGTCGACCGACACGGCTCGGCCGGCGCCGCGAGCACGGGCGCCCTCCAGGGTGACGTCCATCGAACCGCTGAGTCGCGCGCCCTGACCCTGCAGCCCCATCTTGCCGTCGACCGTCCCGGCCAGGTCCTCGTTCAGGGCGCCCAGCGACACCTTGGTCAGGGTCGCGTCGATGTCGGCGGCGTCGCCATCCATGCGGGCGATAATGTCGGCCCGCCCCCCCTCGATCTCCAGCTTCACGTCGGCGAACCGCTGCCCTCCGCCGAAGCCGAGCCGCGCCGTCTCGATTGTCCTGAAATCAGCGCTGCCGAAACGGCCTTCGCCGTTCAGCGCCAGTCCGGTGGCGTTCTCCTGCCCGGCGTAGACGCCATCGCCCTTGAACCGCCAGCGATTGGCTCCGTACGCGCCGCGCAGGTCGACCGCTATCGGCAGCCGCGACAGCGGCCCATCGGCGGTGATCGTGCCGCGACCGAAATACAGCCCGCCCGCGCCACGGACTGTCGCGTTCTGGACCGCGAGGTTGAGCGTCGCCCGACCGTCAGGACCACCATCCGACAGGACGGCGGAGCCCGCTATCTGGCCGGCGCTCAGGATGACGCCCGGCCCGATGTCGAGGATGAGGTTGGCCGTCGATGGCCGGCCACGGCGCAGCGCCAGACCGCCTGTCGCCTTGATCCCGCCAGCGTCGGCGTCAAGGCCGGTCAGGTCCAGCCCGCCCTCCGCGAACCGGAAGTCCGTTCGGGCCCGGGCGGGCCCGTACTCGCTGTCGGCGGTCACGGTCACAGCCCCGTCGGTCCCGCCGGCGTTGCGGGCGAAACTGAGCACGACACGCGCGGCCCGCAGGGGAAGTCGGGGCAGATCGACGGCGGCGATATCGGCGATCAGGTCGGCGCGGGGCGCCGACAGCGTCCCGCTGAGGGCGCCGGTCCCCTTCGCCTCGCCCGATATCTCGACCGGCCCGGCGCGGAACGGGCCGGTGGCGTTCCAGTCCAGCTTGAGTTTCAGAGCCCCGACAGGACCGATCTGCCCGGCGGTGCGGACCGAACCCAGCGCGCCTGCAAGCCGCGCCTCGGCCACCGACACCACGCCCCGGCCAAACTCCGCCTTGCCCTGCAATCTCGGCGCGGAGCCGAGCAGGCGGTCGAGTTCAGTGAGGCCGGTGGCGAAGCCGGCGCCCTTTGCATCGACCGAGAACACCCAGGGTTTTTCTCGACCGCCCTGGGATGCCGACCAGGTCGCGACGGCCCGTCCTCCGGCGCCGATCCGGGCGGCCTGGAGGTTGGCGATCTCCGCGTCGCCCTTGAATGACAGGCCGCCGAGCAGGGTGCGCTCGCCGGTCGCGTCGAGCTTGAGGCCGGCGCCCGTGGCCTGGACGCGACGCAACAGCAGGCGGCCGTCCTTCAGCCGGGCGGCGATGATCTGCGCCTTCGGCCGGGCGCCCAGCAGGGCGGCGACATAACCCTGCCCCGCGCCCCCATCGCCCGTCAGCGTCGACTCGACGGTCAGCTCCCCGGCCTTCATGCCCAGCTGAACCGGCCCCTGCACCCGGGCGAGGCTGTATCCGGCCGCGTTGAAGCCGGTCGCCGACAGCGCGCCGACGTAGGCCCACGAGGCCTGGTTACCCGTCAGCCGCCCCCGCGACTCGGCGGCCCCCTTCACGGCGTTGGATGTCAGCCGATCCAGCGACCGAGAGGTCAGGGTCACGGCGAGACCGTCCTTGCCGGTGAGGCGCTTGCCGATATCGGCTTCCCCCCTGGCGGCGATGGTCAGGACCTCGCTCTCGGCCCGCGCGTCGAGGCTGTAGAGGCCGCTCCTGGCTTTCCCGCCACGCCCGGAGAATCGCACCTCGTCGCCGAACATCCGGGCGTAGCGGGCGGTCAGGGTCGAGGAGGCCAGCGACACCCGACCGGAGATCACGCCGCCGTCGGCGTTCCAGGTCCCGGAGGCCTCGGCGGGCCGCGTGTCGCCGGAGGTGGCCAGCAGACGGAACCGGCCCTCTCCCTCTGTACCGCCGACGTTGGCCTTGAGCGTGAACGGCTGATCGGCGGGCAGACCCAACGATCCGGCCAGGGCGCCGCCTTCCGTTTCCATCGCATCGGCGAAGACCTTCAGTGGCCGTCCCTTGCCGCTCTCGATCGCGAGGATGAGTCGGTCGCCCCTGTGCAGGCTGCTGGCGGCGCTGAGCGCGACGGTAACCGGCCCCTGGCGGACCACTTCGATTTCGCCGGCCACGTGGAACAGGCCACGCCGGTAGCTGAAGGCCGGCAAGGTCTCGACGGGAATACGCAGCTGATCGATCCGGATCGAGACCGGCAGCCTGCGTGGATTGGTTATCGGCACAAGCTCGGGGCGCCGGAGCACCCGCACCTGGCGCGCGGTAAGGCTGTCGGCATGGAAGCGACGCACGAAGAGTTCGTGATAGCGCCAGGTCATCTTCACGTCGGCGGCGTCCAGCCAGACGCCTTTCTCATCGGACACGGTCAGACGCCGGACGCTGAAGTTGCGCCACAGGTCGCCGCTGAGGCCCTCGATGCCAAGCTTGCCGAGGCTTCCGAGTTTCAGGCCATTGGCCCGGGCCTCGACGAACATCAGGCCCGGCGCCGTGCTGAGACCATGGCGCAGCAGCAGCGCCGTTCCACCGACCAGCAGGACGGCGATCAGCGACGCCAGGATGATCCAGCCGGGGCCAGTGGCGGGCAAGCGCGGTCCACGCGACCGGATCGCGGGCGGCGCGGACGCGGGGGGCGTCGGCGTCTGGTCATCGGCGCCGATCAAAACGCCTGCCCGATGCTGATGTAGATCTGGAATCCGGAGTCGCCCTTGCGCTTCTCCAGCGGGAAGGCGATGTCAGCGCGAACCGGCCCAAAGCCGAGGTCATAACGAACGCCGAACCCGGCGCCGACGCCGAAGTCGTCACCGCCCGGGAAGGTATCGGCCCCGATGCCGCCGGCGTCGACGAAGACCACGGCGCCCCAGCGTTCAGTGATCTTGCGACGCACCTCGAAGCTGGCCTCGACGACGGACAGGCCGCCAACGGGGGTGTTGTCCGGCAGTCGCGGGCCGATGCCCTGCCAGCCGTATCCGCGGACCGAGCCGCCCCCGCCGGCATAGAAGCGGCGGGGCGAGGCTACCTCATCCAGCACCGCGCCCCAGATCGAGCCGACCTTGGCCCGGACCGCAAGGACCGTCGTCGCCTCCTCATCCAGGGACAGGTAGTAGGACGCCTGGCTCTGGACCTTGAGATACAGGGCCCGGGAATCGCCGAAGCTGGAGGTCGGCTCGATCCGGGCCTCCAGCCGCCAGCCCCGGGCGGGGTCGAGCGGATCGTCCGACCTGTCGAGGGCGAAGGCGGCCAGGGCGGCCGCGGTGATCACGTCCCGGTCCTCGCCCCGGAAGGTGGTGTTATTGATCCTGACCTTTTCGGCGCTGCGCGCCATGTCCAGCGACAGCCCGCCTGTGATGTAGGAGGTCTTGCCGAACCGGCGGGTGACATCGCCGCTGACCCCGACCCCCATCGAGTCATAGGCATCGGTCTGCTCGTTGTAGACTCCCGCCAGCAGGCTCAGGGTCTGCTGCGCCCGTCGCCAGTGCGGCAGCTTGATGCTGGCCTCAAGTCGTTGTTCGAGCTCGGCGAGCCGAAGACTGTAGGCCGTGGTGTCGGCCCGTCCGAGGCGGTTGTAGCGCGTGCGGCGCACATCGAGGCCCGCGCCTTCGCTCGTGGAGAAGCCGGCGGAGACTTCAAGCGTCCGCCGGTCCCGGTCGGCCAGCGTCACCAGCACCGACCTGCGACCGTCCGCGTCGGCGGTCTCACGCGGCTGAAGGGAGACCGCGACCGAATCGTACACCCCGGTGTCCAGCAGGCGCCGCTCGAGCTCGGCCAGGTCATCGGGGTCATAGACATCGCCCGGGGCCCAGGGCGCGAGGCCCCGAATCCAGTCCGGCTCTGTCCGGCCCACGTCGCCGAGGTCGAGGCCGTCCATCCGCACCAGTTCGCCCGCTTCGATCCGGAAGGTCGGCTGAACCGAACGATCGGCGTGATCGACGATCACCTCGCGCGCGCCGGGCCGGGCGTCCGCATAGCCCCGGGCTTGAAGCGTTGAGACGATACGGCCCTCGGCCGCGAGCACATCGGCCGCCCGGCCCGGCGCCGACCGGCGCAGCGCCATGGCCTGTTCGGCGGCGATGCCGACACCGGGGATCGGCTCATCGCCAGTCCATTCGATGGCGGGGCGCGTAAAACGAAAGCGGGCCCCCGGGGTGATGCGGATCACGGCGCGCGGCGGCTCTCCCCCCTCGTCGTCATCGGGATCGACGACATCCTGTTCGACCTGGAAACCATAGTAGCCCTGCGTTCGCATAGCGGCCTCGGCGGCCTCGGCCGCGGCGCGGGCGCGACGGCGGGCTTCGAACCGGGTGGTCGCCGGGCCTTTGCTCTCGCCGACCGCGCGGGCGATGGCTGTGAGGAGGTCTTCGTCGGCCACGCCCTCGATTCTCGCGGTGGCCTGCTGCGCGCCTGCGCCGGACGCGGAGAGCGCCAAGGCGAAGGCGGCCGACGCGGCCAGGGCGATACGCGAAGGCGACAAGCTTCTTTTCTCCTCGTTCGCCCCGAATCCCGTGTAGTCGGGCCAAGGCTGGCTGTCACGTCCATCCACCCTTTGCAGCGGCGACGAAAGTTGCACAAATGCAGTGCAGTCGCTGCATGCGGTCCGAAGTCGGATCGAAACCAGACGCCAGACCGCCGAAGAGCGCTACCAATGAACCGCGATAAGGCCTTCCCGGCCGTGAACGAGACGGAACCTGACGTGAGCGTGGCGATCACCGATACCCTGGATTCCGACCCGGCCCTGCCGATGACAGACGCCGCCTACCTCCCGGGGCTGGCGTTCGACGAGATGTACGTCGAGGGCGGAAGCGTCCGGTCGCACTACGCCGGCGTCCACACGCGCCTGACCACCCTTTCGCCCGAAGCCCTGGCTGATCGCCAGAAGACGCTGGAGCGGTCCTTCCTGCTGCAGGGCATCACCTTCACCGTCTACGGGGCGGAGGCGACCACCGAGCGGATCATCCCCACCGACCTGGTGCCCCGGATCATTCCCGCGCATGAATGGAAGACCATCGAGGAAGGCCTGACCCAGCGCCTGCGGGCGCTCAACATGTTCCTGGCCGACATCTATGGCGACCAGCAGATCCTGATGGACGGCATCGTGCCCCGGGAGCTGGTTCTGGGCGCTCCGTCCTACCGCCGCGAGATGCAGCACCTCTATGTGCCGCACAAGGCGTACGCCAATGTCTGCGGATCCGACCTCATCCGTGACCAGGACGGCGCCTTCGCGGTGCTTGAGGACAATCTTCGCGTCCCGTCGGGCGTGTCCTACATGCTGGCCAATCGCGACGCGGCCAAGCGCACCTTCCCCGGCACCTTCCGCGCCTCCAACGTGCGGCCGGTCGAGCGCTATCCGGACCTGCTGCTGGCGACCCTGAAGAGCATGGCGGCCGAATGGCGTCCCGACCCGCAGGTCGTGGTCATGACCCCCGGCGTCTACAACAGCGCCTACTACGAGCACGCCTACCTGGCCCGCCTGATGGGCGCACCGCTGGTCGAGGGGCGCGACCTCGTGGTGCACGAGAACATGGTCTACATGCGCACCACCACCGGCCTTCGCCGCGTGGACGTCATCTACCGCCGGGTGGACGACGACTTCATCGATCCCCTCACCTTCCGCCGCGACTCCTCGCTGGGCCTGCCGGGACTGTTCAACGCCTATCGCGCCGGCAACGTGGTGATCTGCAATGCGCCGGGCACAGGGGTCGCCGACGACAAGGCGGTCTACGCCTATGTACCGGACATCATCCGCTACTACCTGGGCGAGGACGCCATCCTGCCCAACATCGAGACCTTCCTCTGCCGTGAACCGGTCCAGCTGGCCCATGTGCTGGCCAATCTGGACAAGCTGGTGGTCAAGGCGGTCGGCGCCTCGGGCGGCTACGGTATGCTCGTCGGCCCGCACGCCTCCCGCAAGGAGCGCGAAACCTTCGCCGAGGCGCTCAAGGCCGATCCCGCCAACTACATCGCCCAGCCGACCATCCAGCTCTCGACGGCGCCCTGCCTGATCGACGGTCGCATCGAACCGCGCCACGTCGACCTGCGCCCCTTCATCCTGTCGGGCGAGAAGATCGTCGTGACGCCCGGCGCCCTGACCCGTGTGGCCCTGCGGCGCGGCTCGTTGGTGGTCAACTCCAGCCAGGGCGGCGGCTCCAAGGACACCTGGGTGCTGGTCGACGAGGATGAGCGCAGGGAGACCCGGCCATGATGCTCGCACGCGTGGCGGACAGCCTCTACTGGATCGGCCGCTATGTTGAGCGGGCCGAGCACTTTTCCCGTCTGGCCGACGTGATGCTCAACGCCACGCTCGACCGCTCCGACGCCGCGGCGCAGACGGCCTATATCGCCCTGTCGGCGGTCGGCGATCCGGACATGGCCCGTGTCTCGCTGACCTACGAGGCCGCCCGCTCGCTGGTGCTCAACCGCGAGGATCCCAACTCGGTGATCATGTCGCTGGCCCATGCCCGCGAGAACGCCCGGCAGGTCCGCGACCAGATCACC
>Ga0315902_10006417_pt1 | contig 16281 bp, 21 predicted proteins | sample LakEriMetagenome_9_FD_203523 | JGI IMG/M metagenome (GOLD analysis project Ga0315902, IMG submission 203523) | Freshwater fungal communities from buoy surface, Lake Erie, Ohio, United States - Buoy 12 MA117 | ecosystem: Environmental > Aquatic > Freshwater > Lake > Lake biofilm | place: USA...
CCGAAACGGTAATAGAATCATTGGCAAAGATTGCCCTTACCCGGTTCTGACCCAGTTGCTCCCAGCTGATGCGCGGATCAATCAGTGAACCGGGAGCCATGAGGCACCAGTCGTTCAATAAAGTAACGGTTTCGCCTTTACTTATTTCGGCTCCTTTCACAGAAACAAGATCCTTCAGGCCAAAAAACCGGATGTTCATAGAAGCATCTGTATTGATATAACGATGATACCCGGGAACCATGATGCCTTTCATACGGCCCTTCATAAAAAACAACCGCACCGGCGTATCAAAGAAGCTGTATTGCTCGGCAGTAAATGGAAACCAGTCCTGGTCTTTTCCTCTCATCTCCCCTTCAAATACCACCCGCATGTTGGTAATCTTTGGCTGACCCACCACCTGGCAATAACGCAGGTAGCGCTGTACCGGGGGAGGCAGGTGCTGCAGATCCGCTTCCGTGATGAGGGAAGAAGATGTATCGGCTTGCTGCTGCAACTGAGCCCGCACATCGGAACGGAAGTTGTTTTCAAACCGGTGACTGGTGAAGGTCAGGATTACCACAGGCAACAGGATGATATTGGCCAGGGTTCCCCATCTGGCTTCCTGCCAGGAAAAGAAAATCAATACCTGTGATAGTACAATCGCCGCCAGAACAAGATACATCCAGAGAGAATAATTCAAAAAGAGGAAGCCTGCACCTGCAACAAACAACAGCCCCGCCAGCAACCAAAAACTCCCTGCGACTCGGGGTATTTCACCCAGTTGCTGCAGGTTGGCATAACCAAATGCTTTCAGAAAACCCATAACATGAATCAAACCATGAATCACTAATAAAAACACTAACAGGTATAACATAGTCATCATTTCAGATAAGTTCTTTGTGTTTAAGCTGAAGCCCCATCAGCAGAGTAAAAAAGCCGGCCAACAGGTACACCCATTGCAACCAGAAGAATTCACGGATGAGGAAAATCTGTACCAGGATCCAGCCGGCAATACTGAGTCCGGCCAGTAAGGTCCACCGCAGAAAATGTTCTTTCTGCAACATCAGAAATGCAAATGCCGTTGCATGAATGCCTCCGACAACTGCTGCCAGAATCAGCCCGGGCCAGAAGAAGTTGGGAAAGGGTGTTTTTTCCAGTAATTCAGTCGTCATGCCGAATGCATCCGTTGGACGGATCATCAGTATAAGGCCACTGGGAATGGCGGTAACAGCCACGAATGCCAGCAGCACCAGCAGAGCGGTACGCATACCTTTTCAATTTGAACACCAAGCTAACTAAAGAGCCCGCCTGCATAAATGACGGGAAAAACAGAAAGGGTTGATTTCAGTCAGTCATTCAGAAAGCGGCAGCCTGGGTACAGGTATGACTTCTCCATAATAGTTTGTAGGTACAGCACATGCGCAGGTTGGCCAGTATTCCTCCGCCAGCTGTAAGCAGGGCTACAACAAGGAATACGGACGGTATATTCAGGCGGTCGGCCAGCAGCCCTGCGCCAAGAGCGCCGGCCACATAACCGGAATCACGCCAGAAGCGGTACATACTCAAGCCACGGGACCTTTGCTGCGGTGCTAAATTTTCAGCGATCACAGTTAAAAAGTTGGGATACACCAGGCCGGTACCCAGTCCCAGTAATGTCATGGAACCGGCAACCACCGGGAGTGCCACACTCCAGACCAGGCCCAGCAGACCCAGTCCTTGCAGTAACATGCCGAGAGTGATGAGTTGTTTTTTACAATAATGATCCCCCAGTTTTCCGGCAAAGAGCTGACTGATGCCCCAAACCGCCGGGTAAATAGCTGCCACGGCACCCACTTCTGTTAATGAATAATGGTTAGACAGGAGCCACACCGGCAACAGTCCCCAGATGACACCATCATTCAGGTTGTTGATAAACCCGTTGATACTGACGGTTCCCATGTTAAAATGCCGGTACGACACTTCTTTCCACAGCGAAGAATAAACGCGCTGCTCTGTTTGCTGCTGTTCGAGCGCCACGAAAGAAGAGGTATCCTTTATAAAGAAAAGAGTCAGTAAAAAGCCGGCAACGACAAAGAAAACAGCCGGCACAAAAGGTGCATAACCCGGACCATACTTCATGGCAAGTGTTGTGGCCAGGTAACCGGCAGCTCCAACAGCCAGGTAGCCGGCAAATTCATTAATCCCCATAGCCAGACCTCTGTTTCTGGAACCCACCAGATCTACTTTCATAATCACAGTGGAAGACCAGGCCAGTCCCTGGTTCATGCCCAGGAGAATATTGGCAAGCACCACCATCCACCACTCTGTTCCGTAAAGCAATAATAACGGTACCGGCATGCCGAAGATCCACCCGGCCAGTAGCACCTGTTTGCGCGTGAAGAAACGGTGCAGTTCGCCCGTACCTAAATTAAAGAGCGCCTTTGTGAATCCGAATGCAGCAATAAAGGAAAGAAGGGCTGTATGACCTGATACTGAAAAACGGCTGGCAGCATATTCCGGCATTACGGCACGCTCAAGTCCCACCATCGCCCCTACAAAGGCATTGGCAAGAACCAGTAATGCAAACTGTGTTCTGTTTTCTTTGAGACCCTGTATTGTATTCATACCACCACAGAAATTGAATGCTGTACCTCACGCAATAAGACCGGTTAATGACCTGCCTTTATATAGCGCCACCCTTCGTCCTGCTTTTTCACCAGCTCCACAATAGCGGCCGGTACAATAAATGCTTCCGGCATCACGCGTTGCGGATCATAGCCCCGGTTTTTTAAAGAATTGCCACATGCAGCAATGAGTACGCCCCGTTTGTGCACAGCCAACAGTTCCTGTTTAAAAAAACCAGCATCTTTTAAAACTGCAACTATAGCCGGGCCATGAAACACCAGTTCAATTTGTGTACCGGGTGCAGCATTGAGTACATTGTTCACCTGTTTGTACAACATTCTCTGGTCGGCAGTATCACCACTGGCAATTTCCCACACAATTTTATACTGAGCTCTTGCGCTGGTGCTGCTCAGCAAGGCACCCAGCAAACCTAAAAAAAGAATAAAAGGTTTCATAAGCAGTTATTAATGATTACTGAAAAAGAAATGCTGTTGCTGATTAATCCGGCCTTACACAAATTCATACTCATAACCCTCGAGCTGCGACAACAAAGTGGACGGGGCATCGGTGGCCGTGATCCTGCCTTCCACAACAGGTGCCACAACCGGGTGAGCGGCCAGGTATTCCCGTATGATATTGTGTAAAGAACCTTCGGGTTTTCTTGGATTTTTAACTTTTTCCAGGCGGCACAGGGTATCATCTGGGTCGCCCTCCCGCTCACAGGCAAGCAGGGTATAGGACTTGTTCATATCAACCGGTTCTTCGTTGATTGTAATCCAGTTCACCCGTTTGCCCAAGTCATTCTTCATGGTAAAATTCACCTTCATTCCCTGGAAACGGACAACCCATCCACCAAAACGGTGAGCCGGGTTTTTCGCAAATACATTGTGCAGTTCCTTCTCCATCCAATCCCACAACTGCCTGCCCGTAACTTCTCCCATTTTCACCTCACTGTCCACCGGCATCATACTCCAAAGAAAGTCGTTGGTGATTTCAGCATATCCCTTTTGCGGATCGGGAACCAGTGGGGGGCAAAAACGAAACCCGTTACTTACTACAATATCCACCTTTTGATTTTTGTACTTCCACATCAGTGCATCGGTAATCAGGTTATCCATTGTGTTTTCGATAACATAATAGCGTACCAGTGTATTCTTTGTTTTACCAATCACTTTGTTCAGCTCTTCTTTATAAGGTGCACGTACCTGTTCCACCAGGTCGGCCATTGCGGGATCAGGTTTATACCTGTCAGGATCCACATCCAGCAACCGGTAATTTTCATCTACAATTTTTCCGTTTTCAATTACCACATCCAGCTTTGCCACAAAAGAACCAAAAGCGCCGGGCTCTGTTACTTTGGTGTATTGGGTCTGAATGGGTTTACGCACCCGCTCATGGGTATCGGCGCCCAGGATATAATCCACACCTGTTACTTCCGGTTTGTTTCCAAGATCCACCTGCTGGGCAAGTCCCATATGTGTCACGAGGAACACCATGGCACATTGCTCATATTCACGCAGCACTTTCACATACTTCGCTACATTCAGTTCCGGTTTTGTAAACGTAATGCCCTTACTGTAAGCAGGCGACTGCCGTTTGGGTGTAAGCGGATCATTATAGCCGATAAAACCGATTTTTACACCGGCCACCATTTTCGTCCAGTAGGGCGGAAAAATGAGTTCTTTATTGAATTCATCGGTTGTGTCATGAAACATATTGGCGCAGATCTTGGCGCTGTTGTAGCCGCCTAGGTCTTTCCACATGGTTTGTTTTCCGTACACCACTTCCCAGTTACCAGGCAGAATCAAATCGTAGCCAATGTTATTAATCAAAGGCACAATACCTCTTCCTTCCGTAAGAGAAGCAACACCGCCACCCTGGAAACAATCACCACCGTCGATGATTAAGGTATTGGCTGGATTTTTTGCCTTCAGTTTCCGGAGCATGGTTTTCAAAACAGCAAAACCACCCCGTTGCTTGTAGACCGGTTGTCCGTTTTCCCAGAAAAATTCATCATGGGTATAGAGCTGGGCATGAATGTCTGATGTATGCAGCAGCGTGAATACCTGGGCCTTACCATTCTGAACAGCCCGGTTGGTAAACAATTCCTGTTCATGATATTCATCGCCCGCAACAGCATTGGCAAGAGAGGGCGGCATGAAGGCACCGGCTGTTAAAAGAGAAGCATTGCGGAAAAAGTCCCTGCGGGATGTTTGCATGGGCTTGTCAGCTGATTCACCGGAGTGACAACTCTGGCAACTGCAACCTGACTGGTGATGCGTTTCGTTTTTAGACATGGCAATCGTTAAGAAGATGAAAAATGTGTAGCGCTATTTCGCACCAGCATCGCTCTGCTGTTTCTCTTTCCACTGTTTTATGGGACCAAAAGGCCCGTATTTATGCTGTGCTTCCGGGAAGGGATCTGCAAACGGTCCGAAGGGGTGATCCACCGGCTTTTTCGAAATGTCGGGCCAGTCGCCGCTCAAATCCTTTGAGGGACGGGGCTGTGAGTTCACAAAGGCAGCCACATCCCACGCTTCTTCATTAGAAAGCTGAGGGGCATGATAATCGGCACCCTGAGGCATATTGTTCTTAACGTAGCCGGCAAAGCGTGACAACCGGTACAATCCTGCACCATTGTTATAACTGTTCTTACCCCACAAAGGCGGGTATTGGTACATGTTACCATCCAGATTCGGCATTCCTTCCCCATCCGCGCCATGACAGGTCTGACATTTCTGCACATAGACCGTTTTTCCCCGCAAAGGATCTGCTGCCCGATCCATGAACGGCAACTCTTCAATTCCAGAGCCTTTTGGCTTTACGCCTTTCGGTATATCTTCTCCCAGCCATTTGATATAGGCATAAATAGCCTTCATTTCCCTGCTGTTTGAATCTAACGCTTTCCCGTTTAAGCTACGCTCAAAGCAATCGTTCACCCGCTTATGGATTGTTTCTGATGTGCCGGACCGCGCCCTGAATAACGGGTAAGTTGCATACACGGCCCCGTAATTATTTCCCCAGGGTTTTGTACCGGCGTCGAGATGACAGTTCTGGCAATTCATTCCGTTGCTGATTTGCAGCACGGAACCCTTGGGCCCCAGGTATCTGGCCGTATTTGCAATTAACTCATGACCGTACCAGATAAGCTTACCATCCTCCCGCGAATAATAGGGTATCTGGCTCGCCGGTGGTCCTGTCCATATAGTTTTATACACAGAAGAATCAACAGAAGAAGTATGCTCATCACCACCGGAGCAACCCGATTGGGCCAGCAGGAACAGAACAGCTACTGCAAAAAAGGCAACAGCTGTTGATTGATGGCGTGTCATAACTGATTCTTTAGCTGTTTAGTGAGGAAGTTGATCCCGGAACCGGCCATACACCCAGGTGCCCGCAATAGCACTGAGCAGTGTAACAACCACAACAGTGGCACCGGTGCCAATTTGTGCAAACAGAGGACCGGGGCAGGCTCCTGTTATTGCCCAGCCCAGGCCGAAGATGAGGCCGCCGTAGATCTGACCTTTATTGAATTTTTTGGGCTCAATTTTAATAAGTTCCCCTTCCAGGGACTTCACCTTCAGCTTTTTGATCAGGAACACGCTGATGATGCCAACCACCACAGCCGATCCGATCACTCCAAACATGTGAAAACTCTGCAGGCGGAACATTTCCTGTATACGGAACCAGGAAATCACCTCCGATTTAACAAGAATGATTCCGAACAGTATACCGGCTACCGCATACTTCAGGTTGCTGAGCAAGGGCTTGTCCAGCTCACTGTGGTTCACACACATCGCATTTTCAGTTCTCACTTCAAAGTCGGTATTAACCGATGTATTTTTTTCTGTAACGACAGACATAGTTTAGAGATTTAAAGTTTCAGAATAAAGGGAAGAATCAGATTGGCCATGATAAAACCACCTGCCATAAAGCTGATGGTTGCCACCAGTGATGGCCACTGCAGGTTACTGAGACCCATGATAGCATGCCCGCTGGTGCAGCCGCCGGCATACCGGGTACCAAAACCCACCAGGAATCCGCCGCCAACCATCATCAGCAGCCCCCGTACCGACAGCAAGGCGGGCCAGTTAAAAACATCAGCAGGAACCAGGTTGCTGAAATCGGTGATGCCATATCCCTTTAACTCATCGGCCAACCGGGGATCTACAGCAACCATATCGGAGCTCGTAAGGAAAAAAGCTGTTAGTACACCCCCCAGCAATACACCTCCCACAAAAAAGAGATTCCATACTTCTTTCTTCCAGTCATAGTGAAAAAAAGGAATCCTGGAAGGAATACAGGCGGCACACACATGCCGCAGGGAAGATGAAATTCCGAATGATTTGTTTCCCAGTACCAATAACAACGGAACGGTAAGTCCGATCAGGGGGCCGGCCACATACCAGGGCCAGGGCTGACTGATCCATTCAATGAAACTCATAAATGATGCGTTTTAATTATAAAGAATATGCAAACTACATAAGAGAATGATGCGGTAATGTGATAAAGATTACACAGCTTCCCCTGACGGACCCGCTTTTCATCCATTCCTTTTCAGCGGCAGTTTCAGGAGAACAGTTTTCTGAAAAAACCAGTAGCCGCTTTCTGTTCGGGATATCCCGCCCCTTGCAGTTATTCGGTCAGTTGGGAGCGGGTTACTTCACCTGAAGCATCTACCGTTACCCAGCCGCCGGCTTTTTCAACCACCACCCGTTCCACACCCGGCACTTCCTGAAGCGCTTCCTTTACAGCTGCCACACAACCATCGCATTTAATGTTCTGCGCTTTGATCCGGTGCTGCATGCTTTTCCTTTTTGTCTGTTTTAAACATACTGTTCAGTAAGCCACCCATAGTAGCTCCGTAGAGCATACTGTTGAGCGGACTTGAAGTAATGAGACAGGTACCGTTGCAACCCCAGAAATGATAATAGATATATCCTGCAACAGCACCGATCACAATACCAGGCACATACCATTTTAACTCTTTTGAAATTTTTTTCATCTGCATGCTGCTTGTTTTAGCTATTTAATTTCTTCAAACTGTATTTCTTCCATCGGCTTTTGTGACGAAACGTTATTACGGGGTGCGGGTGCGCAGGCAGTGCCGCAGCAACCTGCATTAAAGATACCCTGTATCAATAAAAGAACCCCAACGGCCGTAAGAATATTATTATAGGTACTGATACCCTGAAACACACCGGCACCTCCCAACACCAGCCGTATGATACGTATCCCGTTCCAGCTTGTGAACATACAAATCAGTTTAACTGGTGATTTAATACATGCCACGGACCGCCGTTGTACACCTCGATTCCGTTTTGTTTCAATATACCGGCAGCCATTCCGCTGCGGGCACCACTGCGGCAACAGGTGATAACCGGTTTCCCCTTTTTCTTAATTTCATGCACTTTACCCCGGATGCTGTCGAGCGGTATATTTAAAGAATTTTTAATATGCCCGCTTTTATACTCCTGTAGGGTCCGCACATCTATGATGAGGGCGCCGTCTGCAACCAACTGCTTATAATCTGCTTTCGGTCCGCCGCCGAATAATTTTTTCAGGAATCCAATCATACGATCTTATTGAGGTTGTTTGATCAGGAACATATCTTCCAGTCCGCCGCCGTTGTAAATATTTTCAAACCCATGCTGACGCAGGTAGGCCACCGCCTGGCCACTGCGGTTACCACTGCGGCAATAAAACACGATGGGTTTACTCAGATGTTTCAACTCATCGATGAGGTATGGGATCCGGTGCAGGGGCATATGCTGTGCACCCGGATAATGGCCCATTTCAAATTCTTCAACTGTTCGAACATCCACCACTGTTACCTGTGGGTGCTCCATAATCTGCTGTAACGTCATACCTATTTTTGATTATTTGATTGAATAATACCTCCTTTCCATTCAAGGATACCTCCCTTCATATTCAGTACTTTACTGAACCCCTGCTGTTGCATAATTTCAGCTGCTTTCAGGCTACGCTTGCCACTGCGGCAATAAACAACGTAGGTTTTATTTCGAGGCAACAAAGCTATTTGACGGACAAAGGAAGCCGAATCCAGCACATCGATATTTACGGAGCGTTGCAGGTGACCTTCTTTGAACTCAGCCACGGTTCTTACGTCCAGAACAGTAACATTCCTGTTCTTTATTTTACGGGCAGCTGTTTCAGGTGAAACAGATGTAACCTGCGCTGTTACAGCAACTGTCAGTGCAAGCAGCACGGTAGTGATGATGATGCGTATCATAATTCTTTGTTTTTTTAAAGAAGGGAGGCTTTGTGATACGCCTCCCTTTCTTTTTCTGTCCCGGCCATACTACTGAAGTATGGGGAACGAAACCTTAACCACCATTTGCAATCACAAAAGCGTTGACGGGCAAACGTAGTCGCTTATTTTAAATTCGCCGCTTTCTTTCAGTTCTTTAAAGCCTCCGCTTACATCGATCAGGTTATCGTATCCACGGGCACGCAGCACAGATATAAAGATCATGGAGCGGTAACCGCCTGCACAATGTACATAGTAGGTTTTATTTTTATCCACTTTCAGCATGCTGTCATTGATATAATCGAGAGGTGCATTTTCTGCTTCCATCATGTGCTCACTGTCAAATTCGCTTTTACGGCGTACATCCAGGATATGGATGGCCGGATTGCTTTTATGAATAGCCGCCAGTTCCGCTGCATTAACACTGTTGATGGTATCCACTTCTTTCCCGGCCGCCTTCCATGCATCAAAACCACCTTTGAGATAACCTATAGAGTAATCATACCCCACACGGGCCAGGCGGGTGACCACTTCTTCTTCTTTTCCGGGCTCTATGACGAGTAATAATTCCTGTTTTACATCGGGAATCATGGTGCCCACCCAGGGAGCAAAACCTCCTTCGATACCAATATTGATGGAGTTAGGAATAAATCCTTTGCTGAAGGTGGCAGCAGTGCGTGTGTCCAGTATAAGAGCACTGGTTTCATTGGCAGCCGCTTCAAAAGCATCGGGACTGAGCGCCTGGGTACCCCGCTTCAACACTTCTTCAATGCTGTCGTACCCCTGGATATTCATCAACACATTCAGCGGGAAGTACTGCGGGGGAGGCGTGAGGCCGGTAAGCACTTCCTTCATGAACTCCTCTTGGGTCATGTTTACACGGAGCGCATAGTTGGTAGCCTTCTGATGTCCCAGTGTATCAGAAGTTTCCTTACTCATATTTTTTCCGCAGGCACTGCCGGCACCATGTGCAGGATACACCACAATATCATCGGCCAGCGGCATAATTTTATTACGGAGTGAATCGTAGAGGTGTGCTGCCAGTTTTTCCTGGGTAAGTTCGGCAATTACTTTCTGTGCCAGGTCGGGCCGGCCCACATCACCGATAAACAACGTATCGCCGGTAAAGAGCGCCACATCTTTTCCGTTTTCATCACGCAGGAGGTAACAGGTACTCTCCATGGTATGACCGGGTGTATGAAGCACTTTGAAAGACACTTTACCAACTTTTATAATTTCACCATCTGCAGCCACATGAGCAGCAAAACCGGGTCTGGCAGTAGGACCGAAAACGATGGTTGCGCCTGATTCTTTGGCCAGATCAATATGACCGCTTACAAAGTCGGCGTGGAAATGTGTTTCAAACACGTACTTGATTTCAGCCTTGTTCCGTTCTGCTTTTTCCAGGTAGGGCTTCACTTCACGAAGGGGATCAATGACAACTGCTTCGCCATCGCTTTCAATGTAGTAAGCACCCTGCGCTAAACAGCCGGTATAAATTTGTTCAATTTTCATGTGACAACAATTTTGGGGGTTAAAGAATCTGATGGTGCAAAAATGCAGAATACCATAGCCGATATCTATGACTTATGTCACACTCGTGCGGACTACCGTAAATGCGGCGCCAACATACACGTTACTGAGCTGCGGCAAACGACTGAAGCGTGGGTAATCCTTCCAGTGACTGCTGTTGCAGGTGCAAAACAAACGGCTCCTGTGCAGTAACAGAAGCTGTCAGCAGGAGCCACATTACAAAATTCAGCCAGCTTTTCATATATGTAGTTACAGGAAGAGTTCTTTGATGATGATGTAAATACCCATCACCAATACAAACCATCCAAAACCTTTCTTCAATTGGTCGCCATGAATTTTATGGCTGAGCCAGTTGCCTGCAAAAATTCCACCGATAGCAAGGGCCGTAACGATACCCAGCAGTTGCCAGTCAATCTCCTGGTGACCGATATCGCCCAGGAAGCCGATCAGCGATTTGGCAGCGATAATCAACAGGGACGTTCCTACCGCCTGTTTCATAGGCAGTTTGCTCAGCAACACAAGGGCAGGAATAATCAAAAACCCGCCACCGGCACCTACCAGTCCTGTCAGCACACCCACCACAGCACCTTCCAGTAAAATAAGGGGATAGTTGAATGACTGTTTTGCGGCAGGTGCTTCTTCCTCCTCTTCTTTTTTCCCTTTAATCATTGAATAAGAAGCAACTACCATCAGTACGGCAAACAGCAACATCAGCAGTATCGCCTTAGTTACGGTAAAACTGCCAACGGAGAAAACCTCTTCCGGAATGGCCGGCACGATAAATTTGCGGGTGGCATATACAGCTGCAATAGCTGGTGCTCCGAATATAAGCGCCGTTTTACTATTCACCAATCCCTGCCGGTACTTGGGAACAGCCCCTACCAGGGAGGTGGCACCCACTATGAACAACGAGTAGGCGGTGGCCAATACGGGTTCCACCCCCAAGAGATATACTAATACAGGTACCGTTAAAATAGAACCTCCCCCTCCAATTAATCCGAGGGAAATTCCAATAAGTATTGATGCGATATATCCGGCTATTTCTATTCCTTCCATGTTGCAAAGGTGGGAAACCCGAAAGGGTTGAAGAGTGATAGATATCACATAATTGCAAACTGCCGGCAGATCAGAGTTTCAGGACCTCAATGGCATTCCGGTGCAGACTCACCAGTCCGCGCTGCTCCATTTTTTTCAAAAGCCGGGAAATAACCTCACGGGATGTATTCAGCTCGTGTGCAATTTCCTGGTGACTGATCTCAATGGTAGTTTTCCCCTGCACATCTTTTGCCCGCTTGAGATAAAACTCCAGCCGCTCGTCCATACTGCGGAAGGCCACACTGTCGATGGTTACCAGCAGTTCATCAAAGCGGGAGCGGTAGGTTTCTATAACAAACTGGTACCAGCTTTTATATTTACCCATCCAGTCGGCCATGGTTTCAATAGGCACCATGAGCACTTCTGTTTCCGAAACGGTTTTTGCCACTATGGGACTTGCCTCATGCCGGGCAGCACATACCATGGACAAAGCACAGGCTTCACCCGGCTTCAGATAGTACATCAGAAACTCATTACCCTCATCATCTTCCCGGTAAACTTTCACCAAACCACTCAATATCAACATCGTACTACGGATATACTGGCCCCGTCGCATGAGCTGACTGTTTGCAGGAAAGGTGCGGAATTCGCTCGTGGTTTCAATTTCTTCCACCAGTTCATTTTCAAAAACAGGATAATGCGAACGGAGCAGATCATCGGTATGTGATACTTGTGACATATTACAAATTTGACTGTTTTTTTTTAAATACAATTAAATGCCCCTGAATTGAACATAACAGATCGCCTATATTTGGTATCCATGGTTCTGTTACCCGCTTATTTCCAGGACGAACTGACAGAAGCCGGTTGCGATGAAGCCGGACGGGGCTGCTATGCCGGGCCTGTATTTGCAGCAGCCGTAATACTGCCGAAGGACTTTCATCATCCGCTTCTGAACGACTCTAAACAAGTGAAAGAAGAAGACCGCATGGAACTGCGTGCCATCATTGAAGAAAGGGCCATTGCCTGGGCGGTGGCACAGGTGGAAGTGACAGAAATTGACCGCATCAATATTCTGAAAGCATCCTTTACCGCCATGCACCGGGCTGTTGATCAGCTGAAACCCAAACCCGGTCTGTTGTTAATCGATGGCAACCGCTTTATCAAATACAAACGGATTCCACACCGCTGTTTTGTAAAAGGCGATGGACGCTATGCCTCCATTGCAGCTGCCAGCATTCTTGCGAAAACCCACCGCGATGCTTACATGATGCAACTGCACGAACAGTACCCTCATTATAACTGGAAGCAGAACAAAGGCTATGGCACAGAAGAGCACCGGCTGGCCATTTCACGGTATGGCCTTTGCGAACACCACCGCCGTTCGTTCAACATTGAACCGGAGAAACCTAACCGCCTGTTTTAAGATTCAGCTTCCCTTCTTTAAAAAAATTCCTGCTTCTGTATTAAACCCGGGGCGGATGATACCGTCTCATTTTTAGTAACACAATTGAATAACAACAAAAACAAATGGATATGAAAACTAAATTCTTTGTATTGCTTGTATTGATCCTTTCAACCGGATACGCTTCCTATGCACAACCCGGCTTCAGATCTGTTCAACGTAAAGGAATGGCCTGGGGTATACGTGCTGGTGCCCTTACACCCGGCGAAGCACTTCATTTGCGCAACATGAAACGCAATATCGGCTGTGATCTGCGACAGGCACGCCGCAATGATGGCGTGATTGGACCTCTGGAACGCCACCGTATCAAGCAGGAAGTGCGCCAGTTCAAACGGCACCGGTTCGTGGCCATGCACAACAACCGTGTGCGCCTGTAAATACAAGAAAGCTAAAGATTTCAGAACGCTCCACCGGAGCGTTTTTTATTCCCAGGGGCCCAACCCGGCACGGGTTACCACCGGCTCGCCCGAAGTACAATCCACAATAGTCGATGGGATCATCCCCCCGATGCCGCCATCCACGACCAGGTCCACCAGGTTTTTAAACCGGTCGTGAATAAGATCCGGATCTGTATATTCTTCCACCATTTCTCCAGGCAGTGAGGCGCTGAGTATGGGGCGACCCAACTCTTGTAAAATAGTACGGGCAATTTCATTATCGGGTACCCGCAGGCCGATGGTATCTTTCCTGCTTTTCAGAATTTTAGGCACTTCCTTACTGGCTGGCAGGATGAAGGTATAAGGCCCGGGCAAATGCTGTTTCAATAACCTGTATAAGGGTGTGGTGGTGGACTTGGTGTACTTACTTAAATCGCTGAGATCGTGACAGATAAAAGAAAGGTTCGCCTTTTCCGGCTGTACCTGTTTGATACGGCAAATACGCTCTATGGCCTTATGCTGGAAAATATCACATCCCAGTCCGTAAATCGTATCCGTTGGATAAATAATTACTCCTCCCTTTTGCAGGCACTCTACTATAGCTCTGATTTGCCGGAGTTGCGGATTTTGGGGGTGTACATGAAGGAGCATACGTTAAAAATAGGTCAGCGCCGGCATGACCCGCCAGTTGTTTGCGGTTTTTTTTAAACATTTTTCCGTTGCTTCTTGCAAAATCAGCTGCCATATGTTACATTTATACTGATTCTGGTCCTGGTATCTATCCCTTTTGCTTCCAATCTCCTTTTGCAGACTGCCCTTTATCCTTGTATTTTACTTATTTATTTACTTAATAAGAGTTTGAAAACTTTCAAAAAATCAATCGGTATTGATACTGATTCAGATTTTTTGTGGTTTCAGAGGTAAGCAAAAGGGCCCATGATTTCTATCGGGGCCCGATTTTTTTACAGGTGTGTCTTAATTTTTCAACTGCATCCCCAGCACATTCATCATAAATTTTGTGATTTCTGCTTCCACTCCCTGGTAGTCATTGCTCTTGATATAACCACCAATAACATGATCGCCTGTATTGGGCATGGGTAAGGCCAGTCGTTGGGAAGAAGAGGTGCCCAGTTCATCAAACATGCGCAGCATGGCACTCACCTTCACAATGCTGTCCTGGTGCACTTCATCCCGGTAGTAGTAAAGCAATAAGGTGGGCTGTGTTACCTTTTCAAAGGTTTCCGGGGTCATGGTTGACTCTACATATTCCTGCAGATTAACCACTGCTTCGAGACGGTAGGGACTATTCCAGTACTGCTTGTAAATATCCCGGCTGTCGCGGGGAGTAATGTAATGAGATCCGGTTACAAACCGCGCAATCTGCAAGCCCCAGGGGTTATTGAGCAGCCAGGCATCGCGGTTATTGATCTCAATATTCGGCGACAACAGGATGATAGCATGTACGTCCGGGAAAGCAGCTGCGAGATGCAGGGCATTGCTGCCACCGGTGGAGGTACCCATCAGAATCACTTTTTTACCCAAACGTTTGCCAATGGCGTAAGCCTCCTTCACACTGTTCCAGTATTTCTGGGCCGTAAGATTCATGAGTTGTTCCGTAGTATCAATGCCATGCTCGGCCAGCCGGGCTAAATAGAGATTACAACCGAATTTTTGGGCCACATTCACATGCACCGGATCGCCTTCTTCCTGTGAAGCAGAAAACCCGTGGAGGTACACCAGGGCGTATTCGGTGGGTACTTTGCTGCTGTCGTTTGCCCATACAATGCGGGCTTCGTTATCGGGTCGCAGCTTATGTTGTGCCTCGTTTTGCTTTATATAGTTGATAAGTCCGGTGCTGTCGGCCGGCACGTCAGGCAGCTGCGTATCATAGACAGCAGAAGGCGGGGTTGGGCCCATAAAATACGCAACACCAGCCAGTGCAGCCAGCACTACTAAAAAGAAAAACAGACGTTTTACTGATTTCATAATTATCCTTTGTAAGAAATAAAATTACAGGATTCCGTTCGGAAAGCAGTATGCATTGCAGATTGATTCCACTATAAAGCAGTGCCCTTATTTTTGAATCTACTGTTTTGAGATAATGTAGATAAAGCCTCCCGGTTATAATGGAGCAAACGGCATCTCTGAAGGAATAAAACCAGCCGTGTTTTAAGAAGGCCCCCTTACTAAAAAAATAAAGCGACTTTACAGTCGCTGATGTGTGTTACTGAGTTGATTTATTACCAGTCTGAAACATCCAGACTGATAATTCTTTTGAACATTGTTGGGCTCATAGTAAAAAGTTTTCAATAGCGCCGAAATGGCTTTACAATATTAAAAAAAAGAAATGAACCAGGAAAGAATATAAAAGCTTTGACTAAGTGTTCGATTCCCGCCAGCTTTCAACCAGGCGGGTGAAATATAACCAGGTTGTTGGCGAATGTTGCTGGGTACGCCTGTGCATAATATAAAACATATAATTATCAGAGTATTTGGAGAAAACAACTTTAAACGTTTTCTTAATAATTTCTTCGTCCAATAACCCCTCTTGAACCGCTATAGCTACAATTTCCATGAAATTCAGTATACAGACAAGCGCTGATCTCACCTGTTCATTTTCATCCAGAATTTTTGCAAACTGAAGCGTTTGTCTGTCGGCAATTAAGTGTTTATGTTCTTCATATAACTTCTTGGCGATCTTCAGATTTTCAACCATGGAGGGTTTATGCCATTCGCCAATCGTTGAATAAGCAGCCATTTTCCTGGCATTGACCCTTTCTGCCTTATACTTTAAATGGTTGTTTTCATAGTTGAGGATGGCATAAAATATGCCTATTATGACCGAACCCAGTGAAAAAACAATAGAAATATTTTTATATTTCTCTGCATCCTCCGAATGGTTCCAAACATTGTATGAAATGACGGCCAGGATAACTGTACCAGTGAATACAAAAGCAAGCCGGTAATAAAAAACGAAATTGATACATCCATTGACCAGTTTATCGATCAGGGCAACA
>Ga0315902_10006419_pt1 | contig 16280 bp, 10 predicted proteins | sample LakEriMetagenome_9_FD_203523 | JGI IMG/M metagenome (GOLD analysis project Ga0315902, IMG submission 203523) | Freshwater fungal communities from buoy surface, Lake Erie, Ohio, United States - Buoy 12 MA117 | ecosystem: Environmental > Aquatic > Freshwater > Lake > Lake biofilm | place: USA...
GGAAATCGCAGGCATTCGACGACTCACCGGACGGCTTGCGTCGTTCCGCTTACAAGAATTCAAATCCATTGAGGCAAAAGACACCGGAAGCAAGCGAGCGAAATCACACAAAAAGCTTGCGGAAATGGTTCGTTGGCTTGCGAAATCCGGGGATTCTTTGAGGAAAAACGGCTCCTTTGCGGCTATACTCTACCGTGCTTTTCTAGGTACCTTTGGCATGTTCCTTCAAGCCGCATCTGCTTTCCGTCAAAAATCGGAGTCCTCAGGATGAGTGAAAATCAACGACAAGCGATCCTCCTGCCCGAATCGTTGGGCAAGCAGCTCCAAGGCTTCCGAGGTCATTTAAGACGCACCAAGGTCATGGAGAGTCTGGGGATCGCCTGCCTGGGCGTTCTTGCTGGGTACCTTGCCGTTTTCCTGCTCGATCGAATGATCGATTTGCCGAAGTCGGGACGCTGGATCGCTTGGCTCGTGGCATTCGCAAGCGTCGCGACGATCCCTGTCTGGGTCGAACGCTGGATCTTGCGCTACCGAACCCATGCTTCATTGGCCCGCTTGATGACCCAAAAGCTCCCCGCGCTGGGTGACTCTTTGCTCAGCGCGATCGAACTGGCTTCCGATCCTCAAGAGCAAAAACGATCCCCGGCCCTATGCCGCGCTGCGCTTGACCAGGTCGCCCAGGTCGTTGCGAGCAAGGATCTGACGCAAGCGGCCCCGGAGTCCCGGCATCGACGCTGGTGGACCTGCGCCGCGCTTGCCGGTGCCTTGACGGTCGCTCTAGGTTTGCTTTATCCGAGCGCTTCGGCCAACGCCTTTGCCCGTTTCGCCGCACCCTGGAGTTCCATCCCTCGTTTCACTTTTGCGCAGTTGGAGAAAATCCCTACCGAGTGGATCGTGCCTCACGGCGAATCCGTTTCGCTCAAAATTCCGCTGGTCGATCAATCTCCTTGGAAACCCGCTCTGGCAAGCCTTTGGTTGCCGGGTCTTCCCAAGATGGAAAGCACCCGTCAGTCGGACGCTTACCAATTCGATCTGCCTCCGATGATCCAACCGACCAAACTCACCCTGCGGATCGGAGATGCAACCCCGACGATCGAAGTCATCCCGACAACGCGCCCCGAACTGGTCGCAGCAAGTGCCAACGTTCGACTCCCTGAGTACCTTCAACGCTCCGAAGCCCTGACCAAAGATATCCGCAGCGGTGGACTTACCATCGTCGAGGGGACCTCTTACTCGATCAATGGAAAAGCTTCCCGCGAACTTTCCAGCGTCACCCTCGATCGACAAGCGATGCGAGTGGCCGACGAAAACTTCGACTCCGAGGAGCTCAAAGACTCAGCAACCTCGGCCCACGAAGTCCAATGGGTCGATCGCTTAGGGCTTTCGGCTAAAAGCCCTTTTCCGCTGAACATCATCGTCCGCGCTGACGAAGAGCCCACCATCTACGCCGAGGGAATGCCCCGGGCCAAGGTCCTCTTAGAGACCGAACAGATCCAATTCCAAGTCCACGCTTCGGACGACTTCGGCGTCAAACAAATCGGCCTGGAATGGAAGACCGCCGAAGGGGCCGTCGCATCGAAGAAGACCCAAGGCGAACGGATCTTGATCGCCGGTGGAGCCACGGCCGAGAGACTCGATGCCGACGCTGTCTTCCAAGCTAGCTCACTTGGTATCGAACCCCAAGCGCTCGAAGTCCGGCTCTTCGCCGAAGACTTTCTCCCCGGACGCAACCGCGTCTATTCCAATCCTGTCTTGCTGATGATCCTCAATCCCTCGGACCACGCTCTGTGGATCCTCCAGCAATTCAACCGCTGGCAACGCGAAGCTCTCGAGGTTCGCGATCGAGAAGTTCAATTGCTCGATACAAACAAAAAACTCTACGCGATGTCCGAGCAAGAACTTGCCACTCCCGATGCGATCAAACAAATCGAACAGCAAGCCGCCGCAGAGCAAGCCAACGCAAGGCGCCTCGGGAACCTCACCTCACGCGGCGAAGACCTGCTCCGACAAGCCGCTCGCAATTCGGAAATCGGCGTAGGGCACCTCGAAAAATGGGCCGAGATGCAGAAGATTCTCAAGGACATCTCCGCATCGCGAATGCCCTCGGTGGCCAACTTGCTCAAGCAAGCGGCCAAGAACGGCCAAGCCTCGGCCAACCAAGAGCCACCCAAAGATCCACCCAAAATCGCTGGCGTCAACCGCAGCGAACCAAGCGGCTCTGGCGATCAGAAATCCGAACAAGATCCCGACAAGAATCCGATCCCCAAAGCCCCAAGCGTGGTCGACTCGGAATCCTCGCAACAGCCTCCGAGCCAGAACCCCGAAGAGGAACAAGACGCAAAGAAAAAGAAACCGAGCACCGGACGACTCGGACTCCCAACAACGACCCTGGCCGGTGCGAAACCATCGTCGAAGCCTCAGGAAGATGCTCCCGAAGAACCTGAGGAACCTCAAACGCCCGAAGCCATCCAAAAAGCCGTCGAGCAACAACTCGCACTCCTCGAAGAATTCGACAAAGTCTCCGACGAACTCAATAAAGTGATGGCAAACCTCGAAGGAAGCACTCTGGTCAAACGCTTTAAAGCCGCTTCCCGCGAACAGATCTCCGTAGCCGATGCGGTAAGCACCTCGGTTCCGACCGCCTTTGGCGTCAGAGCCAAACGCCTCAAATCCGAGGACCGCGAAAACCTGGAACAACTTTCCTCAAGAGAGAACGTCGCCCTGAACAACGTCGGGCAAATCATCGATGACCTCGAAGCCTTCCACGAACGTCGTCCGATGGTCAAGTTCCGAGATGTTCTTGACGACATCCGCAAAGAAGATCCACTGGCTGGCCTTCGGAAAATCACCCAGGAAGTCGTCGAGCAACAAGGACTCACCATCGCCGAGGCCGAGTACTGGTCCGATGCCTTCGATCGCTGGGCCGAGGATCTCGTCGATCCAGCGTCCAAAGGCCAATGCCCTGGGGGCAAATCCAAAGGCTCGCTTCCACCGTCGATCGTTTTGGAAGTCATGCAAGTCCTCGAGGCCGAAATGAACTTGCGGGAACGAACTCGCCTTGCCGAACAAGCCAAAGCGGCGGCTCCGGACGAACAGTACCAAACCTCCGTCAAAGAGCTCGTCGGGACCCAGAAAGAACTCCGCGATCGCATCGTCGTCGTAGGTGAAAAAATCGAACAGCTACCCAACGGTTCCGAAGAGTTCGCCAAAGAAATCGAACTGATGCAAATGGTCGAATTGGCCATGAACGACGCTTGGTCAACCCTCAAACGACCCGACACTGGAAAAGCGGCCGTCGCGGCAGAAACCGAGGCGATCGAATTGCTCCTGTCGAGCAAACGGATCAACCCCAAGAGCAAGGGTGGAGGAGGGGGTGCAAACCCTGGCGGAGGCGGTTCTGGAGATACCACCGATGCAGCCATCGCGATGGTCGGACCTGGCATCAACGAAAAAGAGATCCGACAAGACCACGGAGTCGAACAAGCAACGGGGACCAGTGGTTCGAGCCTTCCTGAAGAGTTCCGCTACGGATTAGACCAATACTTCGAAAGGATCGATCGACGCTAATGTCGCTGTTGATTCCTACAACACGTTTCTTGCGAGCCTTCTCAAACCGACCCATGGCTATGTGTCCGCGTCTGGGGCTCCCATTGGCTCTTGCGATCCTTGCGACCGTTGGAACAAGCGCAAGGCTATGCGCCCAGAATGCCGTTCCAGCCATCCGATTGCAAGCCATACAAATCGCAGGAGCCAGGAACGCACAACCTCTCAACGACCGCGAAATCACCGCCCGAAAATGGGTCCGGGGGCTGATCCAGCAAGAGCTCAACGCGGTCCAATCGATTTGTAAACTCAATCCTGCGCAAGCCAAAGAGCTGGTCGATCTGATCGAAACCGAATGGAAGTCCAAGTTCGCTTCGGTTTTCCGAAGCTACTCCGAAGCCAACCAACGCGGTGGCGTCGACTTTGAATTCCGAGTCGAAACCGCCGTGAAAACTTGGATGCGCGAAGTCGATGCCATCAACGAAGAGCAACGGACCAACTGGAACTTTGAACTCGAAAGTCGCAACGCCCTTCGACGTCGGATCGTCATCGGGAAAATGGTCAGCGACGCCGAACGCAAGTTCGGACTCAGCGCCAAACAAATGAAGGAAGTCGAAACGCTTCTGCAAGAACGCTGGAAGGAAGCTTGGTGGGTCATGTACCGCAACGGGACCACCCCGGAGACCAAGTTCGCTTGGATCAGCACGGCTCTGAGCGACGCGCAAAGAACCGCAGGGGCCGATACTTCAGCAGGCCGGCAAGAATACTACACCTCGGGTGGCTCGACCGATCTTCCCTCCAAGTCGCTCGCAGAACGGTTTCAAATCGCTGACGTATCAAGCGATGAATCGATCCAACTTCAAACGCCTCCCGCTGCACCCGCAAAGCCTCAGCCGTGATGCTACCACCACGATCCTTCGTATCCCCAAACCCACGACCCATCCGAGCTCTCGTTGTGGACTCTCGGATCGCACTGCTCGTTTGGATCGTTCTCTCGTCGGCCTACAACAAGCTCGATGCACAGCAGGCCCCCGCACAGCCAATCCTCGCCATCGAGATCACTGTCAATGCCCAAGATCCAGTGGTTGCCCCGGGCAATACACCCGACAAAAACAATGAGAAACCCGAGCTTTCCTCTGGGCAGAATAAGTCGGACAAAACAGGTAAGGCCGATAAAATTCCACGTGCCTTCGACCGCAACCGTCCCGAACCCGAGGAAGAGCCCGAAGCGCCCAAGAAAAATGCCATGGTCAATTTCGCCATGGATCCCGACCGATGGTCCGACGTCATCTACAGCCAACTCGGCGGCTCGGAAGCCACCTTCGAACAACAGCAACGCAGACGCGTCCGATCGACCGTCAACCGCATCGAGCTGATCTGCGGGATCGATGAGGCCACGCGGGAGAAAGTTCAAGCGACCGCAGAATTAGAAATCCAAAGGTTCAAAACCGAGGTCATGGCCCTGGCCGCCCAAGGCCCACGCAACCCAACCCAGGAAGAGTACTCGGAATTCTATAACAAGGTGTTCAAGCTGACCGAGCGTTTTCGGGTGCAAGGCCAACCGCCCAACACCAAAAAATTGCCCCTTTGGCAAAAAGTCCTTTTCAGCAACCTGAGCGAACAACACAAACAGGAAATCGAAAAGGACAACCAAAAAAGAGCTGAGTATCGCCAGCAAGTCGCACGGATCGAAGTCCTCATGCGCATCTCGCGCCGGTTGGGATTGACCTCCAAGCAACGAGAGAAACTCGAGCCCTATACCGCCTCGAATACCGAAGCCTGGAAGTCGCTCGATCAAGCTTGGCAGGCGCTCCAGCAATTTCCCGAAAAAGAAAAACGGGAGATCTTCTCTCCTGAACAAATTCAGGAACTCAAAAAGCCCCTCGAACAGTCCGATGACCTTCAACTCGTGATCCGTGAACTTGGCGATGATTTCTAAACGTGTCTGCTCGGCAATATTATTGGCGCTGCTTGCAACATCGATCGCCACGGGCTCGAAAGCTCTGGCGCAAAATCCTCTGCGCGAAAACATGTTTCAAGGACAAGCGGTTCCTAGAGACGTGCGAGAGATGTACGAGCGCGGTTTGACTTGGCTCGAAAACAACCAAAATGACAACGGCCGATTCAAGGGAGGCGAAAGCGGACCTGGTGTCACGGGGCTGGCCACCATGGCCTTCCTGGCCTATGGCGAAGATCCCAACTTCGGCGTTTACTCCGATGCGATCAAAAAGGGAATTCGATCGATCATTGAAGATCAGAACGCGACGACCGGATACATCGGATCGAGCATGTACCACCACGGATTTGCGATGCTCGCATTGGCCGAAGCTTACGGAGCCCTCGACGAACGCCGCTTGTGGGATGGCGTCTCGAAGAATGAGAGCAAGCATCGCTCGATCGGCAAAGCGCTTGAGTTGGCCGTTCGGACCGCGATTACCAGCCAAAACAAAAACAACGTCGGCGGCTGGCGTTATTCTCCCGATTCGACCGACGCGGATACCTCCGTCAGCGGCTCGGTCATGGTAGGGTTGCTCGCCGCGCGCAATGCAGGCGTCGAAGTCCCCGACAAATCCATCGATCGAGCGATCGAATACTTCACCTCGATGACCTCTTCGAGTGGACAAGTCGCTTATGCCGGTGGACTCGGCGGATTCGACAACTCTCCGGCTCGGGTCTCGATCGCAACGCTCGTCTATAGCGTCTCAGGACGCAAGGACCTCAAGGAATTCAAAGCGACCTCGACGTTCCTGAAGTCGACGGACTCGAATGAAACAAGCGACCACTACGGCGAATACACGGCATACTACAAAGCCCAAGCCCTCTTTCAATCCGATATCGCCGCTTGGGAAAAATGGAACAAAAACCTCATCCGCGAATTGAAAGAAAAACAGAGAGCCGATGGGCACTTCGACGGAAACTACGGTGCACCGGTCGCGACCAGCATGTCGCTGCTGGCTCTGGCTCTGAACTTCCGATTCCTACCGATCTACGAACGCTAAACGACCGATGGTTATGAAACTCTTTAGCTCTTTGGCCTTCGCCTCGTTTGCAAGATTGGCCACGTTGTTCCCCGTCGGCGCATTCGGCTCCCTCTGCGCATTCGGCTCGCGCGGCTTACGCGGTGTCTTGTTCTGTCTGCTGGCCTCTTGCTTATTCGAGCAAGCTGACGCGCAGCAAGCCGACGCTAAGCAAGCCGACGATTCGCTTAGCGTCCTGAGGATCCAAGGTGGAGACACCTACCGAGGAAAGCTCGCTCCAAGCCAAAACCCCCAGCAGCTCCTGTGGAACTGTCCTAGCTTCCTGGAGCCCATCGCGTTTCCCTGGGATGCACTTCAACTGGTCCAAGTCCAAGATTCATCCGGTGATCCAACCGAAAGCAGCCCGTTGGGAAAGAACCCCTTTTGTGCCGAGCTGAAGACAGGGCAGGTCGTCAGTGGCGAACTTGTCTCGATCCAGCCCGATCGTATCGAACTCGAAGTACCACAAGTAGGAAAGGTTTCACTTGCTACCGAGAACCTCCGGTACCTTCTGCGAATTATCCCAGGTGGATCGCAAGCCGTCGAAGTCCTCAGCGCTCAGGACTGGGAGCAGGTGCTCCCGGCCACACGAAACGGGCGAGCCACCAAGTGGTACCTCAAGGCAGGTGAGATCTCCACCGACACCAGCGGCACGACCATCTCGCAATGGGCGCAGCTTCCAGAATTGGCCACCATCGACCTCGATGTGGCTTGGGACCAAGCATCCCCCAATTGGTGGATGACCCTTGGTGAACCGCGCCGCATGGAACTGCAGGTCCGTAAACTCCAGAACAAAAAACTCCTCAACGTGACGCTACTCCTCGAGAACTCGGCAGATGCCGACGTCACGACGATCCAATTGCCCTACGAGGAAGATCAATCGATAAAACTCCGTCTGCTTTGCGATGCCACCAAAGGGGTCTATGTGTTGATGAAGGACAATCAGGTTCTCGGAAGACTCAAGGGAAACATCAAGGAACGGTTCGTTGGACGGACGAAAGTCAGCTTCACCAACACGGCTTTAGGTGTGCTCACGCTCAGGGATCTTCGCATATCCCGCAACGCCTTTTCCATCCCCTCGGAAGCCGCTGAGGTCGAGCCGAATCGACCTGCAAACGGACAATTCGAATGGATGACCAAAGCCCGTGGGACCTTTTTTGGGAGTATCCTCAACGCTCCAGCCGACAACGACGGTCAAGGTTCCGTCAAAGTCCAAGGCATCGCGCAGACGCCGATCACCCTGGGGTTCGAGGAGATCGAGCGGATTGAGTTCCCTCTGGAAACCGCGCTGCCAAACCAAGTTACGACCGTCGAATTGACCAACGGGATGCGATTCGCCTCGAGTGCGATCCAAAGTCGAACCGAAGCGTCCTTCGAAGGAATCGACATCGATGTGGCGGGGAAAAAACTGCCTGTAACGCTTTCGCAAATCAAAAGAATCTCCAAGCGCCCGTTGCCGATCCTCGAAGATCCCCAACCCAAAACGATTGCCGAGGCGCAGAAGATCGTCGTCCAACGCTTGATCACCGATGACGCGGTATCGACCGGACGCATTGCGAGCGTCTCGCAGCATACCCCAGGTTCCAAAACATTCACTTGGCTCGCAAAGAATGCAGTCGCTCCCGTCGCCCTCAATCCTCGGGCCGATGGAGCCATCGAACCGCTGGTGACCCAACTGGCCGGATCGACCCAGAAACGAACAAAACCGACCGAAAACTTGGCCAACGTTCGAACCGATACCCCACCGAACGAAAACGACGTCGGACGGCCACTTAAGCCTGAGGACCCTAGTCTGTTCCTCTTCTCGGGTGACTGCTTTCCAGCCATGGTCCGCCGGGGTGACGCCGAGGAGTTTTTCTTCGAGTCGACCCTGTTTCCTAAGCAGTCGATCGAACAAGCCTTGGTTCGCGGTGTGCGGTTTGTCGATTATCGAGGGGTCGACAAAATCGATCGCGCTACGCGATTGCGGTTGCTGACCCTACCCCGTGTTCAACGCAACAATCCGCCGAGCCACTTGGTGGTTTCTCGCGATGGGGACTTGCTCCGGGGAAAACTGATTCACTTTGACCGCGATCAACTGGTCGTCGATGTACGAGGCGAACAACGAACCATCTTGGTCAAAAACATCGCCGAACTGATCGCTCTGGACCCGGCACCGAAGCTTGAGCAACCCAACGAACCGACCGAATCGACTCAACCGACCGAACCGACTCAACCGACCGATCCGGCGCAATCTGCAGATAGCGCCGAACCGCAAGTACCTGCCCCAATTGCGTCGAACGACGTCTACCAAATCATTCTTGAGCAGGGCGCGCGGGTTTCGATAGTCCCCGAGTCGGTCGACGCTGAGGAGCTCAAAGGTACCCACCCGCAGCTCGGCGAATGTTCGCTACCTTGGAGCAGCGTGGTGCGCATCTCGCTCGGCGATGCGATCGCCGTCGACGCTTCGCAGAATCGATATGGCAAGTGGAAGCTACAGCATGCCCCAGACCCCAAATTCGTTTCCGAATCCGAGGGGGGCAATGATCGCCCGAACGACACACCTCAAATGCGGATGATCGGCCAAGGCGCACCGGAATTCGACCTGATGAAAATCGATGGGACCCCATTCAAACTCAAAGAAAACAGGGGCAAAATCCTGATCGTAGACTTTTGGGCCACTTGGTGTGGACCTTGTATCCGCTCGATCCCCTCGTTGATCGAGATTTCCAAAGAGTACAAGGAAGCAGGGGTCGAATTGGTTTTGGTCAACTGCGAAGAACCCGAAACCCGCGTTCGGCCGTTTCTCGAACGGCTTAAATCGATCCCAACGGTGGTGCTCGATACCGATGGAACCGTCTCGAAGCAATACAACGTCGCGGCGATCCCTCAAACCGTTCTGATCGATCGCGATGGTGGAATCGTCGAGGTCCTCGTCGGTGCGAGCGACGAGAACGAAGAGATCCTAAGGAAGAAAATCGAAACGCTGATCAAGCAGTAAATCGATTGGTTATCAACGCGCGACCATGTACAGCGAACTGGCACCGGCGCGTTTGGCCAGATCGTAGACTCCGAGGGCATCACCTGCCAAAATGCTATCGTCGGGATCGACGATGATCGGAATGTCAGCACGAACTTTGAGAATCCCGATGAGCCTTTGCTCGATGGCTTCGAGAGACTCGACTCGAGCACCGTTCCATTGGTATTCGATTTGATTTTCCAGACGCCGAATTTTGATCACGCAATCGTGAATGTCCTCTTGGGGGGGAACTGGAGGGGTGTCTTGGGATTCTCCGAGTGTCGAATCGGACGAGGCGGAAACCGAGCTTGGAAGTAGTTTCTCAAGTCGCTGGAACGAAGCGGTGGTCAAGAAGAAGACCAGGAGTAGGAACACCACATCAATCATCGGTGTCATCATGTTATCGAGCGATGTGCTTCCCCGAGGATTCGAATAGTTGGTCTTCATCGCCCCTCCTCGTACACCGCAAAGACAATATCCGAATTCCCAGTCAACGCGCAGAGCTTGAGCAACCTTGCGATCGGTGCATAAGCAGCCGATTTGTCCGTTCGAATCCGGATCCGAATCGGACTTTTTCCGTTGGACTCCATCTTTTGAAGAATGGAAGCTTGGATCTGTTCCAAGTCCGACCGCGTATTGTTGACCAAATACGAGCCGTCGGAGGGAATTTGGATCGTCAGAGTCATGCGATCCGAGAAATCCGAAACGCCTGTCGATGCGATAGGGAGTTCCAAGGGGAGAAAATTCTCCTGCTTAGAAAGATGGCTGCTGACCAAAAAGAAGATGATGAGCAGAAACGTCACGTCGATCATGGGGGTCAAATTGATCGAAACGCCACGGCTTCCTGGATAGTTGGGGACTCGCATTCTAAGGATCCATCGGCCAGATTAAAATCGGGGTGCAAAAGGGGATCGTCATCCCATTTGCTAGGCCAATTGTAGCAAACCAAACCCTTCGCGTTGAGTTCCAGCCAGAAACGATATTCGGACATGCGGGTCGCTTATTTGGATTGTTCCAGCGGTATCAGTGGCGATATGACCTTGGCGGCACTGGTCGACTGCGGTGCGAACCTCAAGGAAATTCAAGCCGCGATCGACTCGATGGGGTTGGCTGCCCGCCTTTCGATCGCACCGGTCCGAAAACAAGGTTTCCGAGCCCAGAAACTTCAGATCAGTGCTCCCGAGGATCCAACGCATCGCGATTTGGAGCAGATCCTCGAGTGCATCTCCCGGGCGCGAATCAGCCCCTCGGCAAGACGAATCGCCAACCGTGTATTCGAACGGCTTGCGAAAGCCGAGGCTAGAGTCCATGGCATCTCGATCGACCAAGTCCATTTCCACGAGGTAGGAGCGATCGATTCGATCGTCGATATCGTCGGTTGCGCCGTCGCTTGGGACCAGCTTGGAATCCATCGCGCGACGGCTTCGGCCGTTCCGACCGGGACCGGTTTCGTGAGGATCGCCCATGGGCGCGTTGCAGTACCCGCACCGGCAACGGCCGAATTGCTCCGTGGGATCCCGATCGCTCCTTGCGATGTCCAAGCGGAGATGACGACCCCTACCGGGGCGGCGATCCTAGCGGAGCTTGTCAGTGGTTTTGGTTCGCTCCCAGCGATTCAGATTGAGACCATCGGACTTGGGGCTGGAACGCGTGATCTCGAAGATCGACCGAATCTACTGCGGATTTTCCTTGGGTCTGAATCCACGCATCCATCGGCGAGCCATGTCGACTGCGACACCGTCGTGCGATTCGAAACCAACCTCGATGATGTCACCGGCGAGCAGATCGGTTTTGCGATCGAGCAACTCTGGGCGGCCGGGGCGTTAGACGTCTACACGACGGCGATTCAAATGAAGAAGAACCGACCTGGAACGCTGCTGAGCGTCCTGGCAAATCCCGAGCTCGCCCAACGCATCGAACTTGTGATCTTCGCCCACACCGGAACCCTTGGAATTCGAAAGTCCCTTCAGCAACGGAGCATCCTCAAACGCCATGCCGTCGAAGTGCAGACTCCCTGGGGAAAGGTGCCTTGCAAGGCCGTTTGCTATCCTGATGGGTCCGAAGTTCTGTCTCCAGAGTACGAAGCCTGCCGGAAAATCGCCTTGGAAAATGGGCTTAAACTCAGCGAAGTCCTTCAGACGATCGAAGCTGCCATCAAGAGCACCGGCGGGTAACGTCCCACTGAATTGGCCTGTGAGAGTTCTTCAAAGTATGATCGAATATCACGAAATCCAGTAGGGCAACAGATAACTAGGGCAAGCGATGTCAGCCGGGATGAGTCAACGACCAAGTGGAAATCAACCGACGAGCGCTGCGCGCACCGTGGCTGTTGTCGATATCGGCTCGACGAGCATCCGCATGGCGATTGCGGAAATCGAAGGTCAAAGTCACGTACGAACGCTCGAAGAAGTCTCGCGTGCAGTCTCTCTGGGGAAGGATACCTTCACCACACAGCAAATTTCTCGCGAGAGCATCGAGGAGTGCGTCCGGGTCCTCAAAAGCTATCGCCGTTTGATGCAAGAGTTCGGTATCACCCGTCCGGAACAAATCCGCGTGGTGGCAACCAGCGCTGTGCGGGAGGCGAGCAACCGCTTGGCGTTCATCGACCGAATCTACATCGCGACGGGACTCGAAATCAAAATCCTCGACGAAGCCGAGGTCAACCGCATCACCTACATGGGGATCCAGCCTCTGCTGCAACTCAACCCCGTCCTGGCAACGGTCAAAACGATTGTCGTCGAGGTCGGTAGCGGCAGCACGGAAATCCTCGTCGTCAGCGGAGGGAACATCCAGTTTTCCAATACGTACCGACTCGGCTCCCTTCGAATGCTCGAACAGGTCGATCGGTTCAAGACCTCGCATGCCAAGCAGCGTGCAATCCTTGAAACCCAAATTCGGCGGATCGTCCACCAGATCTTCGATAACGTCGATGAGACAAGCCAAATCCAAATGGTCGCCATCGGTGGTGACGTGCGGATGGCGGTCAAGAACATCGATTCTGTCATAGCCGATGGGGAGCTTCAACGCGTATCGGCCGATGCGTTGCTGGGTTTTGCTCGTCAGATTGGAAACCTGCAAGAAGACGAACTCATCAGTCGATACTCGATGAGTTTTGCCGATACCGAGACGCTTTGGCCAGCCTTGATGAGCTATGCATTGCTTGCAAAAGAGTTCAAGTGCGACCAGTTGTTCGTCGCCGACACCAATCTAAGAGACGGTCTCCTGACGGAACTTTCGGTACGCGATGCCTGGACTGTCGAGCTGCGAAACCAGATCGTCCGATCCGCAATTAACCTTGGAAGACGCTTTGCGTTCGACGAATCCCATGCGAGGCACGTCGCTACCCTGTGTCGAAAATTGTTCTCGGACCTGATGCAGGAACACCAGCTCGATCAACGCATGGAGCTGATATTATATCTGGCTGCGATACTCCATGAAATCGGTAGCTTCATCAGCAGTCGATCCCATCATAAACATGCGATGTACATCATCCGCCACAGCGAACTCTTCGGGCTGTCGGATCGAGATCAACTCCTGCTCTCGCTCGTTGTGCGATACCAACGACGATCCTCGCCACAACCCGAGCACGAAGGCTATTCGACGCTCGATCGCAATGACCGTATCGCGGTAGCCAAACTATCAGCCCTCTTGAGACTGGCCATTGCCCTGAATGAATCACGCTCTCAACGGATCGGGACCATCCGCTGTTTGAAAGAAGACAATCGCTTGGTGATTGTCACCCGCGGGAGCGAAGACGTCTCGCTCGAACAACTCACGATCCGTCAGAGCGGCGATCTTTTCGAAGAAGTCTTTGGGCTGAGCGTGATGCTTCGGAGCGAACTCGAGTAAGCTCAAGATGCCCAAACACGATCCTTTGTCTGAACATTCCGATTCCTATGACTCAAGCAGTCAGGATTCGGAACATCGTCCATCGCTTCCTTGGTATCGAGCTGGCTTGGCCTTCGAGTGCACCGGATGTGGCAATTGCTGCTCGGGGCCCCAAACCGGATTTGTATGGGTCGACCAAGAGGAAATCGAATCGATCGCACAAAAGATCGGCATGCAGGACGATTTGGACCGTTTTGAACGAAAATTCGTTCGGAACGTCGGAGCTCGCAGAAGTCTGGTCGAATATTCCGATGGCGACTGCATTTTCCTCGACCCGAAGACACGCGGTTGCAGCGTCTACGAAGTCCGGCCCAAGCAATGCCGGACGTGGCCCTTCTGGCCGTCCAATTTGGAAAGCCCAAGCAAGTGGGGGCAGGCAGCCAAATCATGTCCAGGCTGCAACAAAGGCAAGCTCTATACGCTCGGGCAGATCGAGCGGATCCAAGATCACGGAACCAGTCCCCCGAGTAGCTAGTTGCCGAGTAGCTAGTTGCCGAGTAGCTAGCTGCAGGGGAGCTAGTTGACGGGAAACAGGGGACGATTCAACGAAAAAACCCCCTTGCGGGGGTCCATTCGTTCAAACCAATCCTAAAAATCGGAGCGTTCGAAATCGATTAGGGGGGAGAAAGTGCTCGAAAACCCTTTGAGCGTGACGACGTTTAGCCACTTTCACCAGGCTCTACTCCTGGCGGGTACGCTTCTTTCTCCCTCGTAACCGACACCTATACTATGCGCCTTGCAAACTCAGAGACAAGAAAAACGACCGAATTTTCCCGACCGAGTCCGCTCCAAAGCGCCGCAAAAACCAGATGTGTTGAATCTAGCTTCTAGGTTCTCTTTGACATCCTCCCAAGAGCGATCAAACTAGAGCCCAAGCCAACAAAACCGTAACCCATCCAAGACACCTACCCCATGAATACCCCTGTTGCACTCCGTTTTGCTTGCTCGATCGTCCTAGCTTGGTTGATAAGCCAACCGACGCTGGGCCAACCTTTCCCAAACCGGAAATACGGACAAGAAGACAAATTCCGTCAACTCGAGGAAATCCTCCCAACCCCAAATTCTTACCGAGCCGCCAATGGCGAACCTGGACCAGATTACTGGCAGCAGCGCGTCGACTACACCATCGATGTCCGACTCGATGAGGCTCAGAACCAAATCCACGGTTCCGAAACAATCCGTTATCGAAACCAATCGCCACATGCACTGCGGTATCTCTGGATCCAGCTCGATCCGAACCTCTTTGCCTCCGACTCGGATGCGAACCGATTGAGGTCAGGGCGAATCGGATTCGGAAACCGCGCGATGATGTCCGAGCTCGATTCGATCCTCGAACGCCAATCCTTCGATGGCCGTTGCATCATCGAAAGTGTCACCGATGCTCAGGCAAATCGGCTCGAGACATTCACCGTCGATACGATGATGCGGATCGATCTACCCGAGCCGCTCCTAAGCGGCCAGGAATTCTCGATGAAAATCAAGTGGTCTTATCGGATCAACAACTCGAAGTACATCGGCGGGCGAACCGGCTACGAGATGTTTGAAAAAGATGGCAATGCCATCTACGAAATCGCCCAATGGTTCCCCCGCCTGGCGGCTTTTACGGACGTGACCGGTTGGCAGCACAAGCAGTATTTAGGCCAAGGTGAATTCACCCTTGAATTTGGGGACTACTTGGTGCGGATCACGGCACCTGCCGATCATATCGTCGCGGCTACAGGTGAGTTGCAAAATCCAAACGAAGTGCTCACCGACGATCAACGGAAGCGACTGGAACAAGCTCGCACGGCCGATAAGCCGATTTGGATCGTCACCCCGGATGAGGCCAAAGAAAACGAAAAGGAAAAAACCGACCAAACGAAAACTTGGATTTTCCGCGCCGAAGCCGTTCGCGATTTCGCTTTCGCCACAAGCAGGAAGTTTATCTGGGATGCCCAAGGCCATCGCGTCAATGACAACGAAGTGATCGCCATGAGCTATTACCCCAACGAAGGCGAACCGCTTTGGAGCAAGTACTCGACGCACGCGATCATCCATACACTTAATGTCTACAGTCGATACACCTTCGATTACCCCTATCCCGTTGCGATCAGCGTCAATGGACCTGTCGGGGGCATGGAATATCCGATGATCTGTTTCAATGGTCCACGACCCCGCGAAGATGGGACTTATTCCTCTGCTACCAAGTACGATCTCATTACGGTCATCATCCATGAAGTCGGTCACAACTATTTCCCGATGATCGTCAATAGCGACGAGCGGCAATGGTCATGGATGGATGAAGGACTCAACACGTTTCTGCAGTACCTTGCCGAGCAGGAGTGGGAGCAAGATTACCCGTCCCAACGAGGCGAACCGGAACTGATCGTCCCTTATATGCAGAGCACCAATCAAGTCCCGATCATGACCAACAGCGAATCGATCATGCAGTTTGGTCCCAACGCCTACAGCAAGCCTGCAACGGCTTTGAATATCTTGAGGGAAACGATTCTGGGGCGGGAGTTGTTTGACTTTGCGTTCAAAGAATACGCGCGTCGATGGAAGTTCAAGCGTCCGATGCCGGCGGATTTCTTCCGTACGATGGAAGACGCCACGGCCAAGGATCTTGATTGGTTCTGGCGGGGTTGGTTCTATACAACCGACCATTGCGATATCTCGCTCGACAAGATCGACGTGTACATGGTCGATCGCCGCACGCCGGATGAAATCGCTGCCGATGAGAAGAACAAGAAAGAAGCTCAGTTGCCGACGCTCTCGAAGAAGCGCAACAAGGAGCTGGTCAAACGAGCCGATCAGTTCCCTGAGCTCAAGGATTTCTACAACCAGTACGATCC